>Ga0209542_10014864_pt1 | contig 13166 bp, 12 predicted proteins | sample RifCSPhighO2_01_FD_184028 | JGI IMG/M metagenome (GOLD analysis project Ga0209542, IMG submission 184028) | Soil microbial communities from Rifle, Colorado - Rifle CSP2_plank highO2_0.1 (SPAdes) (version 2) | ecosystem: Environmental > Terrestrial > Deep subsurface > Rock core/Sediment ... | reverse complement strand
TTCACATCAAAAAGGGCAGTTTCTGGAGTGTAGCCCTTCATAAATGCTGTGGCGTAGACGAAAGGCTTGAAAGCCGAACCAGGCTGGCGAAAGGCTGTAGTAATATTGAAATTTCCATATCCTTTTTCAAAATAGTCTCTGGAACCTATCATGGTTAGTATGTCTCCGTTTTTGGGATCTATACCCACCATAGCCATATTGCTGGCATTAAAGGATTTTTCCAAAGTAGGGGCAAATTTTGAAACCACTTTCTCGGCTTTTTCCTGAATATCATAGTCTAGGGTGGTAATAACCTTGAGTCCTCCTTCTTCCACCATTTCCTCACCATATTTTTTTACTAGATAATCCTTTACATACAGGGCAAAATGAGGAGCTCGTATACCGCTTGTATTTTTCTCTAGAAACTCTACATTTTCCTTTTTTGCAAATTCATACTCATCTTCGGTAATAAATCCATTGGCTTTCATTTGATCTAGAACTAGATTTTTCCTAGCATTGAGCCTTTCCTTATTTGGGCCATAAGGAGAATAGAAAGTGGGTGCCTGGGGAATGGCGGCTATATAGGCCGCTTCGGCTAGGTCAACATCTTTTGCTGATTTTCCAAAAAATGTTTTGCTAGCTTCTTCTACACCATATATATTTCCTCCATATGGATTTTCGTTCAAATAGGCATTCATGATCTGATCTTTTGTAAGAATTTTTTCTAGTTTCATGGCCAGAAGCCACTCCTTTATTTTTCTGGTAAGAGTTCTATCTTTTGTAAGTATAGAGTTTTTTATCACTTGTTGGGTAATAGTGGAACCGCCTTGAATAGGACCGGCTCCCGGTGTAAGGTTGGCTATTACAGCTCGCAGAATAGCTGTAGGCTTTATTCCCACATGCTCGTAGAATTCTAGATCCTCAATAGCTATAGTGGCGTTTTTTATATTTCTGGAAATATCTTCATAAGACACTACGGTTCTGCGCGCGTCGCCATGAACATCATAAAGCAGGATTTCTCCAGTTTTGTCATATATTTTAGTACTCTGCGCCACCTTTCTAACCTCAAAGGCGCTAAGATCGGGAATTTTTAAGGTTGCAAACCAGATAATTCCCAGACCCCCAGCGATTAAACCGAGAGAAATAAAAATAACAAGCAGCGGCTTCACAATACGCCATTTCCACGACTTAAAGAAGCTCTTTTTACGAGACATTTAGAGATTTTATCATAAATATGGTACATTACATAGTATAAATTTATGTTTGGGCTTACTAAACCAGAGGTTATAAAAGATGAAAAAAAGATAGAAGAAGTACTCACTAGGGGGGTGGAGGCTGTTTTTCCAAATAAGGATTTTCTAAAAAGCAGGATGATGAAAGGGGAAAGGCTAACTTTCTATTCTGGCATTGATCCTACAGGACCATCTCTGCACCTCGGGCATCTCATGCCTATTAAAAAACTTGCGCAACTGCAAGGTCTCGGCCACGAGGTGATATTTCTCATAGGAGACTTTACGGCAATGGTTGGCGATCCTACAGATAAAATGGCCATGAGAAAAAAGCTTTCACATGAGGAAGTCATGCGCAATTGCAAGGGGTATAAAAAGCAAGCATTGAAATTTTTTCCTTTTCCGCGCGAAGTTTTGTTGAAATATAATTCAGAATGGCTTGAAAAGATGAGTTTCAAAGATGTTTTGGAACTAGCTTCTCACATAACTCACGCCCAAGCCATAAAGCGCGATATGTTCCAGGAAAGGATAAATCAAGGCAAGGACTTATTTCTACACGAGGTTATGTATCCGGTAATGCAGGGATATGACTCTGTGGCCATGGATGTAGATGGAGAAATAGGCGGTAACGATCAAACATTCAATATGCTTGTTGGTCGTGATCTTATGAAAAAAATTAAAAGCAAGGAAAAGTTTGTGATCGCTACCAAGCTTCTCATAGATTCATCTGGGAAAAAGATGGGAAAAACAGAAGGAAATATGGTGGCTCTGGATGACAGCCCAGAGGAAATATTCGGGAAAGTTATGAGCTGGAGCGATGGCCTCATAATTCCAGGATTTGAGCTTATCACAGATATAGTTATTCCAACCGCGGATGAAGTAAATGCTAACCCGAAGCAGTTCAAAACAAGTTTGGCAAAAGAAGTAGTAAAGCTAATCTATGACGAAGAATCGGCAAAAAAAGCCCATGAATCATTTGAGAAAATCTTTTCAGGTAATGGGATACCAGAAAATATTCAAGAAATAAAAGCGCCACATGGTTCACATATAAAAGACGCGCTTGTACAATCTGGAATTGTAAGTTCAAATGCGGATTGGAGAAGACTTATAGATGGAAATGCGATTTCAGTTGTTGGTACAGATGAAGTTATAAAAGATCCATTTATAAAAGCAGAAAGAGATATGACCTTGAGAATAGGTAAGAAGAGGTTTGTAAAGGTGGTTGTAAAGTAACTACTCCTCCCACTTATCCTTAAACGGATCTACTTCATCATCATCCAGACCAATAGCCTCATCATCCTCTTCTTCCACCTCGTCTATAGCATCCCCGACTACGAGCTCTGGGTCCAAGATTTTCTCCTCTTCCTCTAAAATAAATTCTTTTGCTTTTGGCATTTTATATAAAAATTATGGAATAATCCAACTAGATTTCTCATATTTGTAACAAAAGTATTTAATTTTTGCAAACTAGTTCACTTGTGGAAAACTTTTTTAGCACTATTTCCTATATGGGCAGAGCAGGTGAGAGCTACCGCTATGGCGTCATATTCATCATCTTGGGCTTCTTTATTATCTATTTTAATAAGCAAAGGAATCATTTTAATAATCTGCGTTTTATCGCTTCTACCATGACCTGTAACAGCTACTTTTATCTGCGGAGGACTGTATTCGTGTATGGGAATATTCTTTAAACTGGCTTCATAGGAGATTACACCTCTGGCTTCGGCTACGCGCATAGCGGTTTTTTGATTTTTTGTTACAAAGAGTGATTCTATTGCTACAATATCTGGATTGAATTTATTTATTATATTGTTTATTTTTTGCCCGATTTTTTTTAATCTGGTATAAAAATCTTCTTTTGAAGATGTCACAGAACATTCAGAGTGCAATAATTTGCCATTTTCTATTACAGCTATTCCCATACGATCATATCCCGGATCTATGCCTAAAATTTTCATTCTGCGTTTGTATATACCGCCTGAACCTCATCGTTTTCTTCTAGAGCTTCTACCAAAGCTTGTAGTTTTTCTATGTCGCTATCTTCCAAAGGTATAGTCATGTTTGCCACAAATCCTTCTGGACCTTTTGTAAATGCCCATGAAGCGCTGCCGGGAGCGGCGAGCTCTGCTCCATGCTTGGCTAGTATGGCCTTTATCTCCTGTGCGGCCTTGTTTCTATTGTCTGTAAGGGCTTCTATGAGTATAGCTATGCCCCCAGGACCGTATGATTCATAAATGATATTTTCCATAACCGTATTGTCAGTAGTAGCTTTTTTTATGGCCCTATCTATAGTGTCGTTGGGCATATTTTCCTTTTTCGCTTTTGTAATAGCCATGGCAAGGCCGGGAGACTTTAGATTTCCACCAGCTTTCTTGGCCTCCCCGGTAATAAATCTCACAAGTTTGCCGAATGTCTTGCTTTTCTGGCTATCATTCTTAGCCTTCTGATGTTTGATTTTTGAAAATTTATTGTGGCCGGACATGTTATTTTATATTAACTTACCAGACTTTATATTCAAATGCCCATACGCTTTCTCCGTCACCATTCTTCCTCTAGGAGTTCTTTCCAGAAGTCCTAGCTGTATAAGATAAGGCTCATAAACTTCTTCTATAGTGGCCTGCTCTTCGGAAAGAGCGGCGGAGATGGTATTGAGACCTACTGGCCCGCCTCCAAACTTTTCTATCATCACTCTCAAAATATCTCTATCAGCGCCATTTAAACCTATTTCGTCCACCCCTAACATTTTTAAAGCTTTTTCTACTATTTCTTGTGAAAGAGGCTTTTTTTCTATCTGGGCATAGTCGCGGCATCTTTTCAGAAAATAGTTTGCTGTTCTGGGGGTAAAACGACTGCGCATAGAGATGGCTTTTATAGCATCATCATGAATATCAACATTGAGAATTTTTGACGATCTTTTTATAATCTCGGCTATTTCATCTTCGGTATAAAACTCAAGCTTGAAGACTCCGCCAGAAAAGCGCGAACGCAATGGCGAGGAAATCATAGCTATGCGAGTAGTGGCGGCTATGAGTGTAAAAGAGGGAAGTTCTAGCTGTATAGTCCTTGCCGAAGGACCTTTGCCTATGATAATATCCAAAACCCCGCTTTCCATGGCTGGGTAGAGCACTTCCTCTATGGCTTTGTTCAGTCGATGTATTTCGTCAATAAAAAGTATATCTCCATGAGAGAGATTGGTAAGTATGGAGGCTAAATCGCCCACCTTGAGTATGGCTGGTCCAGAAGTGATCTTCATCTGCACTCCTGTTTCCTTTGCTATGAGATGAGCCAGGGTAGTCTTGCCTAGCCCCGGAGGACCATAAAATAAAATGTGTTCGGGAGGATGTTTCCTCTCCTGCGCGGCGGTCAGAAGTATGTGGAGATTGTCTTTTATAGACCTTTGACCAATATAATCCGCCCAGCGAGAGGGTCGCAACGTCTGGTCCAGATAACTTGTTTCTTTTATTTCATCACTTGACATATTTAATAAACTATGCTAGGCTTCAAGCGAAAGCATATTCACATTATATCATCCCTGCGGGGATAAAAATGTTGGGAACATTTTTATCAGGTACATAAATCTCTAAACAATATGGCTGGTTTACTCCAGTCATCTGATGCAGTTTTGAGGACATTCTGGTTATAAGTCTTCGGACCTATACACTGGGGTTATCCTTGGTGCTGCGTTTAACTTTTGGTGATCGCATTGAAAGTATTGTTTAGAGATTCATGTATCGGATGGAGCATCGCCCCCTCGGCGACAGCAGTCTCGCTATAGTATCTCTTTTTTTTAATAAAATTTCAACCTAATTCTCAATAGAAATGACTCGCTCCAGTTCGTCAAGAGAGGTGATGCCTGCGAGAACCTTGAGTATACCGTCCTGTTTGAGTGTAAGTATGCCTTGAGAGGTGGATGTTTTCTCTATTTCCGACTCACTTGGGTTCATGTCTATAATATTACTAATTTCTGGAGTTAATTTTATACCCTCATATATGCCTATTCGTCCTTTATATCCAGTCTGATTACACTCTTCACAACCTCCTCTTGTAAAAATGTTAGCAGGCATAGTCGGAATCTCACTTTTATCATATATAGTCTCCAAAATTTTCCCTATCTCAACTCCTATTGGTGATGGCTTTTTACAATATTCACAGAGCTTACGCACCAGTCTCTGCGCCAGAACTATGTTTATAGCTGAACTCATGATTTTTGAATTTATGCCAAGATCTATAAGTCGGGGGAATGATCCAGCGGCGCTGTTTGTATGAAGTGTGGAAAATACAAGGTGGCCTGTGAGAGATGAATTTATAGCTATGGTCGCCGTTTCTCCATCTCGGATCTCGCCGACCATGATAATGTCAGGATCTTGTCGCAGAGCAGAACGCAGGCCCTCTAGGAAAGTGTAACCTTTATCATTGGTCTGCGTCTGAACTATTCCGGGCAAATGATATTCTATCGGATCTTCAATGGTGATAATTTTCACCGTGGGATTGTGAACTTTCTTTAGAAAGGCATAGAGGGTTGTGGTTTTTCCTGATCCTGTAGGACCTGTGGTAAGCAACATGCCGTTGGGCTTTACTATTTCTTTTTGAATAATCTGTAAAAGCTTTTTGGGGATACCGAGCTCTTCCATGGGCACCCCTATAGACTTTGGATTTAATACACGCATGACGATGGATTCATTGTAAGCTCCAGGCAAAATAGATGTGCGTATTTCTATATCGGTATCCTTTACATGCACGCTGAAGCGCCCGTCCTGAGCGTCTTTTTTTATATTTAGCTTCAATCCCGAAAGAAGTTTTATGCGCGAAAGCAGAAGGGCAAAGGTGTCTTTGTCAAAGTCCAGAACATTTACAAGCACGCCATCCAACCTGTATCGCAGTCTTATATATTCTTCTTCTGGCTCTATATGAACATCGGAAGCTTCTGTGGCCAGAGCTCCTGCCAGTATTGTTTCCAATATTCTAGAAACTCTATAACTTTTTTTCATTGCCAAAGTGTTTTTTAGAATAGAAACTATAGTTGGAAGATTACTAGCCTTTTCTATTATGGCGCTTATTTCATCACTGGCAATCTCCAGAGATCCCGCCTTATTTTCATAAGCAAATGAAAGATCTTTGTATGTGTTCCAAGCTCTTTCTAGACTAGCCATAGAACAAATATATACAGTTGGTTCATAGCCCTTATTCTGTAGTTCCTTTTTTATTTCCCCCACTTTGGCATCTTCTGGATTTCTCACTGCCACCTTCGCCTTTTTATCTACTAGAGAAAAAGCGGCCATCTTATAATCCCTAGCAGTTTTCTCGTCTATTAGCCGCAGAGCATCTGTATTTATGGGATTTACAAGTAAATCCACATATTCTATGCCGTATTTGGCTGAAAGTAGCTGTACCAGCTCCTCCTCCTCTCGTTTGAGAAGATCACCTATTTTCCTCTTTTGCTTATCTTCGTCAAAGTGAATCATTATGGGTTTATTATAGCGTGGAAGGGGAGAAAAAGGATACATTACGACCCCTTGACTTTTTTCCTTACATATGATATCCTTTCAACTAGTAATCAAGCCCTTTGTTAACCAACACACCTACCGTCTAGTCGCGGGTGAGCTTGATGAAATGAAAAAGGCATCCTTATGAATAAGGCAACCTTAGTTATAAACAAGGATGAGCAGAAACGTCTCGTATTTGCGGGTATGCTCATGGGTCATGTTGGAGTTCTTCCTGATCATATCATTCAGAAGTTTAGTAGGAATGAGTTCAGGGGGGAAATTCCGGATCGTCTCTTGTCTGCATTCACAATGCAAACTAAACAGCCGATCTCCCAAATCCAAGCAGTCACAGTCCAACCACCCCACCTCTTCAAAGTTGAGCATACAAACTTGATCCAAGCAATCACAGACTCCGAACGCTTCTGCAGGAAAATTCTCGGTGTCACAGTTGAACTGCGAGAGCAGTTCGACTTTCCTCCCGAACTCCCGTGGGAGAATGTCCTGGTGATCTATGATCCAGGTTACAACAACCGCGAGGCGGTCCAGAAAGCTCTGCAAAGTCAGAAGAAACTCAAGGTTTGGGAAGAGACAGATGTGATGAACTACGATGGTTCAGTAGCTAGCGGCAAACCAACCCTCCAAATCATCGCAAACTCCATCACACCAGATGCAGACACTCTGGGGGACAAAGCAAAATTCCCAGATCAACTCGTAGCCGACGGAAGAAACTATCTCCGTCTGCGAGGCTATGCTCTAGCCTTCGGCCTACGTCATTTCCTTCATGGAGACTATCTGGATCCAAAGACTCGGACATGGTTTCCCAAAGACCGCCTGCCGGGTGGCGGGGTTGCGCGCGGCGGCTGGGATCCGCTTCCGTTCTCTCGCAAGGTCGGGTTCTGCTGGTACAGTTCTGACTACTGCCATCCCGGGTTCGGTGCTCGTCTGGCAATATCCTGTTCCCTCAAAACTTGACCCTTGTTTACTTCACCCAGCGCAAAGCTTGTCTCTGCGCTGGTTTTTTTATACAATAAACTTGGCTGTAAAATTGGTTCTGAATAAGAATAACAATTTGCCATAAAATAGAAATTGCGTGCATCTTTTTATACTATGCACAGTCTGCCCTGTGATAACGCAGAAAATTAAGAAATTGATTTTTGGTGATCTGGAAGGAAAGATGTACTACTATAGGCGCCTGCCGAGTGGCAAGGTTGCGAACGGCAACTGGAATCCGAATCCGAACTATCGCAAGGTCAAGTTCAACTGGAACAGTTCTGACAACTGCAATCCCGGGAACGGTGCTCGTCTGGAAATTTCTCGCAAGGAGCTCCGATAAATCGGGGCTCCTTTTGCGTTATATTTTACCGATATAGGTTATCCAGCCGTTTAACATTTTTGAAATCTCTACAGTATCTTTCGCTAGTCTGATATATGTTTTTTCATCTATAACTGTCAACTCATATTCAGTACGGATAATATTTTTCATTATTTCCATATGAACTCTTGCTATTCCAAGAATTTTAAATTTTTCATGTCGTGATGAAAATGCTGATTCTATAAGTAACGATAATAATCTCAATGAATAATTTTCAACTACTTGATGAATACCAAGCTTATCTCTTTTAGATAGTTTGTGTCCTATGGTATAAATATCTTTATGCAACAAACGAGTCTTGTGGATAATAGATGGGGTTGTGTCGGGGGGGCTCATAGGTATGATTTTTATGGTGTAATTTTGGAAAATCTTTTCAGGTCTTGGCGTGAATTCTCTAAAGGCAAAAGATCAAAACAGAGGGTTAGTAGATTTGAGCTTAATCTCGAAGATAATATTTTTAAACCTCATGAAGATTTATTACTGGAATTGTGGCATCCAGATTCATATATAGCTTTTTATACCCAAGATCCTAAACTTCGAAAGATTCATGAACCTAGCGTCAGAGATAGGGTTCTATATCAAGCTATATACAAGGCACTATATCAGACTTTTGATAAATCTTTTATCTATGATGTATTTTCTTCAAGAAATCTTAGAGGAACTCATGCTGGTGTAAAGCGTTTCACGATCTTTTCAAAAAAAGTTTCGTCAAATTTTACTCGTTCGGCTTTTGTTTTGAAATGCGATATTAGAAAGTTTTTTGATTCCATATAAAGTAAGTATAAGGAAGATTTATTCTGGTTCTGATTTTCTGGGATATGTTTTATTGCCTTATTATAAAGTTTTATGTACTAAAACAAAGAATAGGATACTCAAAAAAATCACGCGTCTAAAATGTCTTTACGAAAAAGAGCTGATTACAAGAGAATGTTTTGAACAATTAATACAGTCATATCTCGGAGCTCTTGCTCATTGTAAAAGTGAAAAGATAAGGGACCAGATAGGTAGAATTTTTCTTGACTGAGACACCAACACGGAGTGGGATTGACAGATAAGTTAAGGGGTGATATAATACAAGACAGTTAGTAAAACCATTTAAACGAAAGGCCAACAGATGAAATTCAAGTTTTTGTTCCTCGTCACACTTACAGTTTTTGTTTCAGGATGTGGAAGTTCACAGATGTGCAGACGCAGGGTGTGGGGAGAATCACTTCTTACACCTATTCCGCAGTCAGCATTTCCAGCGGATCCGGTTCGTCGTCGTTATCGAGAGTCCAGCAACTTGGATGGTAGCTATCACTACTATCACTCGCAAGGGACTGACAATTATGGAGTAAAGTACTGGGATCCCTACGCTGGGAGACCTGTGACGGAGATGCAACAGAGAATTTACTCTTACACCTCCGAATCTCGCCAACCCGTCTATTGGTATCTGCCCACTTACAATGGTCGTGGACCCAGTAGCGGTTACATCGAAGGTTATATCCGTCTTCAACCAAACTTCAAACCGGGGAAAAAGTAATAACTCTATCCCCAAAGCCGGCATCACATTGATCGTGGTGCCGGCTCTTCTTTTATAAATTATGCTATATTTATTTTAATGAAATCATTTTTATCAAATTCAATATCTGAAACGCAGGATATTGCAAGAAATTTCTTGAATTCATTATCCCAAAAAAATACAGATGCGACTATTGTAGGCCTCTACGGTAATCTCGGCTCTGGAAAAACAGCTTTTACCCAGCGTATAGGGAAAGAGTTGGGTATAGAAGAACCTATTACTAGCCCGACGTTTGTGATAATGAAAATATACGAAACTAAACACCAATATTTCAAAAGACTTATACATATAGACGCATATAGGTTATCTAGGGGAAGAGAGTTGCAGGATTTGAAATTTGAGGAGCTAGTAAATAATCAAAATAATTTGGTAGTTATAGAGTGGCCGGAGAATGTGAAGGAAATTTTGCCGGGAGAGCACATAAAGATAAAATGTGACTTTGTTGATGAGACATCCAGAATATTTGAGGTACAATAGACACATGGAAAAATCATCTAAAAAACGCCTCGTACTCCTCGACGCTCATGCCATTCTACACCGAGCCTATCACGCTCTGCCTGACTTTGCCTCGCCAAAAGGGGAGCCTACAGGGGCACTCTATGGACTGGTAGCTATGCTTATAAAGATCATAGATGATCTGAAGCCAGACTATCTAGTGGCATGTTATGACCTTCCTGGACCCACTTTCCGCAACGATGCTTACAAAGATTATAAGGCGGGAAGGGTAAAGGCCGAGGATGATCTGGTGGCGCAGATGAAGCGTTCTAGGGACATTTTCCACGTCTTCAATATACCTATTTATGATAAACCAGGTTTCGAAGCAGACGATATGCTAGGCACTATAGTGGAAAAGATGAAAGACAAAATAGATATTGTGATAGCTTCTGGTGATATGGATACATTGCAACTAGTAGATGATAAAAAAGTTCAGGTTTATACATTGAAAAAAGGAATAAAGGACACTATCATCTATGATGAGGAAAGGGTAAATGAGAGATTCGGATTTGGACCGGAACTTCTCCCAGATTACAAAGGTTTGCGCGGTGATCCATCTGACAATATCATAGGCATAGCTGGGATAGGAGAAAAAACGGCTACAATACTCATAAAAGAATTTGGAACTATTCCGAATATATACAAAGGGTTAAAAAATGAAGAAAAATTTAAAAAAGTCGGAATAAGCGATAGGATAATAAAACTTCTGAAAGAAGGAAAAGAAGAAGCCGAGTTTAGCAAAATGCTAGCCACCATAAGACGCGACGCGCCTATTGACTTCACCTTACCTCACGGTTTCCGAGAAAGCATAGATATAGATAAAATACAGAAACTCTTTGATGATCTAGGTTTCAGAACACTCGGGGCTAGACTCAAATCTACTTTGGGGATAGAAGAGGAAAAAAGGGTTGAAAAAGAGCAAGAAGTGCCTGCAGAAGAATTGAAAAAAACATCCATAGCTCTCTGGCTCATAAAATCAGATATAACAAATCCCAAAATCGAGGATATTCTGGAATTTGCAAAAACGGAAGACTTTCCTAAGGCCAAAGAAATAATATTCAATGAGCTTGACAAAAAAGATTTGCGGAAGGTGTACGAAGGCATAGAAGAACCCATTATCCCAATAGTAGATAAAATGCATGAAAGGGGAGTAAGGATTGATAAAGATTTTCTAAAAGATTTATCAAGAACATATCACACCGAGCTTTCCAAGTTGGAAAAGAAAATCTGGGAATACGCAGGAGTGGAGTTCAATGTGAATTCGCCCAAACAACTTGGAGAAATACTCTTTGATAAAATGGCCTTGACTGCAAAGGGATTAAAGAAAACTTCAGGTGGCGCTCGCTCTACTCGCGAGTCGGAGTTGGAAAAGCTTTGCGACGCTCATCCTATAGTGCCTCTGCTCTTTGAATATCGTGAATTGCAGAAACTTCTATCTACTTATATAGATACTATACCCGCTCTTGTAGAAAAAGACGCTAGACTACATGCCTATTTTCTTCAGGCCGGAAGCACTACAGGACGCATGTCTTCCGAAGGTCCCAATCTTCAGAATATTCCTATAAAAACCGATCTAGGCAGAGCTATCAGAAAAGCTTTTATCGCCGAAGGTGCTTATGTTTTGGTCGCCCTGGACTATTCACAGATAGAGTTGCGTATTGCCGCTTTCCTTTCGGGAGACGCGAAGCTTATAGAAATATTTATCAAAGACGAAGATGTGCACAATGCTGTGGCCTCGGAAGTCTTTGAAGTGCCGATAGACAAAGTAGATAGGGAAATGCGCAGAAGGGCCAAGATTATTAATTTTGGAATTCTATATGGCATGGGTGTTAACGCTTTGAGACAGAATCTTGGAGATGGAACCACTAGGGAAGAAGCGCAGAAATTTTACAATGAATATTTCAAGAAATTTAGCGGACTAGCGGATTATTTAAATAAAATAAAAGCGGATACAGAAAGAAAGGGCTACACAGAGACTTTTTTCGGTAGACGGAGATATTTTGAGGGCATAAATTCAAAGATTCCATATATAAAAGCTATGGCCGAGAGAATGGCCATCAATGCTCCGATACAAGGCACAAATGCTGATATTGTAAAAATAGCCATGAAGAGAATAGACGATTATCTCATTTCACAAAATGCCGACGCTTTTCTCATATTGCAAGTGCACGATGAACTTGTTTATGAAATAAAAGAAGATATTTCAGAAAAGGTTGTTCAGGAAATAAAAAAGATAATGGAATCAATCATAGATCCAAAGGATATAAAAGGCATAACGCTCAAAGCCAGTTACTCTGTAGGTAAAAACTGGGGGGAACTGCGATAAAATCATGATTTACTTTTACCACGGAACAGACATGGACAAGAGCCGAGAAAAGGCTCATGCGCTTGCGGACTCTCTGCTCCAAAAGAAGCCAGACGCAAGTCTTTTTAAGATGAATAGCGAGAACTTCGATATTCCCAAATTGCAGGAATATATGGGCAGTCAAGGACTTTTTTCAAGCAAGTATATAGTTTTCCTAGATAGGCTTTGTGAAAATAAAGAAATAAAAGATGATTTTTTGGATAAACTGAAAGAAATAAAAGAATCAGAAAATATTTTTATTATTCTTGAGGGCAAAATAGACAAGGCAACTTCAACAAAAATAGAAAAAAGGGCGGAGAAGACTGTCAAATTTGATTTGTCGGAAAAAACAGAGAAAAAAGATAATAATGTTTTTGCATTGGCAAATGCTTTTGGCCGGCGCAATATGAAGGAGGTCTGGATGCTCTATAGAAAAGCGATAGATGAAGGAGTTGCGCCGGAAGCCCTGCATGGCATGATATTCTGGAAAGTGAAGAGTATGGTTTTGGCTGGAGGGACGAGTGAGTGGGATATGGAGGAGTTGAAAAAGATAATGGATGAACTTATCACTATTTATCATGAAGCGAGAAGGGGGAGGTATGAGTTGGAAACGGCGGTGGAAGCGTTTATTTTGCAGTGCGCCCACTAGGAATCGGTCACGCATAAATCCCTGCTGGGATTTTGCGCGACCCCGCCTCGCGCC
>Ga0209542_10014862_pt1 | contig 13166 bp, 17 predicted proteins | sample RifCSPhighO2_01_FD_184028 | JGI IMG/M metagenome (GOLD analysis project Ga0209542, IMG submission 184028) | Soil microbial communities from Rifle, Colorado - Rifle CSP2_plank highO2_0.1 (SPAdes) (version 2) | ecosystem: Environmental > Terrestrial > Deep subsurface > Rock core/Sediment ... | reverse complement strand
TTTTTCTCGCCGCGCTCTCGCGGGAGGCCAAAATTTTTTCGTCGCTAATTCTATTTTCTTTCCAATTTCTGTAAGGAAAGGCCACCGTCAACTGTAATAATCTGTCCAGTAATCGCGTCATTCTCCAAAATTCCAATGGCCGCGAGAGCGATTTCGTCGTCGGCCACATATCGGTTTATCATTGTTCTCGATTCACACATTTTCTTTTCGGCTTCCGATATTCCTTCCCACGGCGGCGTCCATGTATATCCGGGAGCTATCGCATTTACTAAAACTTTTCCGTCCGTTTTTGCAAGAGCAACAGTCATACTTGATAACGCCGCCTTAGCGACAGAATACGCAAAATACTCTGTATTGCCACCGCCGATATTTCCATAGTACGAAGTTATACTCAAAATTTTTCTCAAAGATGATTTTTCATTTTGTTTGAGAAAATTTTGAGAAACATGGAGAGCCGAAAAGAAAATGTTTTCAAATTGATCTTTCCAGCGTTCGTTGTCGAAAAAATCTCCGGGTTGCGCGTCGCCAGCGTTATTAACCAAAATATCTATTTGGCCGACCTTACTGGAAATATCGGCAAACATTTTTTTGATTTGTTTCTCATCAGTAAGGTCGGCCTGAAAAATAAAACCTTTTGAGTATTTTTCAACTTCTTTCAATGTTTGCTCCGCGCCCCTGAGATTTTTTAGATAATTGATAAGGACTTCTGCACCTTTTTGGGCGCAGGAAATCGCTATGGCTCGTCCTATGCCACTTGAAGCTCCTGTTATGAGAATTTTCTTATCTTTTAGGTTCATATCCTATTTTATTAGTAAATTCTTCGCTTTCATCAACACCAAAATAAACATTTGCAACCCAAACATCTTTCTCATCTCGAGAAGCGATAACCATCAACTTTTGCCCTTTGATAAATTTTAGTGGTTTTTCCATAATTTTATTTCAAAAGCTCATCAACGGAAACATCGAGCGCATTGGCGAGCTTTTCTAAAACAGCAATAGTAACATTGACCTTGCCACCCTCAATCGCGCTCATATAGCTTCTGTCCATATCAATAGCTCGGCAAATGTCGCCATAGAGGTATAATACCATATATGGATTCTGATTGACGGCGAAAAAGTTTTTGGCCTCCCGCGAGGGCGCGGCATTAACTTTTCCTGTCTGATGCGCACACTTGGAATCGAACCAAGGGCCTCTGTCTTATCAGGACAGCGTTCTACCACTGAACTATGTGCGCTACGCCACATAATTTAACAGAAAAAGCGTGAAAAACAAAATCCCTCCGCCTTTGGCGGAGGGATTGGTGTTTAGCGGTCGTAACCGCCGCCACCGCGCGGAGGTCTCTCGGTGAGAGGCCGGGCCACGCTGACTGTGAGTTTGCGCCCGCCGAAGTCAGAACCGTTGAACTGCGAGATTGCCTTTTGGGCGTCATCATCGCTGTCCATTTCCACGAAACCAAAACCCTTGGAGCGACCAGACATACGATCAGTGATGATCGTAGCGGTAGCTACAGAGCCGGCTTGCGCGAAGTGGTTCTTGAGCTCGTCGGAAGTGGTGCTGTAAGGCAGACCCCCCACATAAAGCTTAGTTGCCATTTATTTTTTCCCCGTATGCGTTGGAAAACCAAAACCTACAGAGATACTACTTTCTAATACGTAATTTCTCCTTCGACACACTAGGGAAACTACTCACCAGACAGTATAGCACGTTTTGCCATAAAGTCCAAGGTTATGCACTTATGCCGTCAGATTCTAGAAAATCTATAATAGAACCAATATCCCCGTCCATTACGGCCGGCAAGTTGTGCCAAGATTTTTTAAGGCGGTGGTCGGTTACGCGATCTTGCGCGAAATTATAGGTGCGGATTTTTTCCGAACGGTCGGCTGTGCCAATTTGGTTTTTGCGTTCGGCGGAATATTTTTTCTCTTCAGCTTCAGTTTGCAAAGCTTCCAGTTTGGCGTATAAAATACTCATGGCCCGTTCGCGGTTTTTTAGTTGACTGCGTTCTTCGGTTGAACGCACATCTAATCCCGTAGGTTTGTGAATAATGCGCACGGCTGTTTCTACCTTGTTCACGTTTTGTCCACCAGCCCCGCCCGAACGCGAAAATTCCACCTGCAGATCTCCCGGATTAATTTCCATTTTATGTTTCTTGCGAATCGGTAAAACCGCCACCGAAGCCGTGGAGGTATGTATACGGCCGGTTTTTTCCGTTACGGGCACGCGCTGAACCCTATGCACGCCCGTTTCGTGACGTAACTTTTTATAAACACCCTGTCCGCGTAATTCAAAAACCGCTTCCTTATATCCGCCGGCCGAACTCTGTGATTGATGAATTTTAGAAAAACCCCACCCTTGTTGGGCGGCATATTTTTGATACATGGCCGCCAATTCGGTGGCGAACAATGAAGCTTCATTTCCGCCCGCGCCGGCGCGTACTTCTAAAACTACTTCGTTCGGAAATTCCCCTGTTTCTGTTTCCGGATTCTCTTTATTTTTTTTCCACTCCTCCCAATCCATTATTTTTTCTTTTTTCCGGTCCGCTTCGTCGGAGCTTCAGCAAGACGAGCCGAAGCGCGCATTTTCTTAAAACGCTCCACCCGTCCAGCTGTGTCCACTATTTTTTCACCGCCCGTAAAAAATGGATGGCAGGCGCTACAAATTTCCACGTTAATTTTTTCCTGCGTCGAACTCAACTCAAAAACCGCGCCGCAGGCGCACTTGGCTTTGGCTTTAGGAAAATATTGCGGATGAATATCTTTTTGCATGGCTGTTACTTTATCATTTTTTTAAAAACCCTGCAACGGATCAATCATATTTTCTTGAATATTACGCGCTTTGGACATAACTTGATTGCCATAGGAAGTTGCGTTACGCGAATTACTGCAAGAACTGCCGGAATAATAACGACAAGCCGCATTGCGTTCGGCTGTGTATCCGCCGTTATCCGCCCCTAAGTCGGACAGGTACAATGCCGAAGCTATAAAAGCATCATAAGGATTCCAAGGATCGGGAATATTTTTATCTATTAATGTTGATAAACGAGAATTTATAATATTCCAAGTGGAAGGAATAAATTGGGCCGGCCCCATGGCGCCACCCCAGCCGAAAGATTGCGGACAAGATACGCGCGTCTCATGCATTTTAAGACCTAAATTGTCTAAAAGATTGATAAAAATCGATATATCTCGTGCGGGCTTCATTACGCGCGCGATGGAAGCTTTAGTTTTTACGCTTACACCCTCACCGGTTGCTTGGTTAGTTAAATAACACGAACCAACATTGGCACCCATGGACGATTCTTGCTGTATGATCGCCAGCAGAAAGGCCGGACGCACGCCGGTTTTTTGCTGGGCAATCTGCGCGTATTCCAAAGCTTGACTGAAAGGAATAGCCACCGTATCGCGCAAATTAAAGAGCGTCGCCCGTATTTCGCTCGCGCGCTTGGCTTTTTCAGCCAAAATTTTCTGATATTCACTCTCTTTCTTCTGACTAACGGATAGAAGAGTTTTCTTTTCTTTTTCCTTGGTTTCTGTCAGCCGTTTAGATCCTTCTAACGCGACTTTAGTATCTGTTTCCTCGTTTTGTTTTTGTTCTAAAGATTTCTTTTCTTGTTCAGTTTGAGTTTTTATACCCTTAATTTCATCCACAGATTGCTTAATAGCTTCTTGGAGGGTTGAGAAAGATTCTACGTCGGCGTAGAAATCGGAGAGGTCTTCACTAGCTAACGCGAAATGAACAAAACTAAGCGAATCAATTTCCCGCGTCTTGCGCAGAAGTTGAGCCAGCGAACTTTTGTGGTCATCAATTTTTTCGGAAAGAGTTGTAATGGTTTGACTTTTTTCAGAAATTTCTTTTCTTAGTTTTTCAATAGTTAAATTTTTCTTTTTTATATCCAGCTTAAGCTGTTTTATTTGCGTAGTTAAAATGGTTACATCGCCCTTGAGCGTTCCGGATTTTTTCTTTTGTTCGGCCAGTTCGGCTTCTTTTTGAGCAATTTCGGTTTCCAGCTGGCGTAACTCGGCCTCTAGTTGTGCTTTCTTTTCTTCTGATGTCTGGGCGTTAACCGGCGTATATAAAAAACCGGAGAAAACTATTACTAGAAAAAAAACTAACGCGATTTTTTTCATATTATTTTTTTTCTGCCCTTGAGGCGGGTTTGGTTTCCGTTTTAACTTCCGCCTCGGCTTCGTTTTCCGCCGGGGCTTCTTTCCCGCGTTTTTCAGAGATTTCAATCTGCGAAATATCAACCGGCGTTTCTTCTTTTTCTTCCTGCATTTGTCGTACCAAGGCCACAATGTCCGAATCTTTATTTACAGCCCTTACATCCGCCGGTAAAACCAAATTCGCGATAGTAATTTTGTCTTCCAATGTTTTAAGCAAAGAGATATCCACTTTAATATTATGCGGTAGATTTTTAGGTAGACCTTTAATTTCAACTTCATACATAACTTTAACCAATGAACCAAGACCGCTTTTAACGGCCTCCGACACGCCCTCAAATTCCAACGGCACTTTGACTTCAATTTCTTTATTTATATCAATGGCTAAAAAATCAACATGCATCGGCTGATCGGAAACAGGATCAAGTTGGACTTCATGAATTAAGGTGCTCAAATCCCCCTCCGGCATAGTTAAAGTAACCAAACTTGATTCGCCGGCTTCTTTCCAAATTTTACCGAATTCTTTTGCGTTCACGGCGATTGAGGTTGAGGTTTTCCCGGCGCCGTAAAAGACCGCCGAAAGCTCGCTTGCGTCTCGCGCCTCTATTTTAACTCTACTCGCCCTTGTTTTTGCTTGCAATTTCAATATATTCATACAAGGACTATTATACAGAAATCATATATAAAATCAAATTTAGTTTGGTTTAATTATATATTTGCGGATGGAGGCGAAGTCGCCGGCGGTTTTTTTGCCGGGATTGAAGATGTTTTGCGGATCAAAAATGTTTTTGACTTCAGTAAAGAGACGGCAAATTTCCACCCCGAACATTTTTTCTAAATATGGAGTGCGAATAATTCCGTCATTGTGCTCGGCGGTGATTGAGCCCTTATATTTCAAAACTAAATTATAAACTTGATCGGCCACCTTAATCACGGTTTGAGAAAGTTGTAAATTATCCGTTTTAACTAATGGAATAATGTGAAAATTACCATCGCCGGCGTGCCCCGCGATGGTGTGTTCAAGTTCCGGATACTTAGAAAGAATTTCCTCAAGTTTCGGCAAAAACTCCGAAAGATACTCCGGACGAACAATAACATCATCTATAAACGGCATAGTGCGCTTCCCTTTCACATGATTTCGCAAAAGATTGAAACTTTCCCGTCTAATCTTCCAATATTTTTCGGCGTCGGCAGACGAGGTCGCGACGCGGTAGCTTAATTTTTTTGTTTTTAACATTTTTGAAAGATCCTCTATTTTTTTATAAATTTCTTCTTTATCATCACTGGCAAATTCAGCTAAAACGACTAATTTAGGAAAACCATTTCTAATCAACATAAAAAGATCCGGCCAGAAACCACAGATAAATCTAAAACCGCCCCAAAATCCCCTGTTTTTCAAAAAACTTGGAAAAAACTTAATGGCAAGCTGAAGTGTTTTATCATCATAAACTTCTAGACTTTCCGGTGAAAACTTCAGAAGTTCGGCGGTTAAATCAGAAATCTTTTTAACACCGTCTAAATAAATAATGGCTAGTTTTGATTCTTTGGGTATTGGAACCAGTTTAAATGTGACTTCAGTCACGATCCCCAGCGTACCTTGCGAACCGACCAATAATTTATTTAAGTTGAAAATTTGTTGGTCCCAAACATTCCAGATATAATATCCCGCGGAATTTTTTGAAACATTCGGTTTCGCTTTGTTAATTTTTTCTCGATTATTTTCAATTAAATTCCAAATTTTTTTATAAATATTTCCTTCAAAATTATTTTGTTTTATTTTTATTTCCAATTCCGTTTTTGAAAGAGGTTTTATTTCATATTCATTCCCGTCAGTAAAAACAACCTTCATGCTCTGGATATAATCTTCCGTCTTGCCGTATTTTAATGTTTTTTCACCGCCGGAATTATTGGCAACTATTCCCCCCATAGCGCAAATACCTTTTGAAGCGGGATAACTTGGCATCATTAATCCTTTTTCGGAAACTATTTTTTCAAAATCGCGATAGAACATGCCGGGTTGGACGGTGATAAATGCACCACCCCCTACCCCCTCCTTATCAAGGAGGGGTGCCTGAAGGGCAGGGTGGTTGAACTCAATCAATTTATTCATGTGTTTTGTAAAATCCATAATAATTGATTCGTTTAACGGGCCGCCGGACATGTCGGTACCGGCCGATCTGGCGGTAATCGAGAGACTATAGAAGTCGGACTTCGGGGAATTCTTGAAGTCCGACTTCTTTTGGTTTACCCATTTAACTAAATTTTTTACATCCTCCGCGTCTTTTGGAAAAATTACTAATTTCGGTTGAACTTCAAAAATACTAGCGTCGTGGCTGTATTTTTTGAGAGTTTCCAAATCGTCTTCTATGTCCCCCTTGAAAAACTTTTTGATTTCATTCTTCATATCTATGCTGTAATTATATCATTATTAAAAAAAGAGCCCCCGGACAAGTTTGTCAAAAGGGGCCCTATGGGCATGGATGGAAAATGGAGGGAAAAGAAATTCTTTAAAAGAGAAACCGGAACGCACCGCCGGGAACGTGATCCCATCTTTCGATTCAAGGATCCTTAAAAGAGCAAAAAAAGCCATGCTGAAAATTTTTGCGTTTTAAGTCCGGTTTCCTTAACTAAAATGGAAAAAGGAACTACTGTTAATTACAACATAGCAAACCGGGCAAAATTCGCAACTACCCCACCCTGTTGAAAAGTTTAAGGCGGTTTTCTACCGCTTTTTGAACAGCCAACATGGCCGGTTTGAGTATTTTATATGGCGCAAGTTCTTCCGGCGCTTCCTGAAGCGAAAACTTGAGCGCTTTTTGATAGGCCAGCCGGAGTTCGGTGCTGATGTGAATAATGGAAATTCCAGCCTCAATAGCTTTGGTAAAATCCACATCGGTTATACCCGAACCGCCATGAAGCACGAGCGGAACGCCGGCTGATTTTCTTATCTCTTTCACCAACTCGGCGTCAATATACGGATTTCCACCTTTAACTATACCGTGAATGTTTCCGACTGACGGGGCAAATAAATCAACCCCAGTTTCGTTCGCAAACTTTTCCGCTTCCTCTGGTTTTGTTTTTAGCTCCGCACCTTCCGGCAGTTTTTCTTTTAGATTAGATCCTTCGCCAATATAACCCAACTCGCCCTCAATTAAGGTTTTACCGCCTTTTTCTCTCGCATATTCCACGCATTGTTTAGTAATTTTTATATTCTCTTCAAAAGACAATTTAGCGCCGTCAAAAATCGCCATATCAAAACCGGCGTCCACGGCTTCCTTAACGCGCTCAAAAGAATAGCTGTGGTCGGCGTTCAGAAAAACTGGATGATTAAACTCTTCATGTAAACTTTGGATAAGCGCTACGGCCTGTCGCAAACCAACAAAGTCCCGCTCCCCCTCCGAAACGCCGATAATAACCGGCACATTCACTTCCCGCGCCACGTTGAAAACCCCCCACAGCATTTCCAAATTAGCCACATTAAAATGCCCGATGGCCACCTTTTTTTCTTCGGCTTCTTGTATGTATTCCCGTAGGGTTTTCATGCTATGATTATAGCACAAGAGATAAATTTATAGACGATAGATACACAAATGTGCCATATAACCGATAATGGTATTCGCTCGTTCGTACGAAATGAGCGAGTGTAATAAGCTAGTAAATTTTGACTGTATAAAAAAGCGTTTATTGGTTCTTGATTTTCCGGTCGAAAATAAAAAATCACGATACTATAAAAATAATACCGTGATTATTATTAAAATCACCCAGATCTTTTTAAGATCGGTTTTGTTTATTTGCAGTATGCCAGTAAAACTCTTCTGGCCGCTTGCTGGGCTGATAATTCTTCTTTTTCATCCATACCAGGTTCAAGTTTATAGATAACCACATTATCACCTGGTTTAAAATGATTTACTTCCGCAAAATAATGACCACTCGGAAATAAAATGACATCAGTTTTGATTTCTCTTACTGTAATTGTCAATCTTGGTCCGTGGCACTCCTTGTCTTTGCACATGCATGTATGTTTTTCTTCATATTGAACCTCGACAATACCAAGTGTATTGTCTTTCAACTGAATTTGTGTTACTCCTCCGCCGGCCATTTTTTTTACTGCTTTTTTATACAGTTCTTTAAACTGCTTATCGGAAGATAATTGAGCAGTTGTATTGATTGCGGCAAACATCCAGAATGTGGCAAACAAAATTGAGATTGTTTTTTTCATTTCTCATATTTTTTATTGTTAAAGAAAATAGACTTCTCGTCGTTGATGATACTACAACTTTAAAAATAAGTCAACCTGCTGTTCCCGAATTCCACTTCGGACTGCAATTTTTAATCAAAAAAGCTTTGTGATACAATGAGGATATGAATATTGATTTTCTGGCGATTGGTGATGTGGTAACCGAGCCGTTTATAAGGATTAAGGATGCGGCGGTGCACTGTAAGCTAAATAAAGAGGACTGCGAGTTGTGCTTGCGGTTTGGGGATAAAGTACCCTACGAGTCTGCGGAAATAATGCGCGCCGTCGGCAACAGCGCCAACGCCGCCGTGGCCGCCGCGCGATTGGGTTTAAATTCATACCTAATGTCTTATATCGGCGATGATGAGGTTGGCCGAGGTAATTTAGAAGAACTCGCAAAAAATAAAGTTCATACTGATTTCATTACGGCTGTTTCCGACTTGCCCTCAAATTATCATTATGTCTTGTGGTATGATGTGGAACGCACGATTTTGATTAAACACACGGAGTTTCCTTACTCGTTCCCGATAAACTTACCTGAACCGAAATGGATATATCTTTCTTCATTAGCCGCTAACTCGGAAGATTACCACCGACAAATCGCCGAATACCTACGCGCGCATCCGTCTGTTAAATTGGCTTTCCAACCCGGCACTTTCCAAATGAAACTGGGAACGGAAAAATTAAAAGACATTTATCGTCGCACTGATGTTTTTTTCTGTAACACCGACGAAGCACGGCGCATACTTAAAACCGAGGAAAAAGATTTTGTAAAACTTATGCGGGGCCTCGCTGCGCTCGGCCCTAAAATCGTCTGCATAACCGATAGTATAAACGGCGCTTACGCTTATGACGACAATTCACCAGACGGTGAAATATGGTTCATTCCGGCTTATCCACATGAACCGTTTGAACGTACCGGCGCCGGCGATGCTTTTTCTTCCACCTTTACATCGGCGCTGGCACTTGGTAAAACCGTATCCGAGGCTTTGACATGGGGACCGATAAATGCTATGTCTGTAGTGTTACAAGCCGGCGCGCAGAAAGGACTTCTCTCTCGCGTTAAACTGGAGGAGTACTTAGTCAAGGCGCCGACAGATTATAAACTTAAAAAGATAAATTAATTATGGATGAAAAAGTAGAATTTCCTGAAGGTTTATCTGTGAAAGAAGAAGAGAAATTAGTTGAAGCTTTTAGGGATAATAGAGTTGGAAGGGATACCCAAAATAATAAAAATGAAGTGGAAGATTTGATGAAAAAAATTAAATCAGTTGAATTTATAGAAAAAGCTATGGCTAAAAAAATTGATAGGTTAAAAAATGAAGACGAAGAGAAAACCAAAGAATTTGATAATTTTAAAGCTAAAAAAGAGGAAGTTAAAAAAGAAATTCAGAAACTTAAGGAAGAAATAATAAAAGAAAAAGAAAATAATATTAAGAATCGTTCTATTACAAACTCTTATGAGAAATTACAAAAGATAAGCAACAGTATTATTGTTAAGGAAAAAGAATTAGAAGACTTAAAAAGATATGAGAATAATATTACTAAAGAACTAAATGAGATATTTAATGAATTATTGGATATTCACGACCAATTATTAATTAATAAAAATCCAGAATTAAATTAACATGCCTGAAGAATTTAAAAAAGAAAGATATTTCGAGGGCCATAGTTTAGAATTAATTGAAAAAACCCTTGGAATGAAAATACCAGACAGGGCTTTTAAGAATGACGATTTTGCTAGGCTTTTAAATGAATACTTGACTGAGCTAAAAAACTACAAAGATATAATAGCCAGTAAAACAAAAAAAGAAAACATGGAAACCGAAAAAAGAATAGTTGATCTTGTAGAAAAAATTAAAGAGGTGCTCAAAAAAATACCAAACTCGCGTCCTGAACTAAATTGATTTTCTTTTAATAACTTTTTCCACCGCTTCTTTGATGGAATTTATCCCCATACCGTAACGCTCAATTAATTCTTCGGACGTTCCGGATTCGCCAAATTTGTCATTCATTCCGATAAATTCAATCGGCGCAGGATATTTTCTTGCCAATAATTCCGCCACCGCCGAACCCATCCCTCCAGCTATTTGGTGCTCCTCGACGGTTACCACCGCGCCGCACTGGCGTGCGGCGCGAACCAACACTTCTTCGTCCAACGGTTTAACTGTGTGATTATTTATAACCATAACTTCAATTCCCTTTTTAGCTAATTCATGCGCAACGGCCAAAGCGTTATAAACAAGTATGCCACAAGCGATTATGGCGACATCTTTGCCCTCGCGTAATACTAAAGCTTTGCCGATTTCAAAAGGCGTGTCAGAAGTAGTAATGATTGGCGATTTCTCGCGTCCGAAACGGATATAAACGGGACCGGGGTATCGGGCGGCCGCCAACGTGGCCTTTTCGGCTTCTAGCGCGTCGCAGGGCACGAGAACGGTCATCTGTGGAATAACACGCATAAGAGCGATGTCTTCCAATGCTTGATGAGTGGCGCCGTCTGGACCAACCGAAACGCCGGCGTGCGCACCGGCAATTTTTACCGGCACGTTGTTTATGCAAACGCTGGTGCGAATTTGTTCGTTGTTTCGGCCGGGCGAAAAAACGGCGTAAGAAGAAATAAAAGGAATCTTGCCGTAGTTGGCCATTCCTGAAGCCACTAAAGCCAGATTCTGTTCAGCCACGCCGATTTCAATAAAGCGCGCGGAAAAATGTTCTTTAAATTCAAGCGATCTTGTGCTTTCGGCTAAATCGGCGCACAAAACCACCACGTTGGGATTTTCTTCGCCGGCTTTCACTAGGCCAGTGCCGTAACCGTCGCGCGTGGGCTTCATTTCCAATCTTTCTCTGTTATTAAAAAGGTTGGGGGTTAATTTGGGGTCTTTTTGAATCATTTTGATTTATTTTAACATTTTTCTCTTCTTTTTCAAACCCAAAAAATTCTTTTGCGTAGCAATTTTTTTACCGGAGCGGAACTCTATTTCCCTACGAGTTTTGCCTGCTATTTCTCCGCTCTCCTTTGCGTCACTGTGTAATTTATTAAAACCTTTTGAATCTCGGTCTACCGAAAGCTTGGTCGTAGTCGCTTCGGCAAGCATCGTAAGTATAAGCTCAATATCTCCCATATGGTCGCGCAAATTATGCTGTACGGCAAGGTTTTTATGTTTTTTATAATCATCCACCTTCATCTCAAAAGTCCCCTGCATTATTTCATTCGTCAAAATCGCGTATTCAATTCTTTTTTTCAGGCCTCGCTTATCCCATTCGTCCGTCAAGGTGTTTCGCACAGCAATACCCCGCATTCTTTTGGATATCCATTCTTCTAGATAACCTTTTTGTTCATAAATTTTCTGCGCTCTTAACATTGCTCGTTCAGGATCGTTGATTTCTTCTATATGTTCTTGTCCTATTGTTGCCAGCCATTGCTTGAATGGCTCAGCTTTCGGAGATGGAATTGATTGGATAATGCGAAAAATAACTTCTAGATTACCAGTATCAGTTTCATATAATTTCCCATCGCTTGATTGTAATTTCAGTTGTACGATTTTCTCGTACAACTCAGAATAACCTTCAAAAATAAGTTTTCTTTTTAAATCGCTCCAGTATCGTCGTGAATTAGGGCTTTCCGAAAGGATTGTCACAATATCCACCACAGAAAAAAACCACTGCTCGTTATGCCAAACCCGCCGGATCTTATTCCCCTCAAACAATGCAATATTTTTATTTGTTTCCTTTTTCTTCATATATTACATCCCCCCTATTACATCCCCATAAATTCTTTAATCGCGCTTTTTATTCATGTTCGCTTATAATTTTTCCCTGTAATGTGCGCAATTGTTTTAAGGCTTTCTCCGCTTCATCTTTTTGCGGGGGTTTGCCGTGCCATTCATATTGGCCCTCCATAAAATCTACCCCTTTGCCGGGAATTGTGCGCGCGATAATAATTGTGGGTTTTTCAAAAATTTCTTTGGCCCGTTCCACTGCGCCGGCGATTTCATTAAAATCATGTCCGTTTATTTCCAAAACATGCCAGCCGAAAGCCTCATATTTCTGACGAAGCGGTTCCAACGGCATAATGTCTTCGGTAAAACCGCTAATTTGTATATTATTGCGGTCAATTAAGGCCGTTAAATTTGAAAGATGGTTTTTGCCCGCGAACATAGCGGCTTCCCATGTTGCCCCGCATTCTTGTTCGGCATCAGACATAAAACAATAAGTACGGAACTTTTTTCCGTCCATACGCGCGGCATAAGCGTAGCCGGCCGCCTGCCCTAGACCTGAACCCAATGGACCTGAAGTCGTTTCCACTCCGGGAAGTTTTTCGCGCTCGGGGTGCCCTTGTAGGCGCGTGCCGAGCTTACGCAGGGTCTTTAATTCTTCTTTTGGAAAATAACCTGCCTCGGCCATAACCGCGTAGTGCACGGGCACAATATGACCGTTGGAAAGTATCAGCCGGTCGCGCTCGGGCCATTCCGGATTTTTGGGGTCGTGGTTAAGTATATGAAAATAAAAAGCCGTGAAAACATCAGCCATGCCTAAAGGCCCGGCCGAATGCCCTGACCCGGCGCTCAAAAGCATCTCGATGATATCCTGCCTGATTTGATTGGCCTTGAGTTCCAATTCTTTAATTTTGGCATCTGTTAAGTAGGACATTATGTTTTAATTGTATCAAAAATTAGAAATTTTGAAAATCAATAATTTGCCACGGGTGGGAGTTGAACCCACAGAGGACTTATCAAGGACTCTCCTTGCTACGCCCCAATCCTTG
>Ga0209542_10014860_pt1 | contig 13167 bp, 12 predicted proteins | sample RifCSPhighO2_01_FD_184028 | JGI IMG/M metagenome (GOLD analysis project Ga0209542, IMG submission 184028) | Soil microbial communities from Rifle, Colorado - Rifle CSP2_plank highO2_0.1 (SPAdes) (version 2) | ecosystem: Environmental > Terrestrial > Deep subsurface > Rock core/Sediment ... | reverse complement strand
CTTTTCACCTGGTCCGATAGGTCTGGTGTCCAAAAGCGGGGGAATGACGTCAGAGATTGCTTCTATCCTCACAAAAAACTCATTGGGTCAAAGTTCGGTTATTGGTATTGGGGGCGATCAGATTATTGGCACAGACTTTAAGGATTTGCTCGAGTTGTTTGAGCGTGATGAGCGCACTAAGGCCGTTGTGATGTTCGGCGAAGTTGGTGGAACATATGAGGAATTGGTGGCAGATTTCATTAAATCTGGTGGGTTTACTAAACCAGTGGTGGCGGTGATTGCTGGCATGTTTACTAAATATCTACCAGAAGGGGTAGTTCTAGGTCACGCCGGGGCGATTGTATCTCGGGGCCGGGGAGGTTATGATTCCAAGGTAGTTTCACTTGATCAAGTTGGGGTTAAAATTGCAAACTCGATAGATGAGATTCCAGAAATTCTAAAAAAGTTGATATGAAATTCAAAACCAAAAAAATAAAACAAGACCCAGCTCTTATTGGCAAAGTATCTTTTGCTCAAGCAATTCTAAGCATGCTTACTGGCAGGGAGTGTGATGTCGGAGAATTAGAGTTTTTCGAGGTATTATTAGTGGCTGGCATGGACAATGGCATTGAGGCACCGTCCGTATTTGTACCCAGAGTAGTAGCCTCGACTGGTAATTCAATAAATACAGCCCTAGCTGCTGGCGTACTCGCGATTGGGGATTATCACGGGGGAGCAATAGAAGCTTGTGTTAATTATTTAAACTCTGGTAAAGATGCTAGTGCCATAGTGGGAGAAGTTTTAGCGAAGAATGAAAGGATGCCAGGCTACGGTCACAAAATATATAAAGATGCAGACCCACGCGTTACGGCAATCTACCAAGTTGCGGAGAAGGTTGGCAAAATGGGCAAGTTTATGAAATTGGCTCGCGAAATAGAAAAAGAGCTAGCATCGCAATCAGGCAAAAAGTTACCCCTTAATATAGATGGCGCAATAGCTGGGGTTATGTGTGAGCTCGGCCTTGACGCAAGATATGGCAAAGCGATATTTGCCTTGAGCAGATTGCCAAATATGGCAAGGCACGTAATTGAAGAGCTAGATAATGATAAACCCTATCGACGCCTAGAAGAAAGCGATGTTACTCGTGATTCGATAGAAAAGTAGCCCCGATAAGCTTCCTCAATAAACTGAAGAATTAGAAAGATGGAGTAGATTAAGACAGTTTCTGGGAGAATATTGAGTAGCTGACTCAAAAGAATTGTCACTAGAAAGATTAGAAATTCACGAAATTGATAACGTAGTCCGATTAAACGTCTAGCCATGCTTGGGCTATGTGTATTTTCCTTTATACTTAATTCACTTGTATTTTGGGGTAAATTATACTTTGCTTCATTGTCTAGATAGGCCCCGAAATAAATTTTATTTTCTATTTTACCTATTATTTTAATCGCCGACCAGAAGAGTGCAGCTAATGCAACGACGGGATAATTTAAGTAAACACTAAGTCCTATCAAGAATAGGCCAGGCACAATCATATGGTTAATGGCGTCGAGATATACGCCTCGCAAAGAAAAAATATTTCTCAATCTTGCTATTTCGCCGTCCACGCCATCAAGTAAGAGATTTAAATAAGCGAAAAGTATTGCAAGGTATATGTGGCCCAGAGAGGCAAGCACAGAAGCAATGATTCCTGCGATGATTACCCACATACTTACTATATTCGCGCTCACCGCAGTTTTGCTCAGCGCATATGTGATATAGATAGATGGTTTGCGGTATAGCCAATTATAGCCCCAGTAGTGGTTTCTAAGAGGAAATTTCTCACTTTGCAATTTTTCTCGCAGATCTTTTATTGTCGACATATATATTTTGGTGAATCTTTAATCTCTGAATGTTGCTACGGGTCGTAGATAGGCGACCGGCTTAATGATATTAGCCCTTTCTAGCGTTTTTACAACATAATCAAGGCCGTTTTCACTTGCCCGCCCGAGGTGGGTGAATTTCTTAATAGTTTCACCAGAGCCATGGTCGGCCGAGTTTAGATATTTGTCAGTATTAGGAAGGCCGATTGCTATGCAAGACCGTGTCTTGTCAGAGCCACAGACTAAGACTGGCTTGCCGGGAACTACTTTGACCGCGCCATTTCTGTGCACAACCAAATTTTTGCCCTCGATGTTTTCTTGTGTGATAGTTGTGTGCGAAGCGTCCCATAGCAATCTCTCCCCACTCTTTCGTGCTTCACTTTCCTTTATATCAGAACCACTTTTATCTAATGCATCAATGATTCTGCGTATCATGGCAAGACGAGACGCTATGCCATAATTCGCCCCGGCTTGCACGGCATCCAGATAGCGCCTTCCATCATGAGAATTAGCTGGGATTACGAGCCGATCATTACCAAAATAATATCTTAAACTCTTGTAAAATGGTAAATGAAAAAGTAATTTCGCTGGTAAGCGCATCAGTTCTTCTTTTAAAGAGAATTTGATTCTGTGATTCGAGAAATATCTACCGATAAAAAATGCAAGCGCTCCTTCTCCACCATGATAGCTAACCAATACCTGACCCTTGCGCAGTCCGAAATCCTTCGCCACCTTTTCATCCACGATCTCATCAACAACTTGAATTTCGAGAAAGTGATTGCCGTGGAAGCCATAGCCGATATTAGAACGCGAGAATTGATAACCCGAGCGGGGGATTAAACCTCGCAAGCTCGATAGTTTCCTTCCCGGATTCTCTATGTGATTTAGGATATCTTTTTCAAAACCATATTTTCCTAATACCGCACTTGCTCCTGTGCTTGCCACTTCTTCTACTTCTCTGCGTGAGAAATCGTAACTACCCTGTTCATCTATTTTCGGTGAAATTAACCCGAGCCAGATTAAGAGCGTTCGTATTTTGGATGGGGGAGAGAAAGTTAAGTGATCTTTAATGTGCGAGAAAAAATTTTGGAGGAATTGCTCGCTTAAGTCACTCTCATTTAAGTCAGTCACAATAGTGCCTATGGAGCAACCCAGTGTGGGCGTAGTGAGTTCGGGTACGATTGTGCCGTGTGTGGCCACGACAATAGAAGTAGGTGCCTCTAGGTGCTTTTTTTGATGCACATCCGGCAGAGCTACTATCCTTTCGATATTTTGATTATATGCAATGTGCTCCAAATTAGTCAGAACATCAAGTTCCTCAATGTCTAACCCGAAAGTCTCTATCTTATTATTCATGATTAAGTATAACATTTTTTCAATTCCAGTGGTTCCATTTTGCTATGCTATAATTAAGTGAATAAAATAAAGATGCCTAATTATAATTTACGCATAACAAATTGGATTTTCGGATTTCTAATCCTTATGCTTTTTCTGGCTTGGTTCCCACAAAGAGGAGAATTGCCATTGTTCTGGTATGACGAGGCTGTGAACGTACGTTTGTCCCGCAATCTCGCTGAACAAGGATATTTAAATTTGCAAACTGCGCCCGGTGTTGAATATGAGAAGCCTTATCAGTTTCAAACTAGTGGTTACCCTCTAACGGCTCCTCTTGCTCTCTTGTTTAGGATTTTCGGATTTAATTTCGAGTTGGCAAGAGTTTATATGTTCGGCTGGTTTACGCTCTTTCTATTGTCAGCGTATCTTATGGGCAAGCGCTTGTTTGCTTCGCTAGGTGGCGAGAAAGGTAATTGGATAGCCTTAGCGGGAGCTACACTTCTGGCCACCTTTCCGCCCATTTTCTATCACGGCTTGTCTATTATAGGCGAGATCCCGGGCATTACTTTCATATTATTATCAGCTTATTTTCTAGAGAGAAAACACATTCTTTCAGGTTTGTGTCTGGGGTTTGCCCTTGCCACCAAGCCTATTTTCGGCCCGGTTATCTTGGCAGCGATCTTAGCTGGCTGGAAATTAAAATGGACAAAAAAAGAGTGGCTCACTTGGGCAGGCGCGACTGTACTTCCCATCGTAATCTTTGCGCTTGTGGTTTTGCCCTCTGGTGCAAGCATCACTGACCTTATTTCTACATACGCTAGTCGAGCGAATAACGGCAGTGTCTGGGCGAATTTACTTTCAAATTTAAGTCGCTTCGCTCACGAGCTTTCCCTCGTGCACATTATGGGATTAATTATCCTCTTGGCATTTTTGCGCAAGAAGATTGAATCAAATGCCACGAATATTTTCCTTATAGCCAACGCCTTGCTAATGTTTCTGTTCTTCCTCCAGAGCTCTGGTTGGCACCGATACTTGCTTAGCACTCAAGTTATCTTGCTTTTCTTCTTGCCACTTTTAATATATAAAGTTATACCGCGTTTCGCTTTACCAATTCTTTTAGTATTAGTTGTTTCTCAAGGTATTTATGCCCTCACTCGATCAGAGCTAGCAGTCTTGCGCCGACCTTGGGCGGCTGAAGTAGAAAAAATGATTGAGACTTACGCGCCCACGGGTAATATCTATGTTATTACTTCGGCCGAGCCGGCGGCGCTTATTCCCTCAGAGCGCCTTTATTTCTACACTAGATTTGAAGGCAAAACAGAGATGCCCAACAAACTTGCCAATCTCAAACTAGAAGCAAACAAATTTGATTACATCATTTCCAAACCCACTAATCCGGATTTGATCGCCTATCAATCCGAGGTTGATAAGTATTACGCTCTAGTCTATAACCTTTCCGGCCTAGCGCTTTACAGGAGAATTAAGTAGTCGTCTTTTTTGGGCGGTAAACTTTTATGGGAAAGCCTATGTTAATATAGCTATATGCGGATGATTTATGTTGCAAATGCTCGGTTTCCTACCCAAAAGGCTCATGGGGTGCAGATTGCGCAGAATATCTGTGAGTTCGCCATGCAAGGTGTCGAGGTAAGCCTTGTTGTTCCTGATAGGAAGAATGATTTGCAGATAGAGAAGCCTTTTTTTTATTATGGTTTACGTGAGTGTGCAAAAGTTGCGCGGGTTTTCACTTTCGACTGGGTAGATTATTTTAAGCCTCTTGGATTTTATATACAGAGATTGAGTTTCGCTTTTTCTGCATTAGCTTTTATTTTAGGTGAACCCAAAGATGTCATAATTTATGGCAGAGATGAATTCGCTTTTGCTCTCATTAAGTTTTTTTCGCCTAATAGAAAAATATTTTATGAGATGCACGATTATCCTGATAATTCATATGTATTTTGGCATTGGTTACTAAATAGATTAGATGGAATTATTTCAACGAATAGTTGGAAGAAGAATAAATTAATTAATGACTTTGGGGTTTTAGAAAAAAATATTATTGTTGCACGTAATGGGATTGACTTGAAAATATTTGATATTCCTAACGATAAGTTGATCTATCGTCGAGAACTTAGTCTACCGCTTGGGAAGATTTTATTGGGTTATGTGGGGCAGATTAAAACTAAAGGAGAAAATAAGGGAGTAGAAGAGATTAAAGAGGCAGTAGAAACAATAAAAAAAGACAATCAGAATGTTGAGTTGGAAATAATTTCTGATGTACCTCACGTGCTAATCCCAAAGTATCTTAAAGCTTTTGATATACTGCTTATGCCTTTCCCGAATACTACGCATTACGCCCACTATATGTCACCCATTAAGATGTTCGAGTATATGGCCTCTGGCAGGCCTATCATCACTACAGACTTGCCCAGTGTTCGAGAGGTGTTAGACGACACGTCTGCTTTTTTCATCTCCAACTTGTCTATTCCTGAGATTGTTCGGGCTATTCGTGAATTGATTGCGCGACCTGATATGACAGAAAAGTTGGGGATAAAGGCAAGAGAATTAGCAGAAAATTATACTCTTGAGGTGCGTGTTAAAAGCATTTTAGGATTTATAAACAATCATGTCTGATTCACTTTCGACAAAAGCAATCTCGGGCAGTGCTTGGACTACAGTTTCCAACTGGCTTCTGAAAGGTACAACTATTCTTACCACTGTTTTAATTCTTAGATATTTATCAGTGGGTGAGTACGGTATTGTGCAACTTATTCTATCTTTTTTCTCTTTTGGCATACTCTTTAACCTATCAACATTTCATGACCTTTTCGTGGCCGAAATGGGCATTGAGCGCGCAGTCTCGCCCGAGCGCGCTAAAGGTTTATTCTTAGGCTATTTATCTGCTCAAGCTTTGTTTGGTACTTTACTCTGGCTAATTTTCTTTTTTGGTGCCTCATTTTTCACTCCGGATGGCACAGAGAATTACGTGCGCATTGTTTCGTTCATGTTCCTGCTTTCTCCTGCGCGTGAAGCAGTTCAGTTACTTTTTAATGTTGAGTTGCGTTTTCGCGAGTTGGCTGTCTTTTCTCTTATTGAGCAGATCTCAAGATTTTTAATTCTAGTAGTGGCGTTAATTTTTCTGGGAGCTGGAATCAGTGCAGTGTTGCTTTCAACAGTATTATCTCAAGTTGTTGCCATAGCTCTAGTAATGCCCGCATTTGTGAAAGTTTATAGGAAATACAAACAAATCGTCTATACTCGCGTCTCCATACTTTCTATCTTGCTTGCTCACGGCAAATGGGGTCTTTTTGTGTCTTATGTTTCTAACTTTAACAAAACTTTGCGTATCTGGTTGGTACAAATATTTTTGGGCACAGAAGCTCTAGGTTTGTACGGCGTTGCTTCTAACTTATTTAGCCATACTCGTTCTATTTTGCCGATTAGTGAGGTTGTGAACCCTATCATTCCGCAGTATAAGCATGATCCAGAAAAGTTATCAGTCATTGTAAACAAGGGGTTAAAATATTCGATGCTCGGTTACATCACATTGGGAGTATTGGGAGCGATTATTTTCCCGCCCGTCATTATTTTCCTCTTCCCGCACTTCACCGCCAGCATTCCACTTTATCAACTTATGTTGATTGGCCTGATTCCACATAGTCTAACTATTATTCTCACCCCCATTTTCTACGCATTTAGAGCGCAGAAGAGTTTGTTCTTTGCTTATATCCGACGCATTGTTCTCACTACCTTGCTCCTACCAGTATTTATCAAGTTCTTTGGTTTATTCGGCATCGCTATTGAGTTTGTCGTCACAGCTCTCTTGTTTGTGCTAGATAGGTACATGATGGCTAGAAAGTTATTGCCCACAATGCGCATCTCACCCCGCACGCTTATTACTTTTGATGAATACGACAAAGTTCTATTAAGTAAACTAAAATGGCAGCGAAAGTCTTAACCTATCACAAAATCAATCCCGCTGAATTCCGCGAGCAAGCGGGGTATCTTAAGTCGCACGGTGACGTGCTTATTACATTTGATGATGGGCTGATTAATTTCCCTCACGAGATAGTACGCGAATTTAACTTACCGGTAACTCTTTTTATTAACCCCGGGCTATTAGGAGAAGGGGATAGAATGAGCGCGAGCGAAGTAATTAAACTTTCCGAACTAGGTGTAACTATTGCAAATCACGGTTGGTCCCACAGACCCTTCGCAAACTTAAGTGAAAGTGAAATAAAAAGCGAGTATGAGAGAGCGCGTGACTGGATAAGCGAGAATATCAAAGTAAACGCCGCGCCAGAAATACTTGCCCTGCCCAGGGGTAGCGAATCACCCCATACTCGCGCCCAACTTGGTACGCTGGGTATTAAGTTAATATACGGGGCAGAGCGGGTAGACGTTTATCCGGGCCGATCACTTAATTATTTTAAACTCTCACTTAACCCAATATTTCAGTGGTTAAGGAGAAAAAAGAGTCGCGTAATTAAATTATTTTCTTATGACTGAGAGGTAGGTATCCTCTATTTTCTTAATGATGATATTTATGTCTAAATTGTTTATGACGTAATTTCTCCCATTTTGGCCGATGCTTTTTTTTAAAGACCCGTCTTTCAAAAGTAAAATAATCTTGCATGCAATTTCTGCCACATTGTTATGATCAATTAGTACAAGATCTCTCATGTTTCTCAATGCAGGGTCTCCATAAAGATTTTCCGGGGAATTGTTAATCACAGGCACACCACACAACATAGATTCCTGAACGGCGGTTCCCATGCCGACATATTTGAGATTAAGCCAAACAGCATGGATATCCGCTTCTTTTATTCTTTCGATTGTATCCATGTGTGACTTTTCCCCTAAAAGATAAATATTGTTTTCTAGCCCGAGTTCTTTGATCAACTCGGATGGTTCGTTTGTATATACATGTCCAATAATCTCGAGCCTGATACTTGGAAATTCGCCAACGACCAGCTTCATTGCTCTGATTAAAGTAAGCCTGCTCCTTATGTTTATTACATGTCCGACCGAAATAATCAGGGATGACAACTTGTAATTCGTTTTAGCGGGGAACTTGGAATCATCTATTTTGATGCCGTGTGGGATAACAGCTACTTTGTTCTCATTTTTTGTTTTATTTATCCATGTTCCATTGGTGTCTTTAAGATATCGCAGAATCTCACTATCTAAGGCGATTATTTTAGAAGATCCCTTTAAGATAAAATATCCAGATATGATTTTATCTAATAATTTAAGTAAGGGTGTATGTACTTTGGGTATAAATTGAAGTTGAGTATGGACAGAAACTACATAAGGAATTTTTTTAAATTTGCAGACTATTCTTGTGAGAATGGCGGTGTCTAGGTAGTGATTTATTTGATGTACAATATCGATATTATTTCTTTTGAGTATCTGGGCAAGCCTAAAGTAGTTTCTCGGATTCAGTGAGCTTAATGTGAGCCAATTAAACCCTTTTAATTTTATATGAAGTGCTGGAAGTCGAATAATACTAAATGGATAGTGTCTATCCTTTTGTGTATCAATAGTGCTGTTTAGCTTGACGGTAACCACGGTGACGTTATGCCCACTGGTATTGAGCATCGTGGCAAGATCTTCGGCATAGTGCGAAGAGCCAGTTGTAACTGGCGGGAACATATTCGTCATTATAAGAATATTCATGATGACTCTAGAGTAAACTCCTTAGATTTTCTACTACGTACTTCTGCTGTTCGAGGGTCAACCCTGCATGAAGTGGTAAAGATAGTAAATTTTGAGATAGAGATAGTGAATTTCTTAAATCACCAACTTTCTTAACCCCCATAAATACTGGTAGCAAATGTAGGGCGTAAGTTCCAATTTGAACCTCAATATTTCGACCTCTCATCTCCTGCATCATACCGTCTCTTTTATCGTTTTTTATAAGGATAGCATATGTTTGGTAGTTGCTTTTAGAGAAGTCTTCAATTTTCGGTGTTGTTACTTCTTCGACTCCCGAAAGTAATTCATTGTAGATTTTAGCTTTCTTGATTCTATCCTCAACAATCTGGCTTATTTTTCTGACCTGTCCCAAAGCAACTGCTCCTAGTATGTCACTCATTCTGTAATTTGTACCCCATCTGACAAATGTGTTTTTTCCGCCTATTTCACCAGCACCAAATCTCTTGATAGACATCATCAGTTCGGCACGGTCTCTATTATTAGTTGTGATGAGCCCGCCATCGCCTGTTGAGAATATTTTCCTAGGATGGAAACTAAAAACTGTTATATCAGCTAAGTTTCCTACTTTTTTACTTTTATATTCTGATCCTAAACTGCATGCGGCATCTTCGATAATAGGGATATTATTTTTTTTGCCAATACTCATAATAGCGTCCATCTCAAGAGGGTTGCCAAAAATTGATACAGGAATTATGGCCTTAGTTCTTTTTGTGACGGCCTTCCGAATATATTCAGCATTTGTGTTATAAGATTCCAAGTCAACGTCAACCAAGATGGGGGTAGCTCCTACTGTTTGGACAACCAAAGCTGTTGCTGGGTGAGTAAAGTCGGGAATTATTACTTCATCGCCCTTGCCTATGTCAAGTGTCCTAAGAGCAAGCTCAAGTCCTGTAGTAGCAGAAGTGCAGGCGATTGCGTACTTTGCTCCTGTAAATTCACATACGGTTCTTTCAAATTCCTCTACCATCTTGCCTTCAACAAGATTTCCTGATTTTATCACTTGTTCTACCAATCGGAGTTCTTCGTCCCCGACATTTGGCTGCATTAGCTTAATCTTCCCGTTCATTTTTAGTTTTCTTCTCAAAATAAACATGCTTCACATTGCCTTCCCCGTCAATTTCAACCTTGCCGATAACTCTCGCTGGCGTGCCGACAGCGATTGAATAGGCTGGGATGTCTTTGTTCACAAACGAATGTGTTCCGACTATAGAGTTGTTCCCAATCGTGACTCCTTTGCCAATAACTGTCATTGGCCCAATGTAGCATGAATTTCCAATCTTTGTCTGTGCTCTAATTATCGGCGCCTTGCCATTAGAAATGCGTTTGTCCACAGTATCGTGGGTATAAATCTGCACGCCAGAACTTATACTGCAGTTATCTCCAATTAGAAGGCCGCCACTTCCATCCAATATGGTGAATGGCCCTATCCACGTATCTTTGCCAACTTTAACATCACCAAAAATTAATGAATTTTGATATATGCTGGTGTTCTCGCCAAATTTAAGAGACTTGGCCCTTTCCCACCTATCAAAAAGTCCCTCTTCAAAAGGTAAAGAACGATTCCATTTTTCTTTCTGTAGGCTATCCAGATGAGATCCTAATTCTCGAAGCAGTTGTCTTAATTGTTCAATATCCATTCTAATATAGTTCGGGGCGTTCCTTTATATGATTAATTAATTCTTCCAAACCTTCTCTTAAATTAACTCGAGGTACAACCCCGAGTAAATTTTTCAACTTCGTATTATCACACCTTCTTTTGCTAACAGGCACAGGTCTGTCAATAAATTCTGGTTTCAGATCAGAACCTAGAATATCTAAGATAATCTCTGCCAGCTCTTTCAATGAGTGTTCTTCTCCGTAACCGACATTAAATATTTCATTTTCTACGCCACTTTCCAGCGCGGCCATATTGGCATCTACCACATCGCTAACGTGGGTAAAATCAAGAGTTTGCGTCCCCTTACCATTAATTACCGGTGACAGGCCACCCAAGATTCTCTTTATGAAGACGCTTATGACAGATGTATAATAAGCGTCTGTACTTTGGTATGACCCGTACACATTGAAGTATCTTAGAGCTATGTACTTTAACCCATGCTTTTCGGACAAAAACTCCATAAACTTATCAGCGCATAATTTAGTTGCTCCGTAAGGCTCTTTCGCGTTTGTGGGATGCTTCTCATCCATCGGCAAGTATTCAGGTTCACCGTAGACGCTCGACGTAGATGCGTAGATTACTTTCTTCACTCCTTCATGAATAGCAGCACCAAAAACGTTGTATGAGCCTTCAAGGTTGACATCTATCGCTTCTTTCGGGAAGGCCTTGCATCTATTGATGCAAATTGCAGCTTCATGGAAAACATAGTCAATACCCTTCATTGCCTCTAAGACATGCATATTTTCCCGGATGTCGCCCTTAATGAATTCTATTTCTTTATTTTTCCATAGGTCTTCAACATGATTTATGTTGCGCGAAAGATTGTCCAGAACTCTAACACTATAACCTTTCTTCACTAGTGCTTTGGTCAGATGAGAGCCAATGAATCCTGCTCCGCCGGTAACTAGTATTTTGGTCTCGTTATTACTTTTCATTTAGAGTTCGTTATTATTAATATCCGTAACAGTATACAACATTCGATTAGCCAAATAGGTTAACCCGAGAGTCATGACTTCGGCAACTGTTGACCAGATTCTGGCCGCAAAAGAGATAAATACGGAAATTGAGACAAGGGTGCCAACGTTGAGAATTAGGCTCATGACGCCCTCTCTTACCCCCAAACCGCTTGGGGCAAATGGTGCCACTGTGCCAAGGGCCTTAGAGAGACAATAGGCGGCTATGAGGACAAATATATCTGCCGATGCAAGGGGTGTTAAAGAGGCGATAAAGACCACAAAGCATAAGCTACCACCAACAGCAACAACTATGTAATAGAGGCATAGGCGAGCTATTTGGCCGTAGCCTAGTTGATACCTTTTTTCGATTTCGGTCTTACCAAACATTTTTAGAATGAGATTAAAGCAGGGATACATGATTTTGGGGTGTAAGAACAAAGCCCCAGCGATAAGTACAAATAGACTGATAATATAAAGCGGGGAACTGTTTTGGCCCAAATACGCAAATAGTGCCAGTGTCCCGACTAAAAGGGTAGCGATAGGAGATAGCAAGGTGTCCATCGAACTTGCCACCAGTAATGTTCTCTTCGAAATTCCGGATTGATTGCCAAGATAAATTCTACCAAGTATTCCCCAAATATTGCCTGGCAAATATTTGCCAAACTCTGAGAGCATGTATATTTTTGTCCCTTCGAGTCTGCTTATTTTATGTTCCCCGTCGATGGTTCCTATAATTTTACGCCAGACTAAACTTAGCAGAACAAGTACCAGAGAATAACCAAAAACAGACAGGACAAGAAGTAGGATGTTAAGATCAAAGTTGTACTGATCGATCTTTTGCCAATTCGAGATTAAATATTTTAAAAGAAAGGCAATTATGAGAGCAACTATGATGTAGTTGAGTATTTTGTAAATTGTTTTCTTCATTCGTTGCTATATGTTACTGGTAAATGCGCATTATGCAAGTATTTTTGTATAAAAATACAACCGCGGACGCGTTCCCGAAGGAACGGCCGCGGTTTGCTGGCTCACCCACCCATGTTCAAGGCCACCGCAGTGGCCTCGCCGACGTACGGCTTGCGCCCATCGCTCGAGCGCATCGCCTCTTGCCTCGTCGACTCGCAGATCCCTTCAAATCCCCGCGCGTCGTATTCTCTGAAGAGTTCCCTCACGGCGGACTCGAGTTCCAGAGCCTTGAGACGCAAGAGTGGCAAGAGGCCGTCTGTGAAGAAGAGCGCGCGTCGCACCTTCCCTGGTTCGAACACACGGTGGAGCCAAAGTTGTTCGACCGCATCGTCTCCGTTCAGCATGGGCCAACCACCGGGCTTGTTGATGCGCCTCTGTATTTCAGGGCCAACCCTTGCTCTCACCTTGTGCCACTCCGTACTACCAGGGGCGATCCCTTTCACGGCCTCATGAGACTCTTCGGTGTGCTCGAAGACACTATTTGGGGTGGCCCAATACGATCCGTCACTGAACTCGAGGGCGATGAGACTGTCCGCGCCTTGGAGTATTTCCAGGCCACCGTTCTCGGTGACTCTGCCAAGTGCGAACGCCGCACTCGGAAACGCGGCTGGGTCTTCGGCACCACCACTTCCCATGGTTTCCCGGATCCGGCCGTTGATTTGACGGGCGAGATCTCGGAGGGTTGTCGACGGATCAG
>Ga0209542_10014858_pt1 | contig 13168 bp, 15 predicted proteins | sample RifCSPhighO2_01_FD_184028 | JGI IMG/M metagenome (GOLD analysis project Ga0209542, IMG submission 184028) | Soil microbial communities from Rifle, Colorado - Rifle CSP2_plank highO2_0.1 (SPAdes) (version 2) | ecosystem: Environmental > Terrestrial > Deep subsurface > Rock core/Sediment ... | reverse complement strand
CTCGTGCATGACTTGTCAAGCACGAGCGTGTTTTTTACTCCTCCGACCATTTCCTGGCTGAAATCGCCGGTGCATCCTTCAACATCAATATTGTTTACTGTTATTGGTCTGTTTTCAACTGAATTCAAAAGCACAAGTGTTATCTGTGAGCTTTCTATTTTGCTGCCGACACATGTTATGCCCTGATCAACTGTACATTTATCCGGAAGAAGCTTTTCCGGGCTTAATATTCCAAAATATGCGAGTGTTGCAATCGCCGCAAGCACACTTAAAACTGCCCAGCCATATGTCATCAAAAATTCAATAGCTGCCTGTGCTTTTTTAGCGTGAACACTCATAATGCCTCTTTTTTAATATTTATCTAAGAACTAATATTTAAATCTTTGCATAAATATGTATACTGGGATAGAAAAATCCTCAGTTTACTTACTCTTCTGAAATAACTCATTTACCTTTTTCCAATTAACTACATTCCACCATGCTGCAAGATAATCTGCCCTTTTATTTTGGTATTTTAGATAATAAGCGTGTTCCCACACATCAACTCCCAATATAGGCGTTTTGCCTTCCATTATTGGACTGTCTTGATTTTGGGTGTTTATTATGCTCAATCCGCCTTTATCCGTTATTAGCCATGCCCATCCGCTTCCAAACCTGTTAATGCCTGCATTCTGAAACTCTTCCTTGAACTTGTCAAATGAGACAAAGGATTTGTTTATTGCTTCTAAAAGCTCTCCTGTTGGTATTTCATTTGATTTTGGAGCCATAATCTGCCAAAAGAATGAATGATTCGAGTGTCCACCACCATGGTTTCTTACAACAGCCTTCATGCTTTCCGGCAATTCGTTTATTCTTCTGAGAAGCTCGTTTGTGGTTAAGTTCTCAAACTCTGTTCCTTTTATCGCGCCGTTAAGCTTGTCAATATATGCTTGATGATGCTTTGTGTGATGAATCCTCATTGTCTGCTCATCAATAAACGGCTCGAGAGCATTGTAATCATACGGTAATGTTGGTAATGCATGCATATTAAACACCTCATCATTGGTATGGTTATATTCTATTTATAGTTTGTGATTGAATTGTTGGAGAGCTTTGCCGTCAAGATGTGAGCACCTTTAATTTCTTTATTTTGTTTACCACTCCGAAAAACTAAACAAAAAGGAAAGATTTAAATAAATGGATTAAGAGGATAAATTAAAATGAAAACTGGTGTTAACTGATGGGATATAACCTTGAATATGTAAGCACTGTGTTTAAAAGCCCTTGGGCAACAACTCTTAAAGAAAGGTGGGAAGCAAGAAAAGCCATCAACAATCTTAGGGCTTCTGACAAAAGATTATATCAAAAGCTGCCGGGATTGGTTGAAAAGGAACATAGGGTTACAGCAGCTTCAAGAGAAGAGGATGTAATAATAAAAGAGCTTAAAATTTCTGCTGCAAATGGATATTCTCTTGCATTTAATGTGGCGACAATGGACATGGCTGCTCTTAAGGCAATAAATCAGGTCATAGATTCATGGTTAAAAGTAATAAAGGCTTCTGGAAAATTCAGCGGAACTCGTCCATTTAAGAAACTGGAGGCAATTTCCCAACTATTCAGGCAGCTTATGGACAAAGCTTTAGGAAAAGCAATCGGAAAAGAAAGGGATGAGATGAAAGATGTTATGATACTTGTAAATGAAAGTGTCAACAAAAATCATTCTCAATTCATGGAAGCAATGAGGTTAAGATTTCAAAAAGAAACTTCACAATCAATGCTTGCAAAGCTAGCAATAAGATCTGAAATTATTTCAGAAAGAAGGGCAATAAGGGCTTTTGATTTTATAGCAAAAAAATGTGATAGGATTGCAAGCGAGATAGAGTCTGCAAAAGGGAAGAACGCCCAAGACAGATTTGAGAATGCAGTCAACCAGCTTGAAGCTCTTGCAAAAGAAGGAGCAAGCGATGTTGAATATGTATTCGAGCAAGCTTATCTGATAAAAAGAAGGGATTTCTTGCTAATGCTAAAACTCATTGTCAATTCAGAAGTTTTAAAGGGTATGAACAGGCAGTGGCTTGTGAAACACTTCATGCCGGAAGAACCAATTAATAAAAGAGAAATGGAAATTGACAAAATTGAAGAAAAAATTGCACATGAGTTCCATACAATAGCGCAGGCTCTTAGAATATCAATAAACGGAATCGATAAAGCTGAAAGAAGGATGGCAGAAGCTGCTTGATTTAAATTTCTTAAAAAGAGGTAATTAAAATGATGCAGGCCCGTGATTGGGTTATCGGACTTATCGGATTGGCTGTTGGAGCGCTTGGAGTGCTGTCCTTGATGGGCACTTTTTACCTTCCAAGAACTTTAATGCTCTGGATTGCTTCAATAGCCGGCTTTATTCTTTTGTATGCTTCTATTGTTGAGATAACCAACAGCAATGTGATGGGGACTGTAAGTTTTATAGCAGGATTAATTATATTGATTGTTTCATTTCTCCCTGTTCTAAACGGCCTTGGAGTATTTGGGGAGTGGGCATCATTCTCATGGCTTGGAGATGTTATTTACAAGATACTCTTGGCAATAGAAGGTGTATTTCTTGCCATGGCTACTTTTGCAATGGAATTGTAAAAATAAAATATAAATAAAAAATTAACAGAATGGGTTTGGTATTGTTGTGTATGTTACCCAAAGGTATGCCAACACAAGCCCCAATATAATCCCGAAAATAAACAGTGATACCGGATGCGTTACAATTCCCTTCTTGCTCTTGAACATTTTCATATTAATCACCTTTTATTTTACTGATTTTGATTTTATTGAACTGCTTTGAAAATCCAGCTATTTAAAGATTTCTATTTTAGATGTCAATAACTGCTTTCCTTTCCTTTTCATTAATATCTTGGATTGTCTTGTGCCCTTTCAATTTTTCCTTTATTTCCTTCCACGAGTGCTTCTTTGAAGCTTTGTTCAGCTCTTCGAGAATCTCATTAATCATGGAATATTTGTGATATATTATTTCTGCCTTCTCCCTTGCTTCTTTTTCCTCTGATTTAAGCTCTTCAAGGGAGTTTTTTTGTTCTTCTATTATCCTGTTGAGCTTTCCAAGCGCTTTTTCGTGCTCATTTTCTTTGACTTCTTTAAAGTTGGAATAAAAGAACTCAAGCGCAGAGCTGAATGTTTCAAATTGCTTGGTTTCCTTGTCCTGATAAATTTTAACATTGAATGGAACAGCATCAATAATATTATCATTTTCATATACGATAATTGGCTTCAATTTTGATTCAATGATTTTTTTTATTGATTGTAGTATCTGTTTCGGCTCCTTGACTTCTTTCGGACTTGTTTTTTTGTCGATTTCTGCAAGCATGCAAACCTCCTCTGAATATACCCCTCCAAGCCCGAGTTCTGTTGCAAGGCAGGTTACAATTGAGTCTTTCTTGGAATTAGAAAGCAGTCCTTCTATATCTTTTGAATTCATGCTGAAAATATTGTATTTCATAGAAGGGTGTTTGTACTCGTTTTTTGGCTTTATTGACCTGTCCCTGAATTCATGGTGTTCAAGTGCATTGATTATTATATTTTTATCGTCACAGAGTATTGCATTTCCGCCGCCGAAAAACTCGATGTAAAGGTGCTTTTTCTCATCCTTCATGCTAAAAGACAGCTTTGCAATCCTTTCTGGCTCAATCTGGCTTATCTCATAAAGAAACCATCCGTCAATATGCTTCCTTAAAAGCTGCCCAAATCCAAGGATGGATTCTGCAGGCTCCTTGTTCTGCGCAATATACATAGAAGTGCCAATGTTTATGTTAAGCAATTTTTTTCCTTCGTTTGGCTTGCGCAGGCTGAATATCAGAAGGTTTTTTTCAGGATGGTATATCTTATCGACTCTGGATCCCTCTAAAGGCTTCAGCTCTTCTGTTATGAAATGAAGCTCTATTGACGAAAGTTGTTTTTTCATGCCTGCTCAACTATTATTAAATCTCCGTCTTTTATCTCATGGAACATTGAAACGTCCCTTATCTTTCCGAATACGTTGACTTTTGAGGCTGCCCTTATCTGGTTTTCTGTTGATGCTGGCGTCTTTCCGAAGAACACGCAGAAGCACCTTCCTTCCGGCCAGTATGCAATATCCCCTTCTTCAACATTTTCTGTCGCGCTTTTCTCTGCCTTGATGCTTACAGGTATTGCAAAATATATCTCATCCCCCCATCTGCTGGCAGCTCCGTCAAATGGGAGCGCTTCATATATTGCCTTTGCCGTGGGAGTTTTCTCAAGAACAACTTCAATTTCGTGATGCCCAAAGAATATTTTTATTTTCATTTTAGGTTATCCAAAATATCTGATAATCCCTTTTGATATCTGCTGTGCGTATGCTCTTTGCACTTGAGAGTCTGCTATTGTTTTTCCATCTGCATATTTTTGTCCAAGGTAGCCGCATTCTATCATAACAGAAGGGACTTGGACTGGATGAAGTTCTGATCCTGTCATTATAAGCCTGTTTGTTGCTATTCCTCTTAGTGTTATTGGAGATGTTGAGCCTCTCATAGATTCGCTTTCGTTGTTGCTTGGTATGAATCTTTCCTTGAGAGAATTGTATATTCTTAACGCAAGGTCCATACTGGATTTCGGTGAATTTATGTCGCTGAAAAAAACAGCAAAGCCTGATGATTTTCTTTTTGGGTCTTCGTCGCCGTAAAAGTTTATGTGGATATTTACAACAGCGTCAAATCCTGACATGTTTGCCCATTTTAATATTCCCAATTGCAAAGCCGCGTCTTCAACTGTCAAATTTGTAGTCGGCTTGTGTGCTCTTCGGTAATTCCTTACTTCTCTTTCAAGCTGCATCCTGTTCGGAGAATAAAAATCTCTTATTTCTTTTGTGTATTCTGCGTCGTCTCTTGACAATACTGCTTCAATCCCTGACCGGCTTGCAAGCTCGTTTGCGAGCTTTTCTGAAATTCTTGTGTTTAATTCGTGTTCGCTGCCTACTCCGGAAATATAGCGCTCGCCGGGCGCATTGGCAGTTCTTTTGTTATGACCCGGATTGATAAGAATTCTTGGGGTTTTTGCCAGTTCCAATGGATGGCCGAGAAGATATGCTAATAGTGGAAGGTCTGCAATAAATTCCCTTCTGGTGAGATCCATATAAGAAGTAAATCTTTAGTTGCCGGAATTTAAACTTTCTGTTTTACCCACTTCTCAATCCTATCCAATCCGCGCTCAATCTCTTTTATAGAGGTTGCATAGCTTAATCTGACGTGATTGTCGGATCCAAATGCTACGCCAGGCACAACTGCAACAAGCGCTTCATCAAGCAATTTGGATGAGAATTCCATTGATTTCATTCCTGTCCCGCTTATGTCAGGGAATGCGTAAAATGCGCCTTCCGGCTCAACGCACGATATTCCTTTGATTTCATTAAGCCTTTTGTGTATAAATTTGCGCCTTTCGTCAAAAGCATTGACCATCACCTTTACAGAATCCTGCGGGCCCGATAATGCCTCAAGCGCAGCCATCTGTGCAGGATTTGACGGGTTTGATGTTGAATGCCCCTGAAAGTTGTCCATTGCTTTTATGATATTTGCCGGACCTGCGCTGTACCCTATTCTCCATCCTGTCATCGCATATGTTTTTGAAACAGAATTTGATATTATTGTCAGTTTTTTTATCTCATCTCCAAATGATGCTATGCTCACATTTTTCCTGTTGCCGTAAACAAAATGCTCGTAAACCTCATCAGATATCACATAAAAATTGTGCTTGACAGCTAGCTTTGCTATCTTCTCGACTTCATTCGGGTCGATTATGGCGCCAGTCGGGTTGCTCGGGCTGTTTAAAATCAGCAGTCTTGTTTTTGGCGTTATATTTTCCTCGACTTTGTCTGCAGTCAGCTTGAACTTATTGTCAGTTTCGCAAAAAATCGTCTTTGCTCCTGTTAATTTTATCATCTCGTCATAGCTGACCCAGTATGGCACAGGCAAAATAGCTTCATCTCCTTCCTGCAGCACAGCCATGCATATGTTGTAAAGCGAGTGCTTGCCGCCGCAGCTTATCTGCACCTCGGAAGCTTCGTAAGAAAGATTGTTGTCTCTTTTCAGCTTATCTGTAACTGCCTTCTTCAGCTCTGGAATTCCGCTTACAGGCGTGTATCTCGTAAAATTGTTTTGTATTGACTTTATGGCGGCCTGCTTTATGTTTTCCGGAGTGTTAAAATCCGGCTCTCCTGCGCCGAATATGACAACGTCTTTTCCGTCTTTCTTCATCTGCTTTGCCTTGGCATCTATTGCCAGCGTTGCGCTCGGCGCTATGTTCATTATTCTTTTTGAAAGCATCTAACCACCACCTATTTTCTTGGCTAAACTTCTGATATTAAAGCTTTTTGCAGTATCTATTGTTATTATCCTGTGTTTCATGCGCATTGCTTCATTAAGGCATATGTCAAATATCTCTGCCTGCAGGTTCTCTATGATTTTTTCTTTGTGAAATCCTTTTTTCTTCATTCTTTTGCTGAGTTTTTTTAGATTGCATTTTGTCACAATGCAGAAATCAACATATTTTCTCGGAAGATAGTGGGAAAGGTGGGAATCTATGATAATTCCGCTGTATTTTTTTGATTTTTTGATTGACTTTATTTCTTTAATCAGGCTTTGGTTGAGTTTTTTTGTATCCACTAATTTCGTTTTTCTTTTTTTGTCATATCCTTCATAAATTTTATATTTTGTTATCATCCGGTTTACGTCAATATAGCAAAATCCGGTCACTCTGGCCAGTTTTTTTGATAATGTTGTTTTTCCCGTTCCAGGAGTTCCTGTAACAGCTATTGTTTTCATCATTTAACGGCAAAGTGCAATATATTTAAATATGTTCAGTAAATTGCTTAAGATACTGGTGATAAAAATAAACTGCGACTTGTGCGGCAAAACAGAGGAAACCCTTGCAAGAGCCCTGATTGAGGGCGTTGAGCTTGACGTATGCTCATCATGCTCAAAGTTTGGAAAAATAATACGCACTGTGAGCAGGCCAAGCCCGAAAGAGCAGCATAGGCAGGTAATGCACAGGCATGTGATGCAGGAGCAGAAAGAGGAAAAAATAGAGATGATAGTTGAAAATTATTCTTCTGTAATCAAGACAAAGCGGGAATCTCTTGGGATGACACAAAAAGACTTTGCAAGCAGGATAAATGAAAAAGAATCAACAGTCCACAAGATGGAAACTGGCCACATGGAGCCTCCGATTGATCTTGCAAGAAAGCTCGAAAAGCTTTTGGGAGTAAAGCTTGTTGAGCAGCCTGAGGAAAATCACGAGCGCATCAAAAAAGGAAAAGATGGCGGATTTACATTAGGGGATTTCATTAAAGTAAGAAAAAAACAATAACTACTTCTTGAATATGTATTGGCTGCATTGTCCGTGTTTAGATGAATGCTCTGTTTTTAATTTAATTGCAAAATAATTCCAAAGCTCTTCTTTTTTGCTTTCGCATTCGCTGTCATTTGGCCTACACCCTATGTCGCACGAGTCTATGAATATATAGTCTGCATTCCCCGCATTGTTTTCCAATTCTTGTTCTTTAATGCTGTCAAAATAAGGATAATAAACCAGATTTGATGCTTTGTTGTCACTGTATGCTGCAATCATCGGGCTTGATATCCATAAGTTTCCTTTTGCTTCATCATATGACTCCTGCAATATTGTATATTGGTTCGTTCTTGAATATTCATTTTTGTAATAATTCAGTGCAGTGGCAAAGGAAAGGACGAATGTTATTATTATCAAAGATATAAGTAACGTTTTTGGATTTTTTGTGTTGAATATGCTTATCAATGAAGACGAAACGAGCAGATACATGTAAGGCATCAATATTATCAGAAATCTCATCTCCTTTTGTTTTATTGAAATAAAAAATGCTAAAAAAATAACCAATGGCAGAACAACTAATTTCTTTGTTTTATCTTTGTTTTTGAAAACATATATTATTCCTGCTATTGATAAAAGATAAAAAATATTTTCCTTGAATAAAGAATTAAAGTAAAAACTTATGCCATGATAATTGTCCCAGCCGCTGTTCTTTGTCAGGTCTGCATGATAAATGAATGGATGGATTGGGTTTTGATATAGGAATGCATTAAGGATAAAATACGGCAAGACTGCAATTGCAAATCCTAAAAATAATTTTGAAAGTATTTTCTGTTTGTCTTTTTGCTGAGTTAATATATAAAAAACAACTGAGATAAATGCAAATATCTGAAGGAATCTTGTCATGAATGCTATTCCAAAAAACAATCCTGAGAGAAAATTTCTTTTTGTTATAATAAAATAAACTGCAAGTAATGTAAAAAATGTGGATACTGTTTCTGTAATCATTATTCCTGTAAAAAAGAAGAATGTAGGGGAAAATGCCATGAAAACAGATGCGATTAACGCTGTTTTTCTGTCAAATATTATATCTCCTATTTTGTACGTTAAAAGCACAACAAGGGCGCCAAAAATAATATCAAGAATTCTTCCAAAAAATATTGGACTTATTCCGATTTTCCATAAAAGCCCGAGCATTATTGGCCACGCTATCGGCCTTGCGTCTTCCCAAAATCCTGCAGAGCCAAGCGAGAATATGTACTTTCCCATTCCTATGTACACCGCAGGATCCCACCACGGCTCTTTGTATAGGTGCAAAGTTGCTATTTTTAGCGCCAGAAATACCAGGATTATGAAAGTAATCCATTTATGCCCCTTAATTGCTTTTTTGAAAAACATAAGCAGAATATTAAATCTATTCGGATATCTTGTTGCCCTTCTTGTTGAGCATGTACCACTGCATCGGTATTTTTGCTATTGCCTTGAATATGCCGACGTTGACATAGTATGTGACAACAAGCCCGTAGCTGAACGATGATGCCAGCATCTTAAATGTAAGGCCTGATTTTTTTGCTTTGTACAGTGCAGCAATGCTTGCTATCAGCAATCCGCTTGTGAGAAGGATGTTTCTTATCAAATCCTTGAAAAATACCCCCCACTGCACCGGAGCTGGAGGATGAGTTATGAAGCTTAGTGTCCCAGTTATGAACAGCCCGGCAAGAAGCACAGAAAGAAGGTACCCTCCTGTGTTGTAAAGCCCGTAAATGCAGAATTTGTCTTTAAAGTCAATGTGTCTGCTTTTTGTTATGCTTCTGAAATGTTTCTTTGATGAATGTATGACTCCATATGCCCACCTCATCTGCTGCCTGTAAAGGTCCTTAAGTGTGTACGGAACTTCGCAGTCGCATTCAAGGTTTTCCAGATATTTTATTTTATATCCTCTTTCAAGAAGTCTCAAGGAAAACTCAATGTCTTCTGTAAGGTTGCCATCATCCCAGCCGCCGAGCTTGATAAGTGTGTCTTTTCTGACAGCCTCTGCTGAGCCGCAAAGAAAGACTATTTCTCTGTTTCCGTAAACAAATGGAATTGATATGTGATGATAAACAGAAAGGATGGTTGATCCAAGAGAGGTTATGATATTCTGGTTTGAGTTTATTATTTTCCATCTTGCCTGGACTGCTGCTAATTTTTTGTCATCTGAAAATGGGCTTATTATTTTTTTGAGGAAATCCTGCTCAGGAACAAAATCAGAGTCAAATATCACAATAAATTCCCCCTTTGAGTGCTTCAGCATATTGTTGAGGTTTCCCGGCTTGTAGCCATAATTGCTTTCCCTCTTTGTCACCTTCATTATGCTATGATGGCTTGCAAACTCCTTGATTTTTCTGGATATTTCAACTTTATTGCTGTCATCTCCTATGATTATCTCGTATTTGTCCTTCGGATAGTCAAATTCCATGCATGCCTTTGCGCACCTTATTGCCGCAAGCTCATTGAACGTGGGTATTTGTACTGTGACAAATGGCAATTCTTCTTCATTAACTGTGGATTTTTTTTCGTTCTTTTTTCTTAAGATAACGTAAACGGTCATTACAATGTAAAGTGCCGAGACAAGAACTGCAACAGCCAAAAGAACATTAAATATGCTGTTAAATACAGTATAAAAAAAATCAAGCACTTTTCTGCCCATGGAGTTATACCATGTAAAAAAGCCTACAATTTCACCGGAATATTCATTATTTAGGCTTATTAAAAAATCAATTATGCTCATTTTATCTTCATTTTATATAAAAGCTTTTGGCCCAAAATCTGTGCCTTAATAGGCTGACTAAGATTATTATATTTAAAACTATTGTATATGGAAAATAAAAGAATATTGCAAAAATGTTCCTTATGCTTACCCTGTCTTTGTATACCTTAAGGGCAGATATGCTGAGTATTGTTGTGATTATGCCGGAAAGCACCCCAAAAATGCTGTATATTGATATTCCAAACTCAGGTATTCTGTAGATTACGTATATCGGCCCCACCATGCTGAACCATAGGAAAAAATATTTTCCAATGCTTATGGCATTTTGTGAGTTATAAGGAAGCCAGTAATTAATCTGGTAGATTATAAGCGGCAATGATAAAAATGCATAAAATGACCACCAGAACTGGTTGATGTAAAGAAAAAGTATGGAAGGAGAGGATTTACTTGAAAAAAGGCTTTTGTTTTTGACTATTGACTGCAGAGTTCCGATCCACCATCTCTTGCGTTGTTTGTAAAGCGATTTTATGCTTGAAGGAACGATTGTATGCCCAAATGCATTTGGAACATTAAGCGAGATGTATCCTGATTTCCTTAATTCAAGCGACACATCCTGGTCTTCCGCCATAGTGTCTTTTTTGAAGTATTTTATTTTCTTTAGGGATGATTTTCTGTAGCATGCCAACGACCCGGAAAACCATATCCCGTTGTTGAATACTGTTGAAAAGCTGTTTCTTATGAGATTGCTGAAATGATACTCCACATTCTGGAAAGCCGAAATTATGGACTCTTTGTTTTTGACAACATTGTTTCCTGAAGTTGCGCCTACATTTGGGCTTGAAAACGGGGCTATCATCTCCCTTAAAAGTTTCCTGTCTATTGCGGTGTCTGCATCTATTGTAAGCACAAAACCATACTTTGCCTTTGCGCATCCCAGATTAAGGGCTTCAACTTTTCCAAGATGGTTTTGGGTGAGTATCCTTACTTTCCTGTATTTTGTTGCTATTTCAAGTGTCTTGTCAGTTGATCCGTCATCAACAACTATAACTTCAATTTTGTTTTTAGGATAGTCAAGGGAATAAATTGAATCTATGCACTCCTTTATGTTGGCCTGCTCATTGTAAGCCGGAACAACCACGCTTACATTCGGCTCAAAATTTGGGTATTTTCTTTTGATGAACCTTGACACGATAAATATTGAAAATATGAATAAAAGGAAAAAAAAAAGTATTCCGAATAACACACTTGAAAACAACATTATGGCTTCTTTCATTTACGTCAAAATCACAGTTAAAAAATCCAGGAATCTATTTAAGAGTTTCTATGTGCTTGACGGAAAAAAATCAAAAAAGCAGCCCCATGGCAGTGCATATTTCTTTGTTTCCTGAAAGGCACAGCGCAAAGCCTGTAAGTGTGAATATTAGGATAAGTATGCTGATTGTCAGCCCTGCAATTGCAAACCCCTTGCCGCCATACGCAACAGGGTCTTTTTTTATGTTTTTCAGGGATTTGAATCCGAAATAAAGTGATAAGGGTATTGTTATATAGTTGATTAAAGGCAGAAATGATATAATCGCAAAAATAAAGCACAATATTGCTCTTGCTTTTGATTTTTTAATAGTATTTTTTTGCTTCATTTGTGTATGGTGCCTGCCTTATTATAGATAATTTTGAAAAATTATCAAATTTGTCAAAATTATCTAAGAGAACTTTGAATCAAATATATAAAACTGATGGGTTGTTCAAAGTTCTCTATAAAAAGTTTCCCAAACAGCAAATTTATAAGATTGAAAGCGTTAGTTGATTTATGGCTCACGATAACAGGATACCTACAGGCAGCAGGATACTTGATGTAATGCTGGAAGGGGGATATGAAAAAGATGTGATAACAACAATTTACGGGCCTGCAGGATCTGGAAAAACATGCTTATGCATATTATGCGCTGTGAACATTGCAAGGACAAAAAAAGTAATTTATGTTGACTGTGAAGGCGGGTTTTCTGTAGAGAGGGTAAAGCAGATTGCCCCGCACATAGGGCAGGATTACAGGAAAATACTTGACAATATAATTTTTCTAAAGCCAACGAGCTTTAATGAACAGAAAAGGGATTTTGAATGTCTTAAGGGTATTGTAAATGATAAAATAGGGCTGATAATTGTTGATACTATAGCAATGCTTTACCGGCTTGAGTTCGGCAAGGGCGAGAATATACAGGATGTCAATAGGGAGCTTGGCCGTCAGATATCGTCATTGACAGAAATCGCAAGAAAACATTCAATACCCGTAATAATCACAAACCAGGTATACAGCGATTTTGATGAAAAAGACAAAGTCAACATAGTTGGCGGAGACATTCTAAAGTACGGAAGCAAATGCCTCATAGAGCTTCAAATAACCCAAAATGGCAACAGGCGCCTTGTCTTGAGAAAGCACAGGAGCATAGCAGAGAAAAAAGAGCTTATTTTCAAGATAGTAGAAGGCGGAATAATCGGAACAACAGAAGGCAAAATATTCAGGCTGTTCAGATAGGTATTCTCATAAAAAGCTTTTTAAATCGCCCTTCATAAGCTTGTTTAATGCCAAAAAACAAGATGAATGATTTTCTTGACAGGAAAAAAGAGCTGCTTAATGACAAGGCTGCAGCTGAACTGCAGCATAAAAAGGGCAAATTGACTGCAAGAGAGCGCTTGAAATATCTTCTTGATGATGATTCTTTCACAGAGCTTGAGGCGTTTACAGAATTGCACAGCAAAGACATTGAATCAAAGAAAAAATTCGGCGATGGAATAATAGTCGGCCATGGAAAAATAAGCAAAAAGCCGGTTTATGTCTACGCGCAGGATTTTTCATTCATGGGCGGCTCCATGGGCGAAATGCATAATAAAAAAATATCCCATGTTATGGAATTGGCATTGAAAACCGGATGCCCATGCATCGGGCTGCTTGATTCCGGCGGCGCAAGAATACAGGAAGGGGTTTCTGCGCTTGATTCCGGCGGTAAAATCTTCCAGCTCAATACAATGATGTCCGGCATAGTTCCTCAAATTTCTGCAATTATGGGCCCTTGCGCAGGAATTGCA
>Ga0209542_10014856_pt1 | contig 13168 bp, 17 predicted proteins | sample RifCSPhighO2_01_FD_184028 | JGI IMG/M metagenome (GOLD analysis project Ga0209542, IMG submission 184028) | Soil microbial communities from Rifle, Colorado - Rifle CSP2_plank highO2_0.1 (SPAdes) (version 2) | ecosystem: Environmental > Terrestrial > Deep subsurface > Rock core/Sediment ... | reverse complement strand
CTTGCCCACGCTGCCCGTGACCGTGATCACGCTCGGGCGGTAACGCATGATCGTGAGCTGCGCGAGCCGTTTCAGCAGCCAGCGAAGCTTCTCCAAACTTTTTGCGCGCAGTGCCATATCAGGGTTTATCCGGCGGAATATTGTAATAGTTCAGGATGAATTCCGCGAGTTCCCGAAATGCGGGCACTACGGTAAGGCCCGCAAGCGGCGCGCCCGCCGGATCATCGAGGCGAACCAGAACGGTAAACTGCGGGTCGTTCGCGGGAGCAAAGCCAACGTAGGTGTTGATCACGTTATCGGTGTAACCGCCAACCGTGAAGTCGGGAATGAACGCCGTGCCGGTCTTCCCCGCCACGGCGTAGCGGGGAATGCGGGCGATCTCCGCCTTTTCGACCGCGGAAATCATCATCTGAGTGACTTTGCGGGCGCTGTCTTCGGAGATCACGCGCGCCGCCTCCTTCGGGGATTCGCCAGCCAGGATGTAGGGCCGCATGCGCATGCCCCCGTTCGCGATCGTAGAAACGGCATTCACGAGCTCGAGCGCGGTGACGGAGATACCTTGGCCGAACGAAGCCGTGGCATAGTTGACGTCGCGGCCCTCTTTAAGGTTGTTCAAATTCCCCCTGAGCTCGCCTGGCAGGCCGAGAGCGGTCGGTTCCGCAAAACCGAACGCGATGAGGTAACGATAGAACTGTTCGTATCCCGTTTTCTGCATCGCGAAGATCGCGCCGGTGTTGAGCGATTGCTCGATGACGTTCGTCATCGTCTGCTTGCCATGCGCTTTAAGGTCCCAGTTCCTGATCGTGCGGCCGTTCAACGTCACGGAGCCGGAGTCGTAGTAGGTCGTTTCGGGGGTTATCGCGCCCGTATCAAGGCCGGCCGCCATCGTGAACATCTTGAAGACGGAACCGGGCTCGTAGACGCCCTGCACGGTCGGGTTCAGGAACGTGCGCAGTTCCGCCTTGCCGTACTCGTTCGGATCGAAGTCCGGAAAGCCGCCCATGGCGAGGATCTTGCCGGTCTTCGGCTCTTGCACGATGAAACTCCCTCCCCTCGCGTTCTTTTCTTTTATAAGCGCTGAGAGGATCTCCCCTGCCCGCGATTGAATGTTCCGGTCGATCGTGAGCACAACGTCCTCTCCCTGCACGTACGGCACGAGTGCATCACCCGAGACGCTGCCCGGCGTACCGGCCAAGCGCGCGTTATAGGCAAGTTCGGCGCCGTACCGGCCGACCACCCGCGCTTCCTCATCGTCAAAGTTAGAAAAACCGATGACGTGCGAAACCAGGGGTCCCAGCGGATAGAACCGGCCGGATTCCGCGTCCACGTACACGCCCGCAAGGTCAAGGACCCGCACCGCATCGATCTGCTCATTCGTCGCGCGCTTCACCAGCGATTCATACGGATCGTTGGGCTTAGCGAGCATCGCGGCGAGTTCGACGGAAGTTTTACCGACGATCCCCGCAAGTTTCTCCGCCGCTTCGGCGGCATCCGACAGCTCTTTGGGCACCGCGAAGATAAGCGGATAGTCGCGATTGATCGCAGCCGGTATTTTGGCGCCGTTCTTGTCAGTTATGAAAACACCCCCGCGCGGCGGCTGCAGCGCCCCGCCCGCGCGGTGCTGCGACTCCGCGCGGGCGGCGTAATAGGCGCCCTCTTGAAGCTGCAGGTTGAAGATATTGAAGAGCAGGGCGGCGTAAGCGATCCCGAACCCCGTGAAGATTATCGTGATGCGGAAAGCCATTTCGGATCGGATTCAAAGTATTGCGGCTGGCGCTCCGGAACAAGGTTGCGCTGCCGCGCAAGCGTTTCGAGGCGCGATGAATCGAGTTGGCCGAACAACTGATTTTTGAGCTCGGCGTTCTGAACACGCGCGCGTTCCAGCGCCTTGCTCTGCGTCTCGACCTCATGGGCGAGGTTCACCATGCCGTTGTAGAGCCAGATGCCATACAGCACGCTCGCGCCAAGCAACACGGACACGAATGCCGCAAAAAACGCGTGAAGCGACAGTAGTTTGTGCGGTCTGATGATTGTCATGAAAATTCCTTCGACTTCACATGCCCGGCTTCTGAATGGCGCGAAGTTTTGCGGAACGGGCGCGGGGATTTCTAAGAATTTCTTCGCGGTCCGCCGTGATCGGCTTTTTGGTAAGCAGAGTCCAGTCCTTTTCGCGGGCCAGGCGCCGGAACTCCTCCTTCACGATGCGGTCCTCGAGCGAATGGAACGAGATGACGGCCGCGCGGCCCCCGGGAAGCAGGATGCCGTCGAGGTCGTGGAGCGCGCGCCGCACGTTCTCGAGTTCGCTGTTCGCGAAGATGCGGAGCGCCTGGAACGTGCGGGTCGCCGGATCGAGGCGGCCACGAGCGTACGCTCGTGGCACCGCGTTCTTGATCACATCCGCAAGCTCGCCGCTTGTCTCGATCGCCTTTTTCTTCATCCGTTCGCGGATCGCGTGCGCGATGCGCCTCGCATATCGCTCTTCCCCGTACTCGTGAATGATTTCCGCAAGGTCTTCCTCGGAAAGCTCTTTGAGGAGGGTTTTCACGGGCGTTGCATTGGGCGAGTAGGTCATCGTAAGCGGCTCGTCGCGCCTGAAGCTGAACCCCCTTCCGGAACTCTCGAGATGTTCCGATGAGAACCCGAGGTCGAGAAGAAGTTTGTGCGCCGCGGCCCAGCCGATATCCTTGAGAACCTCGCGCAACGTGGCGAAGTTCGCCTCGACTACGATCACCCGCGGATCGAGCGCGAATTTCTCCGTAAGCCGTTTTGCCGCCTCGGGGTCCCAATCAATGATCAAGAGTTTTCCGCGCTCACCAATGCGCTCGAGAAGCGCCTGGGCATGGCCGCCACTGCCGCCGGTGCCATCGATAAGCAACTCGCCAAGATTGGGTTCGAGGGCGGAACATACCTCCTCGAGAAGAACGGGGATATGCGCCATTTAAATGTGCAATGACGATCGGCCTCTCTTAGCGCCGACGGAACTTCCGCACGTTGGTTGTGCCGATCGTCATCATAAAAAAGATTAGATGCCGAGCTCGCCCAGTTTTTCTGCGATCTCGTCGGAGGAGGATTCGGTCCTCGTGCGATATTCACGCCAGGCATCCGCATCCCATATCTCGATGCGGCTGTAGAGGCCGGCGATCACGGCATGCTTGGTAAGGCCGGCGTATTTCCGCAGATAATCGGGCACAAGTATCCTCCCCTGCTGATCGGGAGCGACATCCATCGCGCCCGCAAGCATGAGCCGCACGAACGCGCGGGAGTTCGCTTGCGCCAAGGGCAGCGCCATGAGCTTCGCGGCAAGCTCCTCCCACTCTTTAGCGGCAATAAGGAACAGGCAGTGGTCGAGGCCGCGCGTGATGATGGCACCGCCCAAGAGTTTCGTTCGGAACTTAGCGGGCACGGCTATCCTGCCTTTCGGGTCGAGCGAGTGTTGGTATTCTCCGATGAACATGGCGTTGTTGCTTTATCCCCAGAAGTGGCTACTTATCCCCAGCTTTATCCACTTTTCACCACTTTTATTCCATCTTACCCCACCACTCACTCCCCTGCAAACAAAACGGAAGCGGTCGCTTGCAAGCGACCGCTTCCCGAAAATCCCTTTATTTTCCTGCTATCTGCGCTGGAAAGACCTGCCGGTTATGCACAAGTTATGCGGAAATGGCTGCAACCCTAAAGCTTCCACCCGCGGTAATAAGGATGGAAGATACGCCAACCTCCCCGCTTCCGGAGCTGCGCTCTGATGTATGCGCTGCTTATCTCGCGCGGGATCGCGTTCAGCGGCCTGTTCTTTCTGCCCTCGTCCCATGCGACGCCGAGGTCTTTGCGGAAAACGGGAACGCCGAAGATCTCGGCGTAGGTCGGGATCTTGTACTCGAGCATGCCGACGTTCCGGTTCCCGACCTTCAGATACCGCTCAAAAAATATACGCGGAAAGACCTGCAGGATAAAAAGACAAATACGCGCCTTCGCGCGATAGCCGTAGTGCGTGCGAACATACTCCAGAAATCGCAGATAATTCTTGCGCTCCGACCCGCCCGGCCTGGTCCAATCCCAGCGGCGTTCGATCTTAGGTGATATTGTCCGGAAGCCGGAAAGAAAAACCTGACCCTTTTTCAGTCCTTTGAATACTCTGGCGAGCGGCGCGAAAACGAGCATATCCCACTGCACAACAACTACGCTGTCCCACGCGAGACGCTTTCCCCGCTTGGCGTACCAATCGAGGAGCACCAGATCGCCGTTGATCCACTTCCAACCTGATGAACGGAACGGTGATACATAGAAGTCGTCGAGATAGTTACCAAGCTTCTGTCGGAACAGTCCGGCCTTCTTTTGCGGACCGCCATAGAGGCCGTAGATCTTGAGGCTGGGATTCGTCCGCTTTAGAAGTTCAAGTCGGTTCGCGCACACCCTTGGTTCTTTATAGAACCAAAATAAGACAGCGAGGTGCGGGCGGCGATCGGTGCGCTGGACCGTTTTCGTCGCGGCGCTGAACCTTTTTACTTTGCCGTTTTTACGGTATAAAAACATCCTCTGAAAAACCTTTCATTTTCCGCAAGCGCCATCTTCTTATTGAGAAACGTCCCGGATAAACAAACTTACCAAACTGCCGCTAATGTCCTCGAGGGTAATCACGTATTTATCGATCTCAAAACTCTGTCCGATATATAAAGTGATTATTTTATTTTCCTCGCTTTTGTCGCGGATAAACACCCATAGCGTTGCCGTTACTCCGGTTTCCTTCACGCCGTCTATTTCATAATCGCCTATTCTAATATTACCAACGCCGATCCGCAGATCATCTCCGTATTGGCCTTGAGTACCGTCGGAAATAGTGAGCGGGGTTCCCGCCATTTTCAAACTGTCGGTCCTCTTAAGCCACGGCCTCGTCAGAATAACTTCGCTGTCGGGTGGGGTCACTAAATAGCCCAACGCGATTAAAGCCGCCAGAACGAGCAGGATCTTTAAAATAAGATAAAGTTTTTTCATTGCGGCGACCATAAATCGATAACATGGGGCGCAACAGTATGAAGGACGAGCAACTCCACCGATGCGTTGTTGCTCCCGGGCGCTATGCTCCACCAACTGGTATTGGAACGGATTTTAGAAACCTTGATGAAAAGGACGTCGAGACCGGCCTTGTATTCAAGCACGTCGCATTCTTTTACATTGAATTTTTTCTCCTCCGCCCCGTCTAAAAACGCGAGATTGAAGGAATTGTCAGATCCGACGCCTGCGCCGATCCTTATATCCCCCGACCTCGCAACTGTACCGTTTCTTATGGTGATAACCGATTCTCCCTTTGTTGCTTCAAAACCACACCCGGAAACTTCTCTCACCTCTTGAATCGACCGAATAAAATACGCTCCGGCAAGCATTAAAACCGCCAGAACAAGCAGGATCTTTAAAATAAGATAAAGTTTTCCCTTCATATATTTATCTAGCCGCGTTGATCAATGTATCTATTTCGCGCAACTCCGATTCGCATTCTGGAAACTCAAATATCTTTTTAACGCCGTCTACATTCAAATAATAAGTAGCCGAATAGTCATACGCCTTCCCGTGTTGACATTCTTTGTTGAGAACATCGGAATTCTTTATCGCCAGTATGATCTTTTCCACCTGATTTTTTGATAATTGTTTTTCGGTGACCGTTGCGGAGTCTGTACTGCCATAGCGCGTCTCAATAACTAGTTTTCCGGAAAGATACAAGTAGGTATTAAAATTGCAACTGCCTTCGCCGTCCGGAGTACTGCACATGCTGGAAAACTCCCTTTTCGTATAGGTGAGGTCTGGATCTTTAAAGCTTTCATCTATTGTCCCAAAATCCTGGCCGGCGTCTTTCTCGGGCGCGCAGCAGGTATAGAAAAAATAACTATACAGCAGGTAGCCAACCAAGAGCAGTAGAATTACTGCCGCTGCCCATTTCCATTTTTTATCGAGTAGTTTTATGGATCAGGAAGAAAAGAACTTCGCCCTAACGAAACGGAACGCTTTCCAGGCCGTCCACAACACCGCGACGGAAGTAGCCAGCCAGAGAACAAGAGCCGGCAGGTAGAAGACGAAGCCGACCAGTGCGTCGATATAATCGCTCAGCCCTTCAAGCATGTCCCTGAAGGCCTGCTTCAGGGTGAAGAGCGGCCGCCAGCGGATACCGAACAGCTCCACGTCTGCTTCTTCGGTGAGAGAAACGGCGATCGAAGACATATCGATCTGCCGCGACAAAAACTTAATTTTCCCTTCAAGACGCTCAATTCTGCTTCTGACATCGCTTAAGCGCTCCGCCACGTCCAAAATGTCTCCGACTTTGGAGGCCTGGCCCATTATTTTCAAATACTGCGCCTCTTCGGCCTTTGAGCTTTTGAGCCGCGCTTCCAGGTCGACGAATTCTTCGGTTACGTCTTCGGCGTTTATGTCCTCCTTTTCCACCTTTACCGCTACCGCCCTTATTCTTTTGAGCGCTTCGTCGAACTTGTCGGCGGGAACCCTGATTTCAACGGCTCCCGACTTGGAAGCATCTGAGACGTCGTAAACGTTGGCATCCGCCACGAATCCTCCGAGTTCGTTAGCGATATTTTTGATCTTTTCCGCCGCCTCTTCAGCTTTCTTCACCAAAAGCGAAAGCTCGCCGGTTTTAACAACCTTCCTCTCGGTCGATTCGGCCGCCTGGTCGAATTCTCTTTGAGTTCCGGGGTTCGCGGCCGATGGGGCGGGCACGGCATCCTGTGAACGATACGACGGAGCCGCGCCATAGTCGTTAAAATCCTCCCCTACGGATCTTGGGGTGTCGGGCCACAAGGAAGTGTACGGCGACGCGAATGTCGTTAGGAAGAACAGCGCCGCCAATATCCCGACCGCGGCGAAAAGATACAGAGCGTATGTTTTAATTTTTGGAAGATATTCTTGCATATGTCTCAACTCCGATCAGCAGGGAATGCACCGATCGATGCCCCGGACAGGATCTGTTCTTCTAACGTATGTGCAATTTCCTATGGATCTGTTGTTCAACAGGGTCTCTTTGCAGGTCCCGTCGCCTCCGCGGCCGTCATCACAGCCCGGATCCCTCTCGGTGAGGAAACCGCTTCCGCGGGGAGCCGCAATGCAACCTCTTCGAGGACCGCTGCTGCCTCCTCCGCCCCCTCCGTTATCATCTGTGCCGCCGATCAAGACGGCGAAGACTATAGCGATAACGATGATAGCGATGCTAATAAAAACCCAATTATTGTTATCGGCTGGCGCGGAAACTTCCGGTGGAGGAGGCGGCGCCGGTTCTTCGTATCTCGGCGGCGATTCTTTATAGTAAGGGAGCTTTCCGGGCGCTTTAAGATCGGGTCTCTCCTTGGTCGGAACCCACCTCCACTCTCCTTTCGGTTTTGCTTCGGGCGCTTCAGAAACCTCGGGAGCTTCGGATTTTTCGGACTTAACAATTTTTTGGGGATAAAGAGTCAGCCGCTTGATCTTTGTGCCGGACGGGAGTTTTCTTCTCGGCATTATTTTTGAAAGTATTTTGAGCATGTCGTGAAAGTGTTCAAAAGGGAGCGCTCACGAGTCGCGCGAGTCGCGTCATTAAACCATGGACTGCATCACTATAAATGAGCACGGCCACGACCAGCGCCATGAGAATGATCCAGAGCGCTGAAATTTTAAGCGCGGCTTTTTTCTCCATGCCCGACCGTATGAACAGCCAGCGCGCCACAAAGAACGAGAGAATGCTCGTGACGAGAAAAGCTCCGGCGGTTTTAAAAGAGATCGCCTTCATGCTTTTGGAGTCCATTTCATATTCGCTGAAGTAAAACCTGAAGATCAGCCGGAGTACGACGTAGGCGATGAGATAAAGTATCCCCCAAAACAGGAGGAGGGTAAAAATGATCGTGATTATCGGCGCAGCCCCCATGCTTAAACTATGCTCTTTTTTAAAGTAACTTGCACTTTGCGCTGTTGATAACTATTTATCTTAAAGAACATACCGCCGAAGATGCCGCGCGATTTGCGTACGACGCGCATATTTCTTAAAATAAAGGTTATGAAAAAAGCACTTGCCATAGTTGTTATTTTAGTCGGAGCGCTGACCTTGCTGGCAGCCGCGGTCTTTTACTTCCGGGGGCTTGAGGACGGAACGGGGGCAGAAGATAAGAACATCATTACCATCCCCGAGGGCATCCAAAGTCAATTCGGCGATTTGCGGATCGGCGTTGCCACTATCAAAGAAAAGGCGGAATACGTTGACAGCGAAGGCAACCCGATCGATGCCGGATCAATCCCTCCTTCGGTCGGCCCGATCGCAAAATTGGCAATAGCCGACCAGGAATCGGATTATTCCATGAACGTTGCGACCGGCGACAGCTACCCGGTCGGTAACTACGAAATGTACGTACAAGAGATCGTTCTCGGTACCGAAGGATCAAGGGGCTTGGTCACGTTGCGGATCACGAGCGAAGTTGATAAAAACCCGACCATTATCAATCACGTAGTTTCTCTTCCGCCGGTAGATACGGAGAAACGCAAGGCCGCCTATGCGTTTGCCTATCTGGATACGGTTTACGGCGAGGGTGGAGAGAACTGGCAATATATTTCCGTTGATCGAGCAGCAATGGGGGGCCGCGTGTACGATACGCTGACCATAAAATTAGCCGACGGTTCGGAAGAGCTGGTTCACTTTGACGTTACGGCCGCTCTTAGGCAAATTGCCAAAAAAGCGCTGGAAGATCTAACGGATATAACGTTTTCCAAAAACAGCGGGGAAGCGGTCGAAGATGCGATATTGATCCGCGGGGCGGAAAGCGACAAGGCCGGCGTGGATTCGGAGTACGTTTATCTGAATGCCAAATACGGCCTGCGGGGACTGGACTGGGAACTGGTACAGCAAGCGCTTTTAACGGAAAACGGCCGCGAGTACGATCAAATGGACCTGAAACTATTCGACGGCACGGAAAAAACTTTATATTTCGACATAACGGAATTCTTCGGAAAGGGAATCGAGTGAGCCGCGTCCAGGCACGTTTACAAAACACCGCAGAATTTTCTGCGGTGTTTTGCGTCGGTATGCATTTAAAAAATCTTCATCGGTGCGCCCTGTAGGGATCGAACCTACGACCTTTGCAATGTGAATGCAACGCTCTACCACTGAGCTAAGGGCGCGCGTTCTTGATACGATAACGCGCTCCTATTTTACGCACAAGCCCGGCGGCGGCAAGGCCTGCGAGCGCTTTTTTGAGGCGCGTTCCGCGAGCGCCCGTCGCTCGGCGAAGTTCGGCCACGGAGAGCGCCGACTTCCGTATCAGCTGTTTGAGCACCGCGCCCCGCACCTGGCGGACCGAACCTTCGAACTTCGGCTGGCGAACGTAATGGACGCTTCGCCTGTTGGGATTTTCCCGACCCAGTTCGCGCCCGAGCATCGCGCCGTAGTCCATGAGCGCCCAGTACCATTCGCGCGGCCTCGTATGGTCGAGCGCCGCCTCGATGAGCGGCATGATCTCCTTATCGCTCACGTTCTTCCTGTTCGGAAAAAAATGATGGATGAATACGCGCCGGATATTGGTCTCAATGAATGCAACGGGTGCATTGAACGCGAATGCGGCGATGGAGTTCGCCGTCGCATGGCCGATGCCCGGGAGGGATTCCAAAACTGCCGGATCGCGCGGCAATCTTCCGCCGAACTCCCGCAGAACGCGTTCGGCGATGCGCGTGAGCGAAACGGCGCGCCGGTTGTAGCCCATCCCCTGCCAAGCGCGGAGCACGCGCGGAAGCGGCGCATACGCCAGGGCGCGGAAGTCCGGAAATGCCGCGATGAACTCGGGAAACTTCTTCGTGACCCGCTCAACCTGCGTTTGCTGGAGCATGATCTCCGAGACCGTGATGCGATAGGGCGTGATGCGCGCACGCCACGGCATCGCGCGGCCGTGGGCGCGGTAGTAGCTCCAGATCAACCGCCGAAATTTAACGAGTGACGCGGTAGATGACGCCCGCATGATCATCGGAAATATAGAGCACGCCGCCCGGCTGGGCCAGAATATCCACGGGCCTACCGAGCGCACTGCTATCCTTGAGCCAGCCGGTTATGAAATCCTCTTCCCCCAGATAGCGCCCTTGAGCGTCGAGCTTATAGCGTGTGATCTTGTAGCCCGTCGGCACGCTCCGGTTCCAGGAGCCGTGGTATGCCACGAACATGTTGTACCAATACTCCTCCGGCCAGCCCTCTTCGGGGATGAACGCGAGGCCAAGCGGCGCGGAGTGCGCTGGGATGTCGATAAAAGAAGGCGCCTCGAAGGGCTCCATGCAGGGATTCCTGAAGTACGTGTTTTTGTCGAACTCCGTGTCGTGGACGTTCTTGCCGTAGCACGTAGGCCAGCCATAGTTCTTCCCCTCTTCGATGACATTGATCTCGTCTGGCGGAACGTCGTCGCCCAGAAGATCGCGGCCCATCTCGGTCGCCCAGATCGTGCCGGTCACGGGATGAATAGCCATAAAGACCGCGTTCCGCAGCCCTTTGGCGAACTCCTTAAGATCGCTTCCGTCCGCGTTCGCAATAAGGATCTTCGCGCGCCGCCAATCCTCCTCGCGGCAGACGTTGCAGGACGAACCAACGGAGATGAGCAATTTGTCTTCGTTGGGATAGGGCATAAAGAGAAGCGAGCGCGTGAAGTGGCCGCCTCCCGAGGGCAGATCAAAGAGCTTTCTGCCGTTCGTCGCCTTGAACGCCATGGCATCGTACTCAAAAACGCGGACTGCGTTCTCTTCGGCCACATACAGTTCGCACCGTTCACGACAGCGCATTTCGAGGCCATGCGGATTGCGGAGGCCGGAAATAACCGCGACTACTTCATCGGCTTTGCCGTTCCCGTCGCGGTCGGGAAGAGCCAACACTCTCCCCGCACTCGGGACGCTCACAAGAAGCGCGCCGCCGGAGTCGTACGCAAGGTCGCGCGGCGCGCCGAGTCCTGCGGCAAAAACGGAGATACGAAAACCCGCGGGTACTGTAAGCGGTCCCGGCGCTTCTTCTTCCAAAATTCTTCCTATGTCTTCCGCGGGCCCCGTGATAGCCGGTCCGATGCCACGCAGGTTTTGCCAATAAAACGCAAGCACCCAGACAAGAGCGCCAAGGACCAAAACCGCGCCAATGGCCGCGGCGATGCGTTTCATATCCCCGTAGTATACCAACTCTCTTGCGCTTTCCCTCATTCCCTCCTACGCTCTACGCAGAACATCGAACCAGAACGGAGGGTAACATGAGCGATCCGCAGATAGAGGAGCGCATCCGCGCGCTCGGGACCGAGCTTCGGGAGCGCCTCACCTACTGCCTTACCCACGGCGAGGGCTCGGAGCACGATGCAGCTATGCAGCGCGCCCGCGACATCCGCGATGAGATCGAGTCCTACGGCTATCCCGTGCTCTGGCAATTCAGCACCGACAGCGTGACTCTCGAGCCGCGCGCCGATATCACCATCCTGCAGGTGAAGGAGGACCTTTCGCCGGAGCTTCAGGCGATCTACGACAAGTGGTTCCTAGAGCGGGCCGGGTGGAGGAGAAGGAGTGTACCGAATGTTTAGCGGCATTCCGCGCCACCCCGACCTCGTCGACATCACGGCCGACGAATGCCACGCGCTCTGGTTCGCCTTCCAGGCGGTCCGCCAGGATTACATCCTGTCGTTCGCGACCGGCACGGAGCGCGAGACCGCCGAGCGCTTCGGCCTTGGCTTCCGCCATCCCGGCACGGAAGAGGCGTTCGTCCCCACGAAGAAGTGGAACGTCTTCTATTCGAAGCTCGCCGAACTTGGCCTCGCGGCAATGCCCGAGGGAGAGAACGTCCTCCTGCTCTGCGGCCACAAGCCGGAAGAGCATCGGAACTTCCTCGGCGAAGTCATCCGCAAAATCACGGCCTCCAAGCCGGAAAAATAGCCCCCACCCTCTCAAGGGGTGGGGCGCTCTTTTTTATCCCGGCCAGCGGAAGAGATTGTGTTTGATAAATACCCACGTGGGGAATTCGAGATAATGCATTATGTACTCTTGGACTATTTTGGGAACTGTGGCAACCAAGAGATACACCGCCAGTCGCTTTCTCGTCATGCGGACTTCCGGAAGGAACTGGAGCGTCCCCGCCCATAAGAGGTAAAAGTTCTCGAAAATGTTCGGGGCGAAAAAGAGGACCTGCCGCGTGCGCGTCAGTTCGAAAATGACCTCGCCGGCAAGGCGCCATGCGAAGAGCGCAAGCGCCGTCCGTCGCGGGAGCGCATCATGCCATTTGAACGCGGCATACGCGGCGAGCGCCAGATAGTAGACGTCGAACACCTTATCAAGTTCGTGGTACATGCCCCGGCCCTCGAGGACGCCCCAGCCGAGGGCGCTGAACAACACGACGTCCGCGGCGTCGGCCGCGATGGAGAGCAGCATGCCCCAAAACGGCCAGCGCAGAATGGAGAGCGGTACGAGGAGGCGAATGAGGAAGACGAGTGCGGGGGCGATCATGGTGTCTTCGCGCGGATCAACCGCGCAACATGAGCCCAGAGCGAATGCGCATCCGCCATGGCGCGCCTCGCCTCCGCCCAGTCGAACGCGCCGCGCACATATTCGCGCACATCGGGAACGGGTTTCCGCTTCTCATCGTTCTTCATGCCTATTTCGTCACCGTAGTAAATCACCGTCGCGCCGCGAAGCGAAAAGAGCAGCGTGAAGGCCGCACGGAGCTTTTCCTTGTCCCCGTTGAAAATAGAGGCCAACCGGAGCGCGATGCCGGAGCCGAATGTGTATTTTCCTTCGGGATCAAGCAAAGAAAAAAGGCGGGCCTGCTCGCTTTCCGACAGTGTTGCAAGCGAAAGGTCATCGTGGTTCCGCACAAAGAACGCCCAGGCACAATTCTTGGGAATCACGTCGGAGGCCGCGATCTGTGCCCCAAGCGTTGCCTCATCGCCGGTTGTAAGAGCGACCACGAGCCACTCGGCCATCGGAAAGTGATACAAAAGCTGGCATTCATCGCCGGTGCCAAAGTACGTCTTGAGCGTGTCGATTGGAGCGCTCACCTCTCCCAAGAACGCGACCTCGGGATAACGTTTCTCCACATACGCGCGAAGTTTTTTTATGACATCATGGGTTTCGGGAAGGCCCTTTGATCTCGTCCCCTCGCGCTTGATGAGGTGAGCGACAGCGTCGAGACGAAAGCCGCTCACGCCATGCG
>Ga0209542_10014854_pt1 | contig 13169 bp, 13 predicted proteins | sample RifCSPhighO2_01_FD_184028 | JGI IMG/M metagenome (GOLD analysis project Ga0209542, IMG submission 184028) | Soil microbial communities from Rifle, Colorado - Rifle CSP2_plank highO2_0.1 (SPAdes) (version 2) | ecosystem: Environmental > Terrestrial > Deep subsurface > Rock core/Sediment ... | reverse complement strand
TATTGTCAAAGACAGAAAGCGAATCCGCCACCATCCAGACTCCCCGCCACAAAAGCACCAATCCCACCGCGCCGATGGTGGCGTAAAGCACCGGATATTTGCTTAGCTTTGACCTGGTTTTATCCTCCGTCCTGTCAAAAAATTTGAATATCTTTTTAAATATTTTCATATTATTTGTTATTATAGCATAAAACCATACTATACCGCCAACATTTATTTTAATCATTATTATCAAAAAAATGCGATAGCGTCAAAAGTGATAATATGGCTTTAAACAAGGGTTAAAAAAAATAAAATAATAAAAGGAGCTGAAAAAATGCTGGAGCATAAAATCAGCACCATTTTTGAAGAGCCGAAAAACACATTGACAGTTGGACTAAAATATGCTCGACTATAAGAAGTAAATTGTTTTTTGAAAAAATGGTTAGGTCTAGTGTTAGACAACCAAAATAATGAATCTGCAAAGAAAGAGAGGGCTTAAATGAAGGTTATAGCTAAAGAGATGGCCATTGTAAGTGTTGAAATTTGCTTGGCGGCATTGTCGCTTGTTTTTTTGTTTCGAGTCTTTGGACCACATGAAGAAAAGTTAACTATGTGGCTACCGGACAATTATCAGTTAATGAATAAAATAAATTCAGAAGCTGAAATAATTGTACCACAACAAACGGAAGACAATGAGAGTTGTTTGGGCGTGACAATGCCCCAGTTTAAAAAAATTTTTGGGAAGTGCGAATATAAGACAGAAATCTCAATAATTTGTGATAAGTCTGGTAGAAACTATGATATAATATATCAAATAACCTGCCAAGCGCCGGATAAAAATAATTTTATTATTAAATCCACAAACAGTCATAATCATGATTATGGCAGTAAACACTTTCTTAAACCAGTAAAACTTGACCAAAAGACGGGAGCATTGCTTATTAAATGCGATAAAAATTGGCCACTTATTATAATTATTTTTATCCCCACGCTTGTTGTGATTTTTGTTGTTTCCTCCATATGTGGTGATTTTCTTTGTTTCCGCCATAAATGAAAAACCTATTGCCACAAACAACTAACAGAGAACAACCATCAAATCACTGCCCAATCATCTACGTTATGATGGTTGGGCAGTTTTTTTATTTATGCTCAATGGCTAACCTGATAATCTCTCGGGCGATTTTTTCGGCCGCGTCCGGCTTGGCGAATTGCTTGGCCGCCTCGGACATTTTTCTCATTTCTTCTTTGTCGGCAAAAAGCCGGTCAATTTCCGACTTTAAAATATGAGGTTTGAGATTGCGTTCTTCTATCACCGCGGCCGCTCCGCTTTTGGCGTAAGCGTAAGCGTTTTCCCGCTGGTGTTCTTGGGCCGAGCCAGACAATGGAATAATCACGCTCGGCAATCCGGAAGCGGCTATTTCAAAAATAGAACCGCTACCGGCCCTGGACACGACCAAATCCGCCGCCCCGTAAGCCATTCTCATCGCGCCGGATTCTAAATATGGAAAAAGTTTGTATCGGCTTTTAAACGGCGATGTTTCCAAAATCAAATCCGCCCGGCCTTTGCATTCTTGATAATTATTTTCCCCGCATTGATGGATTACCTGATAATCAGGTAAAAGCTCCGTCAAAATATCCAAAACATTGTCGTTTATGTTTTTGGCGCCTTGCGAACCGCCGAAAATAAAAATTGCCGATGTTCCGCTTTCCAGCTTGAAATATTCTTTCGCCCCCAGGACTTCTCTTATGAAGAATTCTTTTCTAATCGGATTGCCGACGACAGCCGTCTTGCCCTTTGGAAAATATTCAGCTGAACCGGCAAAGGAAATGGCTATTCTTTTGGCGAACTTTCCGGCCCAGGCGTTGGCCTTGCCGGGAACAGCGTCCGACTCGTGAATCATTACGGGAATTCCCAGTATCCTGGCGGCTAAAACCGGCGGAAAGCTTTCGTATCCGCCCTTGCTGAAGACGGCATCGGGAAAGTCAAAATACATTCCCAACACCGATTTTATAATCCCGGGCGCAAGCTTGATCGCGTCAATGACATTTAGAAAAGAAAAATATCTTCTTATTTTGCCCGAATAAATTTTTTTGAACTTGATGCCGTTTTGCAGAAGAATATTTCTGTCGTAAGGATGTTCCGCCATATAAACAAGCTCAAGGTTGGCGATTTTTTCCTGGTCGGCTACGGCGTTAATAGCCTTGGCCACCGCTATAAGCGGATAAAAATGCCCTCCCGTTCCTCCTCCCGTCAATAATATTTTCATAAACTAAATTTTTCTGTATTTTGAAATATTCAATAATATGCCGACTTCAACCAGCGTCGCAATCAAAGAAGATCCCCCTTTGCTCACGAAAATCAAAGGGATTCCGGTAAGCGGGAAAATACCAGCCATCGCGGCCACGTTGATAAGCGACTGGACAACTATCATTATAACAATTCCCGCCCCCAGAAGTCTACCGAAGTCGTCCGGCGCCCTGATGGATATGGAAAATCCTTTGTACAAAAAAAATAAAAACAAGCAGAGCAAAAACAAACTGCCGGCGAACCCGAACTCTTCGGCGAACACGGCGAAAATGGAATCGCCGACCGGTTCGGGCAGATAAGTGAATTTTTGCGCGCTCATTCCGAAACCCTTTCCCGTTATACCCCCCGCGCCTATGGCGATAAGCGATTGCCTTAATTGATAGCCAGCGCCCTGCGGGTCGTAAGAAGGGTTGAGAAAAACCGTTACGCGATTCATTCGGTACGGCTCAAAGTAAACCAAAGAAGCAAAAACTATTCCGATAATCGCCAAGCCGACCAGCAAATGCTTGAGCTTCCCGCCTCCCAGAAAAAACAAGGCTACACAGGTTATCATGATAACTCCCAAAGTGCCCATATCTCTCTGCAAAACGAGAAGAAATCCGGCCGCCGCCAAAATTCCGGCAAAAGGCAAAAAACCGTTTTTAAAATCGGCGATGTTTCTTTTTTGGGAAGAAAGCCAGGCTGCGGCGTAGACGATGAGGCCGAGCTTCAAAAACTCCGACGGTTGGAAAAAAAGCGGCCCGACTTTTATCCATCGGCTGGCTCCGCCGTGGCTGAAACCGATTTTGGGTAAAAAAACTAAAGAAGCGATGACGAGACCGAATATAAACAGCGGAAAAGCGAACCTCCGCAATATTTTATAATCAACTTTAAAAGCGAAAAAATAAAGGCCAACGCATCCGACAAGGCCGTAAAGAATCTGCTGGAAGATTATGGAAGAAAAATCCGCTCCCGCCGTTCTGGCCAGAAGCCCCATTGAAGCCGAAGCGAGAATAAAAAAACCGATCAGCAAAAAAACAAAAACCGTCCAAAGAAAAACATTGTCCACGCGGTGTTGCTTTCTCATTGTTTTCTTAACGCTTTGCCGGGAAATAATCCCGTAATTTTGCCCGAGCTTACAACCGCTTGTCCGTTCACAAAAACGTATGGAATTCCGGAAGGAGGAGCGAAAGGACTTTCGTAGACGGCGGCGTCCGCGATTGTTTCCGGGTCAAACACGACCAAATCGGCCTTCTTCCCTTTTTCTATCGTTCCCCTGTCTTTTATCCCCAAAATATGGGCGGGCAGGCCGGTCATTTTGGAAATTATCGTTTCCAAAGGCATTAGGCCTTTCTTTTTGACCAATTGGCTGATGGCGCGCGGAAACGCTCCGAACGACCTCGGGTGGGGCAAATCATTTGTTTTTTTCGCGGCGAAATCGTAACCGACCCCATCGGAAGAAACGGCGGAAAACCTGTCTTTGGCTATAAGTTCAAGATTGAATTCCGATATCACTTCATTGAAGATGGAGACACGCAAATCATTGGCTTCCAGAAGATTTAAAACCACCTCTTCTCCGTCTCGTCCCGATTCGGCGGCGATTTGACCGATCGTTTTTCCCGGCATTCCCAAGCCGGAAGCGGCGGAAGCGATTATTATTTTGTCGTAATGCAAAGTCATTTTTTTAAGATAGTCTTTCAGATCCTGCCGTCTTTTGTCATCGGAAGAGGACAAAATGAGCATGGCTTCTTCCGCAGAGTATTTCCTGAACCACGGCGGAAGCGCCGCAAAAAGGCTTGATCCGGTCTTGGTGTACGGAAAAAAGTCGCAAGTTATTTTAACGCCTTCTTTTCTGGCTCTTTCCGTCATTTCCAAAGCTTGGGAAAAATAATTCCAGGAACTTCGCCCCAAAGACTTAAAGTGGGAAATATGCATTCTTGTTTTGGAATTTCTGGCCGCTCCTATCAGCCGGGAAACGGCCGACAGAATATTCTGCCCTTCGTCTTCCAAGTGGTGTTTGGCGACGGCATCATAGGATTGAAGGATTTTGAAAATATCGGTTATCTCTTCGTCGGAAAAAAAGCCGAGATCATTAAGGCCGAAATTGGTGGAAAGTCCAAACGCCCCTTGATTCAAAGATGATTGGAGCAACATTTTAATCTTGGCTATTTTTTGCTTGTCGGCAATAATTGACCGCCTTATGGTGTTTAACCCGACCAGTGTTCCGAAGTTCAATCCCAGCTTATGCCTGTCCATTTCCGCCAGAAATTCTTCCATCGTCTGCCAGTTGATGTTGATTTTTGAAGTGTCGGCCCATCGCCCTATTTCTTTGGCCGAAGATTCCCCTAGAAATGGCGCCAAAGAAGAACCGCAATTCCCGCCGATGATTGTGGTAACACCCTGGCTGACCAAACTTTCTTGGCGCGGAAAAGAAAAAATCGTCCAATGAGTGTCGGAATGATTGGTTATGTCTATAAAGCCAGGGGCCGCGCACTTGCCGGTCGCATCAACGATGTTGTAAGCGGCTTCTGTTTGCAAATCGCCTATCTTTTTTATCTCATCGTCCATTATGCCTATATCCGTTTTTACCGGTTTATTGCCTTTGCCGTCAAAAACCAATCCGTTTTTAATTATTGTGGAATAGTGGGACATGACCTTAAAAATTTCTAATTTCTAATTTCTAAACAAATTCAAAACAAAATTCTACAGTATCGGCGATTTCCCTCCGAGAGCCACCACCATTCCTATCATCGCCAAAATGACGCTGATAACCCAAAAACGCATCACCACCTTGCAGTCCGGCCAGCCCAAGGCTTGGAAATGATGATGGACGGGAGCCGCCCTGAAAATTTTCCGGCCCAGATATTTTTTGGAAAATATCTGCAGAACGGAAGACCCGGAAGCGGCGAATAAAGGAAAGGCGATAATCGGCAAAACCGCCACGGTGTCGGCAAGAAAAGCCACGACCGTTAAAGCCGTCGTCAAGCCCAAAATTCCCGTTTCGCCCATATAAAATCTGGCCGGCGGAATGTTGAACCACAAGAAAGCCAATGTTCCTCCCATCATTATCCCGCAAAAAGCCGCCAAGTCTATCTGGTTTTGGAAGTAAGCGATTCCGCCGTAAGCCGCGAATATGGCGGCGAATATTCCGCCGGAAAGCCCGTCCAGCCCGTCTATCACCCCGCCGGTAAAAATCGCCGCCATCACAAAAACAAAAAACGGGATGAAAAATATTCCCAAAACGATCTCTCCGAAAAACGGAATATAAACGCCGTCCATTCCCAATTTATAATAAAACCAAAACGCCCCAGCCAAGCCCATTAGAACGACTAATGACATTCTTTTGGCGAAACTTATGCCGCCGCCGTTATATTTTCCCCCTCCGAACACGACAAACAAATCATCAGCCAAACCGATAAGCGATCCGGCAATCAGGCCGAAAATCGGCACCCAAGTCTGATTTCGGCTTAAAAAATTAAGTTTTTGATTCAAGTCGGAAGGAAAAAATTTGGACAGCCCGTAAAAAATAAGGGTGATTATAAGAACGCTTCCCCAGATCAGAATCCCCCCCATTCTCGGCGTGCCGATGTCTTTGTCTTTATACAACTCGGAAGTGATGGGCGCGTCGTCGCCGGAGAAAGTTTTTGCTCGGACGCTTTTCTTCCACATTTTGTATTTGTAAAGATAGCGAGTCAAAAGCGGAGTTAAAACAACTCCGATGAAAAAGGCGAAAGCGGACAAGCCGAAAATTTTAACGACATTGATGGACATTTGCATACATGATACCAGAAAATAAAATATAGCCAAAATTTTACAATGATCAAAAATAATGCTTAAATTTTTATATGATAATTATGTCGCCTAGCTTGGAAAAAATAATAAATAAGGCCGTAAAGGAAAAAGTTTTTCCCGGCATTGTCATCGGTGTTAAACGCGGAAACGATTCTCCGCAATTTTTATCTTTCGGAAATTATTTTTACCCGGAAGACCCTCTATTTGATAAAAAATTTGAAGTTGGCAAGGAAACACTCTTTGACATCGCTTCTCTAACGAAGATTGTAACAACGACGGCAATTTTGATATTGATTAGCCGGGGAAATCTTTCTCTGGACGATGAAATTGACGGCATATTAAAAACAGAAGTTTTTAAGGGAATTAAAATCAGGCATCTTTTGTCGCATGTTTCAGGTTTAAGGCTATCTCTCGGTTCCATGAAAGAAAAAAGCAAAGAGGAAATGGAAAGAATCATTTTGGGCGCCGGACCGGCGACAAAACCAGCCGAAGCGATATGGTATGCGGATCAAGGTTATTATTTGCTGGGGAAAATAATTGAAATTATTTCAGAAAAACACCTTGATGTCTTTTTTAAAGAAGAAATTTTTTTAAAGCTTAAAATGGAAAATACTATTTTTAATCCCACTGTGGAGATTAAAAATAAAATTGCCCCAACGGAAGATTGCCCGTGGCGGAACAAACTTGTTTGGGGCGAAGTTCACACCGAATCAGCGTATAAGCTTGGCGGAATTTCCGGCTACGCGGGCTTATTTTCAACGGCGGAAGACTTAATCAAAATCGGTTCATTTTGGTTAAATGGAGGTGAAGGTCTTATTGATAAGGATTTGATTGATGAGTCAAAAAAGTGTCCCTATCCCAACGCCAGAAATGAAACTCTGGCCGGTTGCTGTCACACTTTGGGAGGATGGCGAATTAATGATTACAGGATAACAGGGGAAAAAGTTCCTGAAGGGATTTTATCTTTGACGGGATTTACCGGGCCGACCCTAATGATTGATTATTCCAAAAAACTTGCTATGGCGATTGCGCACAGTTATCTTCACCCAAAAAGAAAGAATGGAGAAGAAACTAAATTAAAAAACAAGTATCATGCGTTGATAACGGAAGAGATTTACAAAAATTTATAGCCCAAACAGACTATAAATTAATTTTTTCAAAATGTTCCTCTTATTTAGGCGATAGCAAAATTAAGAAGAACATTTTTCCGCGGGTAGTGTTTGAAATTTAAACGCTACCCATATTTTCTTTTTTCTCCGCGTTTAGAAAATCTTTCAATTTCGCCGAGACGCTTGCATAGTCCGGCAATTCTTCCAGCGACTTCGCGCCTAGATGCTCCAGCAAGTTTAAGGACGGCTTGTAAATATAACTTCTGTCTTCGCCTCTCTTGATTTCCCTTTCTACCAATCCCCTAACTAAAAGATTTCTTAATATAAAAGATGAATTGACACCCCGAATATAATCTATCTCGGCGCGGCTGACCGTATTTTTATAAAGAATTATGGACAGCGTTTCCAAAGAAGCTTTGCTTAATTCCGAATCAAATTCCGATTTTACGATACTTTTCAAAATCTCGGCCGATTCGGGGGCGGTCGCCAAAACGACCTCGTTGCCGTTTCGGACAAGTCTCACTCCCCTATTTTCCAACTGTTTGGACAATTGTTCTAATAGATCGTTTATTTCTTCGTCTTTTTTATCAAGAGTTTTGGCCAGCCAACTCACGCTCACCGGCTCGCCTTTTAGAAACAAAATTGATTCCAATTGAATGATAAGTTTATCCATATTTTTTTACATTTATATTTCCGAAAGCGTTTTCCTGATCAGCCATCGCAATCCCCTGCTTTACCAATTCCAGCAAGGCTAGGAAACTTACGATTATTTCCGTTTTCATTTCGTTTAATTCCTCCCGGGATTTTCCACACCTATTTTGACCTGCCTGCCGGCAGGCAAGGCCGGAAAAATCGGAAAAACAAGTCTGGATATTATCTTGTATTCTTCGGGCCAGTTCGGAAATTTTTTCTTCCAGTTTTATTATCCGGCCGACTTTGACTTGAGGCAATCTTTCTTTTTCGGGGAAAAAACTTATCACGCTTCTTGCCGCCCCAAGGACATTTTCCAAAGATAAATTCGCCGGTTTGACGCCAAAAAGCGCGTCAATATTGGCAAACGACTCTCTGGCAAACATCGGATTTTTGCCGTAAATATTTTTTATCGCTCCCGAAACATCGCGGATGAATTTGTAAATCTCCAAACGTTTTTCCAACTCTTCAATGCTTTGCCGTTCTTCTTCGCTTATCTCCATTTGAGGCAGAAGCGAACGGGACTTTATGAGCATTAAAATGGAAGCCGTTTCTATGAAAGAAGCGGTGTCCGCGTAAGGCAAATTTTCAAAAGTTTTAAGGTGGTCAAGAAACTGCCCGGAAATCGCCCCCAAAGACACCTCGCTTATCGGCATTTTCTTCCTTTCTATCAAATCCAAAAGCAATCCGACCGGCCCCTCAAAATTTTCCGTTTTCAAAAGCATAACGTAAAACAATTATAGCATTTTTTTAAAAAAATTAGGCGGTATTGCGACTTGCAATACCGCCTCTTGAGATTATAGCTCATTATTTTTAAAAACATTCGGCAATTTTAAAATTTACGATAATGATATAAATAATAAATAGTAATCTTACAAGCTACACGAGTTGTTAATTTTTTCCGATACATCAAATCTTTTCTTTTTCGTAATCTAAGCGTCCTAATCATGTTTTTTAAAATTTCTTTAGTCCCGCCGTAAAATACCTTGAGACAATTAGGATTATTTAAATGTCTCTTGACCTGTTCAAATTTATTAGTCATGCAGCGAATATCAATAATTACCGTATTCTTGACCTTAGATTTTTCTAATATATTTAACATCTCTTTTGAAGTAATTGTAGCACCCACGATTCCACCCCCTTTTTAAAAGGTCCAAAGAAATAAAGTTTCTGCTTTAAAGGTAGCATAAAATTTGTGAGATGTCAATCATTTTCGGCTCTTCAATGTATTCGTTTAATTTTTCCAAAATTAGTGCGGCGTATTTATTAAATTCCAACAGCAAATAAAAAACGGTGAGCTTTTCACGCGCCGTTTTAACTTCACTTTAACCTCAGTTTATTTTAATTGGCAAAATATATTAATCCGGCCATAGCCAAAGCCCATCCCAGCCAAAAGATCTCTTCTTTACTTAAAATTCTAATTTTTCCAAAAATTTTTAATATACCCATGTCCTTACCTCTTTCTTAAAAAATTTAAGGTACTGTTTAATGTTCTGTCTTTATTATAAAGAACTGTCTAAAATTAACAACTTCATAAGTCTTTTGTTTCGCGGGATCACCACTTTACAAAGTTAATATTTTTTATTTGCTAATTTTCCACCGCTTGCTTGCACCGCGAAGCTCTTATTTTTTAAGAGCGAAGTGGTGACCCTACGGAGAATCGAACTCCGCTTCCCGCCTTGAGAAGGCGGTGTCCTAACCGATAGACGATAGGGCCGTTATTCAAATTCAATTATAAGATAGCAAATTTATGGCAAAAAAACAAAGCCAATTTAAAATTTCAGTTTAAAACCTCCAGGTTTTAAACTGAAATTTTAAATTGGCTACGCTTATCTATTTTTCCACTCTTCTTCCTGCCTGACCAGAAGACTTTCTTTGTCTTCCGGATGAGCCATTATTTTCTCCACCACTTTTTCCATTCTGGCCGATTGGGAACCTTTGACCAGAATCAAATCCCCTTCTTGGATTATTTTTTTTACCGCCTCTCCCGCTTCCACCGAGCCGGAAAATTCAAAAATTTTGAAAGCGTCAAAACCGCTTCTTCTCGCCCCTTCGGCGATAAATTTCGCTTCTGGGCCGACCGTGAACAAAAGCCAAACGCCTTTCGCTCTCAACATTTCCCCTATCCGCTCATGTTCGCCTTTGGAAAATCCGCCCAACTCCTTCATATCGCCCAAAACGGCAATTCTTCTTTTGGCCGGATATTCCGACAAGACTTCTATGGCCGCTTCAGCCGCTATTGGAGAGGAATTATAAGAGTCGTCAAATATCAAGGAATTGTTTAATCCTTCCAGCAAATTCATCCGGCCCCGAGGCGGTTTCATTCCAGAAACGGCTTCAACGCTTTTGACCAAATTTATTCCGCAAGCCAATCCAGCGCCTATGGCCGCCAAGATTATGTAGACATTATGCCGGCCGAAAAATTTATCCAGCTTTACCGGAACGATATTGCCTTTGTAATTGACTTTGAAAACGATTCCCTCACCGTCCATTTTGTAATTTGAAACGGCTAAATCCGCCGATTCGGAAAATCCGTAAGTTATAGTTTGGGCTTTCGTATTTTTTCTAAAATTCGCCACCGCCTTGTCGTCAATATTTAAAATGGCCCAGTTGTTGTCGGCCAAACATTCCACCAGTTTTCTTTTTTCATTTATCAATTCTTCCGGCCCGCTGAAATATTGGACATGGACCGGCACCGTCCCCATGGCGGTAATAACGGCCGCGTCCGGCTTTATCCAGGAAACCATTTTTTCCATATCTTTCGGCCTGTCCACGCCCATTTCCAAAATCAAAATTTTGGGATAATTAGTGGAGAACAAAAAAACTTTTATTCCTTTAAAAATTATAAGCAGCCATTGTTTGAAACTGCTCCAGCCCGTTTTAGCGCCGACAATGGCAAGCGGAACGCCGATTTCGCTGTTGTAGCTTTTTTCGCTTTTGCGAACATCAAACTCGCTTCCCAAAACTAAAGCGACGGCTTCTTTGGCGGAAGTTTTGCCCACTGTCCCGCTTATGGCGATTATTTTCGGCTTAAATCTAGCCAATATCAGCTTGGCCTCAAAGCGCAAAATCGCTATTATTATTTTTTTGAAAAAATTTTTCATTTTTATTTAAGTTTTCGACTTGACATCAAGGTTAAACCTTGCGGCAAGGTTTAACCTTGATGTTTTTACCGGTCCGGCGGAATTTCATAATAATTAAACAAAAATTTGGTGATGTCCATAAATGGCTCCGTCAATGTGTTGGACGCGTATTTCGCTCCCTGCGGCTTGACGATAAACAAGAAGGTCAGAAACTTGGCGTCAAAAGCCGGAGCGTAACCGAAAAAAGTGTGGATAAATTCTCCTTCGGCGTAAGTTCTTTTGCCTTTCTCCACCAGTTGGGCCGTGCCGGTTTTAGCGGCCACGCTGTAGTGCTCCATTTTGTGAACTCCTCCCACCAGCGCGTTATCCACCACGCTGACCAGCATTCTCGTCATCTCTTCCGCCGTTTCTTTTTTTAAAACCCGCCGGACTTCTTGGGGTTGCGCAACCCGATTTCTTAACCCCTTCACGCTTTCTTCTTTGACGATATGCGGTTTCATTATCAATCCGCCGTTGGCCAAGCTGGACAAAGCGGCAGCCATGGATATCGGGGTAACAGCCACCCCTTGGCCGAAAGAAGCAGTCGCATATTCTATGTCGCGATTATTTCCTATGATATTGAAAATATTGTTTTTCGCCTCTTGAGGCAATTCTATGCCGGTTTTTTCTCCAAAGCCATAGCCTAGCATATAATCCCTGAACTTGTCTTTACCCATCTTCTGCATGGCGAAAACGGCGCCAGTATTAAGGGAATCATTGAGAACTCTCTGCATATCAACCGTTCCTCTCGCCTTGCCATCGTAATTTTCTATTCTTGACGAGCCGAAAACAAGAAAACCTTTGTCTGTGTAAGTAGTGCTGGCGGTAATACTGCCGTTATCCATAGATGCGGCCAGAGTCAACGGTTTCATTATGGATCCCATTTCAATGACATTTTCCACGAGAGGATTCATAAATATGGAGAAATCTTTTGTCTTGGCGTATTGATTGGGATTAAAGTCCGGCTTGGCCGACATGGCGATAATCTCGCCGGTCTTGGGAGAAATGATCATTCCTCCGACTGTTTGGGCTTTATATTTTTCTTTTGTCTTTTCCAAATTTTTCTCAAGCATCGTTTGGACGGTCGGTTCAATGGTTAGAACCGCATCTCCGGCGGTTATTTCTCCGGCAATCAATTTTTTCAAATCAAAAAATAGTTCGGCGAAAGAATTAAGTTTCGCGCTTGATGCGTCTCTTTTCAACATATCTTCGTAATACAGCTCCAGCCCGTAACGCCCGACAAGTTTGTCATCCTTATAGCCGACAAACCCCAAAATATGAGAAGCCAGATTATCAAATGGATAATAACGCCACGCTTCCGGATAGGCGTTTAGACCGGGCATTTTCAGGTTTTTTATTTTAAGGGCGGCCGTTTCGTCCAATCGCCTGGCCAAGACTTCGGACGGGTCGTCCTTTTTCAGCGCTTTGGACATAAAAAAATCCTTGTCTAAAAGAATTATTTCCGACAATTTTTTATACGCCTCTTCGGGATTGGCGAGAAATTTGGTGTTTATTTCCGCTTTGTATCCATTTTTCACGATAGCCGCGGAAATTCGTTCTCCCAATTTTTCCGTGAAATAAATTGAACCTCGGTCAAAATCTTCATAAGAAAAGGCGTTATACTGCTTGCCGGCTTCATTGTCGTAATAATCCCCCTTGACGATTTGGATAAAAAACAAGCGTGTTCCTATGACAACGGCAAAAAGAAATATGAAAAAATAAACAATCCTTATTTTTGCTTTAAAGTTTGAACCCATAATTTATATTGGCGCGATTACCGTTGAGCGAGCGGCTTGGAGCGGGAGATAAACGCGATATTTTTTGACTGGTCCACAAAACCGTTTTCATAAGCGTAATTAATGTCAAATTTTGACGCCAATTCCATATAATTTTTTTCCAGTTCCACTTTTTGACGTTCCAACTCGGCGATTTTATCAAGATTTTTGCGGCTTTCCACAGCGACGGAAACGGATGAGCCCATAAAATAAACATATAAGCCGGCAGTCAAAAATACCGCCATAAGAAGCAAACCGAAAACCGCCGGTTTGAGGCTTTTTTCCGATAAATTTTTAATGGTTTTGGTCATATTTTTCTATTGCTCTTAATTTGGCGCTTCTTGAGCGCGGATTATTTTTAACTTCTTCTTCCGAAGGAATAACCGGTTTTTTTGTCAAAATTTTCCCTTCA
>Ga0209542_10014853_pt1 | contig 13169 bp, 9 predicted proteins | sample RifCSPhighO2_01_FD_184028 | JGI IMG/M metagenome (GOLD analysis project Ga0209542, IMG submission 184028) | Soil microbial communities from Rifle, Colorado - Rifle CSP2_plank highO2_0.1 (SPAdes) (version 2) | ecosystem: Environmental > Terrestrial > Deep subsurface > Rock core/Sediment ... | reverse complement strand
GTTTCTTGGCGAAAAAACCCTCCGTCCCGCCGAAGGCGGGAATCCGAATTCGTTTGGAAAAATGGGGGGAAACCAGTGGGACGCGCTTCGCGCGTCCCACCTTCTGGCTTTGAAAAAGCCGTTAAGTTCTGTTCTGGTGCCGAGGGGGAGACTTGAACTCCCACCCCTTACGGGAACCGATTTTGAGTCGATCGCGGCTACCATTACGCCACCTCGGCAAGTAATGGTAGTTTATCTTATTTTTACCTAAAATCAAACAATTAATTTCTGTTTAAAACAGTAATATCGGCACCGATAGCGTTGAGTCTTTCGGCGATATTTTCATATCCTCTTTTGATTGAGTAAACATTTTTTAAAACAGATTTACCCCTTGCACCGAGCATAGCCACCAAAACTATCATAGCTGGACGAAGAGCGGGAGGACAAACAATGGTATTTGGTTTAAGAGGAGTCCTGCCTTTGACAAAAACCCTATGCTGGTCGGCGAGAACAATTTCCGCTCCCAAATGGTTAAGTTCTGTAAAATAAACAGCCCGAGTTTCCCACATCCAATCATGAATTAAAGTAGTGCCATTGGCCTGTGTTGCAATCGGCACAAAAAAAGGAAGATTATCCGAGTTTATTCCTGGGTAGGGAGAAGCATGAATTTTATCATGTAGGGCGATAAGATCGGAAGGATAAACAGTAATATCACAAAGTCTGGTGAATCCATTTTTTGAAATATAAATTTTTGATTTTTTATATCTCAATCCCATTTTTTCCAGTTTGAGAAGTTCTAGAGATAAAAAATCAATGGGACATCTTTTTATACTAAGTCTAGAACCGGTAACTATTGCCGAAGCAACAAACACCATAGATTCCGTCGGATCTTCGCTGTTCCAATATTCCACTTTTTTATTTATTTCTTTCACCCCATGTATGACAAGAGTGTTTGTACCCACTCCTTCTATTTTGACCCCGCATTTTTGCAGGAAGAAACACACTTCCTGAACTTGATAATTGGGCGGAGTGAAACGCAAAATTGTTTTTCCCGGGATGAGAGCTGAGGCTATTAGCAAATTTTCTGTAGCCGTATCACTGGCCTCGTATAAAACTATATCATTGGCTTTTAACCCGTTATTTTTTATTTCATAGTGTGATTCTTTTGTTGTTATGGATACACCCAAAGACTCCAATCCGTATCTATGAGCGGCGATAGTGCGCTGGCCCATCTTGCAACCGCCGGCGTGGGGGATTTTGAAATTTTTCTCAAAATGGACGATGGCTCCGATCATCATAAGAATCGATCTGATTCTTCCAGAGGCATCTTTGTCAATATTGTTCAGATCAAATTTTTTTGGCGGAATAATACTGACGGAATTTATTCGGATCCACTTTATCTTTACTCCGATACTTTGAAAAATCTCTATGATTCTTGAAATTTCCTCAATTCTTGGTATGCCGTGAAGCACTGTCTCTTTTTTGTTTAGGAGGGAAGCGCAGAACAGTCCTAAAGCGCCGTTCTTTGATGTGTTTGTGGTTATTATACCGGACAGTTTTTTACCACCGATAATCTTGAAATCATCCGTTTCCATCGTCTGAATTATATCACAGCTCTTCATTTAAAAATTTGAGACAATAACTTTTCCATGTTATTATTTACTTTAAGGACTTTATAAACTTTACAGACTTTTAACTTACACTCATGTCCCAATTTTATAACGACTCAATTTTCTGGATTGACTTGGATAAGATAGTGTCAAACCCCTTTCAACCAAGGAGGGAATTTGATGAGGTTCAAATGCAAAGTTTGGCCGACTCTATACGCCAATATGGTGTTTTACAAGCCCTGGTTGTTACTCGGAAAGAAGTGCCAAAAGAAGACGGAGGGCTTGTTGTGCAGTACGAACTTATTGCTGGTGAACGCCGCTTGAGAGCTTCAAAACTTGCAGGACTCTCTCAAGTGCCAGTACTTATTAAAATTGGCGATGAGGGAAACGACTTAATGAAACTTGAATTAGCCATTATTGAAAATATTCAACGAGAAGATTTGAATCCAGTTGATCGTGCCAGAGCTTTTCAGCGACTCATTGATGAATTTGGTTTCAAACATTCGGTTATTGCCAAAAAAGTTGGAAAAAGTCGTGAGTACGTTTCAAACTCCGTGCGATTACTGGCTTTGTCTTCCGAAATTTTAGAAGCGCTCTCACAGGGAAAAATTTCTGAAGGTCACGCAAGACCCTTGATGATGCTTGGAGATAGATTAGAAGAGCAGACGACTTTATTTAAGGAAATAATGTTTAAGAAACTGACTGTCCGAGAAGCCGAAGCCATTAGTCGTAGGATTGCTTATGACAAGACACGAAAGAAAGGAGCAACTCTTGATCCAGAGACACAAGAAATGGAGGAGAAACTGACGGAAACTCTCGGCACTCGTGTTTCAATTGAGAAGAGAGAAAACGGCGGCAAGATTATGATTGATTTTTTCTCCAGCGACGATTTGCACGAAATTTTGGATTTAATAAAAAGCAATAAAACCAAATCTCCAACCGAAAAACTGGATAAACATATTGAAAAAAATCCCATCCCGCCAAAAAGTGAATTTATTCCAAATTACATTCGTGATTCAAAAGCTGCTGAAATGACAGTGGAAGATTTGAAAGAGCTAGACGACCGTACCCCACAAGAAAAAAAACATGAAGAAAACAGTGAAGAGGATATTTACTCCATTAAAAACTTTAGTATTTAAAATAATCTCAACGAAGAATGTTTTGAAAAGAGACTAGTTAGCGCGACGGCGCGAGCTCAAGGAAAATTTTAGCAAAAATTTATCCGTGTCTCTTTGAGGAATATTCTGAGAAAGAGATTATTTTCTCGCTTTTTCCAACGCATTCATGATTCTTCTTTTTGCCATGGTGGTTTTGCAGTTTTCTAGCCATTTTTGGCTGGGTTTTGCAGTTTTTTTGGTTTCAATTAAAACTCTGTCACCGTTTTGAAGGATGGTATCTATTGCCACAAACTTTCCATTAACTTTTGCTCCTGACATTTTATTACCGATATCTGTGTGTATGGCGTAGGCAAAATCTATAACAGAAGAACCTTTCGGTAAGTCAATTACATCACCAATAGGCGTAAAAACAAAAATACGCTGTTTGAAAAAATCTTCTTTTATATCGTCAACAAATTCATCACCAGCTTCTTTCTGATATTCAACAAGTTCTTTCACCCAAGTCGGTACTTCCGTCATAGCTAGCTCTTCAGGTGTCTTATTGCCTCCACTTTGTTCTAATGGCTTTCTAGCTGGTAGTATTTTTGTTACCCAAGCTAGTTTCGGGTTGGTTGTCTTTTTCTTCAAACCTTCTTTATATGACAAGTGAGAAGCGATACCAAACTCTGCCTCCTTGTGCATTTCTTCGGTTCTTATCTGGACTTCTATAATACCTCCGTCCCCAGAAAATATCGTGGTATGTAGTGACCTGTAGCCGTTTAATTTCGGTGTGGCTATATAGTCTTTTATTCTATCTGGAAGGGGTCTCCAAGAGCCATGAATAATACCTAGAATTTTATAACACTGCGCAACATCTTTTACTATTATACGTATGGCAGAAATATCATAAACTTTTTCTATATCAACATTGTCCAGAATAAGTTTTCGATGGAGTGAATACAAACCTTTAACCCTATGGTCAATACGAAAATCAATTATTCCGTTTTTTGCCAATTCTTTTTTGATTGATTTTTCAAATTTTTCAAGATGCTCTTCTTGTTCTTTACCTCGGGTTTTCAAAAGTTTTTGTATTTCTCTAAATCTTTGTGGGTCAACATAAGAAAAAGAAATATCCTCCAGTTCTCGCTGGATCTTTTTTATACCAAGACGGTTGGCGATCGGTGCGTATATTTCCAGTGACTCCTTAGCGATAAGGAGTTGTTTGTCCTTTGGAATAAATTGCAAAGTTTGGATGTTGTGAAGTCTGTCACAGAGTTTAATTATGAGTACTCTGATGTCTTGGGACATGGCCATGAAAAGTTTTCGTAAACTCTCATTATATCTTTCAGTTCCGTGATAGCGGATTTTTCCGAGCTTTGTTACACCTTGAACTAAAAAAAGTATTTCACCTCCGAATTCTTTCTCTATTTCTTCCGGAGTTGCTTTCGTGTCTTCAATTGTGTCATGAAGAAAACCGGTCGTGATGGCCGTGGCGCTCATTCCAAGCCCGGCAATGTTTTTAGCTGTGGCGAAGAGATGATTGAAGTACGGCTCTCCGCTGTTTCTCAAGTGTCCCTCATGGGCCTTTATGGCAAAATCATAGGCCTTTTGAATAAGGACGATGTCCTTGTCAACAGGGTTTTGTAGTAGAGAAATGATTTCCTTTATATCTGGCATATTCTGTATTGTAATGGAAAGAGCCAGAAATACAATTTGTTGACATGCTTTAAGAGTCACAGTAATATCTAGACCAAAAGTGCAGAATATACTTGATTCAAGGGGTTTTCTTTCAGCGTAGTCGTTCGTTGGGTCTAGATTTTGGTCCTGACGGAACTCAAGCGATCATTCGTGAAGATCTCAACTACTCTGTTTTTCATGGCATGTTCGGTGAGGGTGAATGGCCAGGCGAAGTAGTTGGAACAATGAGTGATCGTTTCGGCGACTCAGTCCTACTCTGAGATCAAACTTGGCGAGAACAAGTTCAGTTTCTAAAAGAAATATACCCACAGAGACTATGAAATTGCCTATGAATTCTACAGGCAATCCGATGGAACATGGGTTGGTGAGTTCAATTCCAAGGGAACTGGATCTGGACGTTGCCGTTGCGTTCTCATGGAGGTTTCTCCAGAATTCCTAACACCACCTCAGCCCAGATAGGTCTCATGAAAAGGTTTCGCTCAAGCGACCTTACGTGAGGCCTTTTCTATAAAAAAATTCACAAAAGATTTTTCTCCTTCATCCACTTGGAAGCCTTGCTTCCAAGTGGGCTTACAGGTTAAAATAAACCCATGTCTCAAAGAAAGACTGATTTCGTTACCGGGGAATTTTACCACATATATAATCGGGGCGTAGACAAAAGAGATATCTTTATGGATCAATTGGATATTGATCGTTTTTTTCAAAGTATGGAAGAATTTAATACTATCAATCCAATCGGAAGTATTTACGAAAATCGTTTTGTAGACAAAAAAGATAAATCTGGAAGCAAGGCTTCCAAATCAAAGTTAGTTGACTTTATTGCATACTGTCTCAATCCCAATCATTATCATTTTATCCTCAAACAAGTTGATGATAAGGGGGTAGAAAAATTTATGCAAAGAATAGGAACAGGTTTTGCAAAATATTTTAATAATAGACAAAAACGTTCCGGCTCACTATTTCAAGGTAAATTTAAGTCTAAGCATATAAATTCTAACGAATACTTACTTCACTTAAGTGTTTACGTTAATCAAAATAACAATACTAAACTACTTGGAAGCAAGGCTTCCAAGTTAAGTAAATCGAGCTGGTCAGAATACATCAATAATTCGACAAAAGAAATTTGTAATAAAGAAATAATTTTAGAGCAGTTTAAAAATATCAATGAATATGAAGAATTTTCAATAAGTTCTCTCTCGGATATTATAGAAAGAAAATCTAAAAACTTTGATTTTGATTAGTTTCTATGTAACTTGGAAGCAAGGCTTCCAAGTTACCAAGTTACAAGTTAAATGACTTGCAGTAAGAGATTTAATATCGCGTCTACTTGGCTTTCTTTTTAAACCCACGTTTTTTCTTTTCTTCTTTCAAAATTTCCAAAGCGCGCGGAAGTTCAATCGTATAAACATCATCATTTTTTAATGATCTGAAATCTTTTTGGTGGACAATATACGGTCCAAAGCGACCAATACTTGCGGTAATTTTTTCTCCAGTTTCTGGGTGCACTCCAAGGACACGTGGAAGTGATAAATATTTCAAAGCATCTTGCAAAGTAATTGTGTTCAAATCCTTATCTCTTGGTATTGATGCCATTCGAGGTTTTGGAGTTTTTTCACCCCTTTTTATTTTTCCATTTTTTCGATCACCAAGCTGAACATAAGGTCCGTACTTTCCAACTAGGACAAAAATCGGTAGTCCTAACTCCGGATCAACACCAATCGGCTCGTCCTTTTTTATTTCTACTCCGTCCATTGTCAGCGCCCCTTCACAGTCAGGATATCTGGCACAAGAGAGAAACTTTCCGCTTCGAGCAAGTTTGATAATCATCGGCCCTCCACAAGCAGGGCATTTAAATTTCGGATCGGCGTTACCCATGTTGGTGACCTTGTCCATTTTATCTTTACTTTTTACATCGGCATGGAATGGTTTGTAAAATTTTGAAAGAGTTTTTTCATACTCCTCTTTTCCTTCGGCAATAAGGTCGAGCTTGTCTTCCATTTCTGCGGTAAAACTATCACTTATATAGTTTGCAAAATTGTCTTCCAAAAAACTTGAAACGACGTCGCCTGTGTCTGTCGGTATGAGGGCCTTATTCACTTTCTCCACATAACCGCGATCTTCCAATGTGCCGATGATAGAGGCGTAGGTGCTCGGCCTGCCGATGCCTCTTTTTTCAAGTTCTTTGATAAGCCCGGCTTCAGAATATCGTGGGGGTGGTTCAGTTTGTTTTTCCTCGGTATTAACTCTCTTCAATATCAAGGTTTCGCCTTGATGGACTTTTGGAAGTTCTACATCTTCACCTCGAGAAGCTGGATCTGCTAAGAGCCAGCCGGGGGATTTAACCTGCGAGCCAGTAGCAGAAAAGTTTGGTATTTGAGTTTCATTGGTGTCATTCGTATTCATTCGTGTATTAGTGTCGCGTACGTTTGCTGTGATTTTTGTGCGCAGGGTGTCCGCGTCTTTCATCTGGCTAGACAGCGCTCTTCTCCAGATAAGTTCGTAAAGTTTTTTCTGCTCATCGGTGTGTCCGGCTTTTTCAACATTGAAATGTGTTGGGCGAATGGCTTCGTGGGCTTCCTGGGCGTTTTTGCTTTTTGCTGTGTAGGTTCGGATTTGCAAGTTTTCCTTACCAAACTTTTTCTCTATTGTTTGTGCAATTTGTGCTATCGCCACCTGACTCAAGTTTGTAGAGTCAGTTCGCATGTAGGTGATAAATCCAGACTCGTATAGTTTTTGCGCGATGCCCATTGTGCGTGAAGGCGAAAATCCTAAACGAGATGAGGCAGTCTGCTGGAGCGTGGAAGTGATAAAAGGCGGACGAGTGGATTTTTTTACAGCAGTTTCTTTTACATCAAGAACTTTCCATTTGCCATTTTCAGCTTTTTTTACGATGTCATCCAAAACTTTTTTATCTGTTGGTTCGTCTTCGCAAATCACAATGAAAGGGGCTTTCGTTGGACTTTCTACATCGGCGGAAATAACCCAAAATGTGTGGCTTTTGAAAGCGCGAATTTCTCGCTCACGTTCCATTATTATGCGAAGTGCAGGGGATTGAACTCTTCCAGCCGAAAGTCCGTATCGCACTTTTTTCCAAATAAGTCCTGAAAGGTCGTATCCTACAAGTCTGTCTAACACTCGGCGTGCTTCTTGCGCTTGTTTTAAGTTATCGTCAATCTCGCGAGGGTGTTCGAGTGCCTCTATCACTGCCTCCTTGGTAATTTCATGAAACACCACTCGCTTTGGGCGCTTTAAATCTGTCGCCTGTGCTATATGCCAAGCTATAGCTTCGCCTTCTCGGTCGGGGTCAGTGGCAAGCAAAATCTCATCTGCCTTATCGGCGAGATGCCGGAGTTCTGCTACAATTCTTTCCTTACCTTTGGAAATTTCATAATGGGGAATAAAACCACCCTCGATGTCGATGGCTTTTTTGTTGGACTTCGGTAAGTCACGGATGTGTCCCACGGATGCAACCACTTCGTACTTCCCATCCAAATATTTGGAAATCGTTTTTGCTTTTGCGGGTGATTCAACTATTAGTAATTTCATGATACGAATTTTACGAATGTAATCGAATTTACGAATAAATAATAAGTGCTTATTGCTCTAGTATTACTGTAAAATAATTTTTTTGCAAATTTAAATAAAAAATGAGGACCCGCAATTATCTTTTGGACCCTCAATTTTCTTCAGTGATTTTGAAAAATCCTAGAGGACGTGGCGGAAGACCAACCATGTCGTCTCGCACTCTTCGGCTCATGCACTCGTGACACAAAACGGCTGACTTATTGTTAGGTGGCAGGAGTGGTCCCTTGTAATTTATAATTACGGGTTTTCCTCTGCAATCCTCACAAGCATGTTTCAAAATATTCATAAAGCCTCCAAAAACAATCTAGCCTGAATATCTTCATTTTGCAAATTTTAGTTATTTAATTTCCAATATTTTTATTAATAATAAATTCTTAACTATACGATATATCGTATAGTTAACTAACATATAAAAATCAACAGCTCCGGCGCTTGCGCGCACGGAGCTGTGGTTTTCACATCTTTCTTAGGGCTTCTTCTGCACACTCCCAGAAGAACCGTTGGATTCGACCGTTCCGATTCCAAATGGTGAGGACAATTGCTGTGACACCAATCACGACACAGTCTGGAATCATTTGTACCTCCTAAATTATTTATACTCTAATGATCTCGGTTTGTCCAATTCCATTTACAAACTTTATAAACTTTTAACTTTCTACTTAATATGTATCTCTCCCATAACTTCTTCAATCAAACCCTTAATTTCCATCGTGGCGATGATTGTTTGAGTTGCATAAACGGGTTTGCCGAGCCGGCGGATTATTTCATCGCGTGAAAGTGGTTCCTTCAAAATCTCAATAAGTTCTCTTTCATCGGTGGAGCAGTCAGAATAATCGCGAATTTGAAGAAGCTCGTCGCGAGGTCGCAGTCCAAGTGCTGTGACGATGTCGCTACTTTGTGTGATTGGTGTTGCTCCAAGTCGGAGGAGCATATGCGGGCCTTCGGAAGTTTTGGAAAAAATTGAGTTTGGCACAGTAAAAACATCTCGGTTGTATTCCGTAGCGTATTTGGAAGTGATAAGTGTGCCCGACTTAAGCTCGGCTTCTATTATAAGAGTAGCGTCTGATATTCCGGCCATTATGCGGTTGCGTTGTCCGAAGCTGTAGAGATGTGGGCGGAAATCGTCAGGGAATTCAGAAATCAAAGCTCCACCGCTTTCTACTATTTCGTTTGCCAAGTTTCTATTTGTGGTTGGATAAATAGTTTTCTCACCTAATCCAGACCCTGGAACTCCAACAGTTTTGAGGCCGGCTTTAAGGGCTGCTCTGTGGGCGATTGCGTCCATTCCGAGGGCTAGACCAGAGACAATAGTAATAGAGTAACCACGCAAACCTTCTATAAGTTTTTCACAAACATTTTTACCATACTCACTGTATTTTCTAGAGCCGACGACACAGAGATATTTTTCGGTTTTAGGAAGTTTACCGATGATTCGGAGAGACTTTGGCGGGTCATTTATTTCAAGCAAAAGTGGCGGGAAGTCCTTTTTTGGCAGGTCTCTAATTTCCATTATTATATTGTATCCTATCATTGATTTCTGCTACAATGGGAGAATGTTAGATATTAAGTTTATAAAGGAAAATAAAGATATTGTCCTGGTTGCAATAAAAAATAAGAATCGAAACGTTGATGTTGATGAACTTCTTAGCGTTTACGAAAGGAGAAAGTCAATAAAACAGGAGGTTGACAATATAAACCAGAAAAGAAACGAAGCGGCCAAGTCGAGAGACGCCGAAAAGGGTTCCCAATTAAAAAAAGAACTTGAAACACTTGAGAACGATTTTGCCGAGCTGGACAAGAAATTTATTTCCTTGATGTCAAAAGTTCCAAACGTTCCTTCCATAGATACTCCTGTTGGAAAAGACGAGAAGGGTAACAAGGTTATCCGATCGTGGGGTGAAATTCCAAAATTCGATTTTAAACCAAAAGAGCATGACGAACTTGGTGAGGACTTGGGTATTATAGACATTGAAAAAGCTGGAACTATCTCTGGTTCTCGCTTTGCTTATATAAAGGGGGATTTGGCATTACTCCAGTTTGCCGTTCTCAATTTTTGCTTATCTGTTTTTAATAATAAAGAAAAACTTGAGAAAATCGCAAAAGAAGCAAATATCACAGTTCCGGTTACAAAATTTATTCCTGTGATTCCTCCAGTTTTTATAAGACCCGCTGTCCAAAACAGAATGGCACGATTTATGACGCCTGAAGAACATTACATGTTTCCAGAAGATGACCTGATGCTTATCGGTAGTGCTGAACACACGCTTGGACCACTTCATATGGATGAAATAATCGACGAAAAAGATTTACCAATACGATATGTTGGATACTCAACTGCTTTTCGAAGGGAAGCCGGAAGTCACGGTCAAGACACAAAGGGAATAATTAGGCAACATCAATTTGACAAACTTGAAATGGAAACTTTCTGTTTACCTGAACAATCTCTTCAAGAACAGGATTTTCTTGTAGCAATTCAGGAGCATTTTTTGCGAGAGCTAGGTTTGCCCCATCAAGTCGTTATTATTTGTACTGGAGATATGGCCTTCCCAGATTACCGACAGATTGATCTTGAGACATGGATGCCAGGACAAAACCGATATAGAGAAACACACAGCGCTGACCTAACTACAAGTTTTCAATCTCGTCGGCTTAACACAAAAGTTCGAAGAAGTGATGGGAAAATTGAGCCACTTCATATGAATGACGCCACTGCCATGGCAATGGGAAGAACCCTCGTCGCAATTCTAGAAAACTATCAACAGTCAGATCGGTCAATTAAAATTCCTGAAGTACTACAACCATACATGGGAGGCCAAAAGATTATTGCAAAGCAATAATAATTTCTAATTTCAATTTCTAATTTCAAAAATGGTTTCTAACTTACTGTCTCAAAGAGAAGAATACCTTAAAAAAAAGAGAAGAAAAAAGCTTTTTAAGTACGTCATCATATTTGCTTTAATAATTTTGATTATTGGAATTTTTTCATATGTTACTCATAGACCGGAAATTCGTATTTCTAAAGTAGAGTTGAGTGGCGGAGCATTGGTTAAAAAGGATGAGGTTGAAACAGAAACACTCTCATTTCTTGAGGGTTCATATTTTTGGCTAGTTCCTAAAAATAATTCCTTTCTTTATCCTCAAAAAAAGCTTGAAAATTATCTGAAGGATTCTTTTAAGAGAATTAATACAATAGAAGTTAGCTTGAAAGATTTAGACGTTCTTCAGATAAATATTACCGAAAAGAAAGCCGTGGCGATCTGGTGCGATACTTTGCCTGAAAGTCAAAGCCTGCCTCCACCGGAAGCACTGATGGAAAATGGTTCGTATAAAAGCGAGGGTTTTTGCTACTTTATGGATCAAAATGGTAATATCTTTGCGGAAGCTCCATATTTTTCCGGTGACGCATATTTTAAGTACTATGGTCTAGTTCAAGTCTCATCAGATATTGGAACGCCAATAGGCACTTTCTATATTTCTTCCACCACTAAATTTGCCGAAATTACCGACTTTATAGAAAAAACCAAAAAACTTTCTCTTGATCCGCAATATCTTATTGCTAAAAGTCAAGAAGAATTTTTACTTATAATCGGCGGTGGAGGAGAAATTTATTTTGATACGCAGAAGCCTCTTTCTGTTGTATCGGAAAATTTAGAAACTCTGTTGGAAAATCCGCCGTTGTCAAAATATAAAGGTAAAGTTTTACCAGTGGAATACATTGACCTGCGCTTTGGCAATAAACTCTTTTACAAGTTGAGGTAATGTGGGAGACCTCTTTTTCCTCATAACTTTTTTGGAGCACGCATAATTTTTGGGCTCAAAATTTGCTCACTCTCCCGCCGTCGCGGTCCGAGAGTCTCCAAAAAAATTATGAGTCAACGAGGTTTCTCGTTGGCATTCGGTAGTTTTTTGTGGTATTGATAAAGGAATGAATTTTTGGAAAAACTTAAAAAAACCAATTATGGTGCTGGCACCTCTTGCCGATGTTACTGACCCGGCTTTTCGCTATATAATTGCTAAATACTCAAAATGGGGAGAACAAAATATTGGTGAGTATGGAAAGTTTACCCGCTCACATTTTCAAATTGTGGGCGGGCCCGATGTGATGTGGACTGAATTCGTCTCGGCTGACGGGTTATTTAAGGGTGGTTATGATGTGCTTGTAAAAGATTTGGCCTTTACAGATGCTGAACGGCCGATTGTGGCACAATTTTTTACCGGCAGTCCGGAGATGATGAAAAAGGCGGTGGAGCTCGCATGTGATTTGGGTTTTGACGGAATTGACATCAATATGGGCTGTCCGGACAGGAGCGTTGAGAAGCAGGGCGGGGGAGCGGCTCTTATCAAAAACCCGAAACTTGCCCAAAAAATTATTTTAGCCGCCATGGAGGGAGCAAAAAAAGGCGGCAAAAATTTGCCGGTTAGCGTTAAAACCAGAATTGGCTACAATAAAAACGAACTTGAGACTTGGCTACCAGCGTTACTTGAAACGAATCCAGCTGTTATTACAGTTCATGCACGCACCAGAAAAGAAATGTCACTTGTCCCGGCCAAATGGGAGTGTGTTCGGCACGCTGTAGAGATTCGAAACGGTTTTTCTGACAAGTCTGGCAAAAAAAGTCAAACATTTATTTTTGGTAACGGTGATGTCGCAGATTTGAATGATGCCTTATTGAGAGTGGAAGAAACAGGTTGTGACGGCGTGATGCTCGGTCGCGCCATTTTCGGCAAACCATATCTATTCAACCATTCGCGCGAATTAGACAATAGAGAAGATACGCAAACTAGAAAGAAAATTTTGAAAATAATGGTGGAACATACAAAACTTTTTGAGAAACTTTTACCGCATAAAAGTTTCTCAATAATGAAAAAACATTACAAGGCCTACGTGAACGGTTGGGAAGGGGCAAAAGAGTTAAGAATTAAACTAATGGATGCAAAAGATGTGAAAGAGGTTTCTAAAATTGTGGATGCTTATTTAAATGGCTTAAAATAAGGGTATTTTTTGATTGTGGAAAACAAAGTTGTATTTGACTTGACTATATAAAAGTGTTTTGATAACATTATATGTGGAGCCTTACAAAAACCCCTCAATCCGAACACCTTCTGATAAAATAATATTCTCACCAATCATACCGCTACCAGCGGATTTTTTCATCTCAATTTTTGCAACTTCTTTTCCAAACTCTTCTTTGGGTGTCTG
>Ga0209542_10014852_pt1 | contig 13170 bp, 17 predicted proteins | sample RifCSPhighO2_01_FD_184028 | JGI IMG/M metagenome (GOLD analysis project Ga0209542, IMG submission 184028) | Soil microbial communities from Rifle, Colorado - Rifle CSP2_plank highO2_0.1 (SPAdes) (version 2) | ecosystem: Environmental > Terrestrial > Deep subsurface > Rock core/Sediment ... | reverse complement strand
TACGGGATGTAGAAGCGACATGGGAAAGGTTACAAGAAAAAATGCAAGACGTATTGGAAGAGAAAAAGCACGCGATAAACACGCAGGCAGAGCGCTTGCACCGCGGCTTTGGCAGAGTGTTTGAAGGCTTCGCCACCCTCAAGCAGCGGTTGTTGCACGCGCATTATACATACGAAAAACAAATAGAGCTGTACTTTGCAAGGGTGGAGCGGATTCAAGGCATGCTTGCTTCTTTGAATCCGGAAAATGTGCTACAACGAGGGTACAGCGTGGTGTTTAACGCAGAAAAGAAAGTGGTAAAAGATGCGTCGCAGTTGAAGCTGGGCGAACAGGTGGGGGTTCGCGTGGCGAAAGGCAGATTTGTCTCGCGCGTAGAAGAAATACAATAAAAATATATGGCGCAACAAAAACCAAATCTTCAAGAAGCATTGCAAAAATTAGAGCAGTTGGTAAAAGACCTGGAGCAAAAAGATGTCGACGTGGAGGCTGGCTTGGCAAAGTTTAAAGAGGGAGTGGTGCTGGTAAAATTTTGCCAGGGCCAGCTCAAAGAAGCCGAAAACGAATTTAAGAAACTCAAAACAGAACTCGAGCAAGCAGAAGAGGCGTTGGAATAAGGGTTTTACTATCCTCAATTTTGTACTCGCCAACGCGCGTGCGTTTGAGCTCTTTGGTATAGGCGCCAACACCAAGCGCTTTGCCAATATCTTCCACCAGAGTACGGATATACGTGCCAGAAGAACAAACAACACGGAGCCGTGCAAACGGCGGCTTAAACTCAAGCAGTTCTAATTCGTGTATGGTTACGTGGCGCGGAGGCATAGCAATTTGTACGCCTTTATTGGCAAGTTTATACGCTCTGGTGCCCCGGACTCGTACAGCAGAAAAGGCAGGAGTCGTCTGTATTATATTACCGGTGTACGTTTGCAACACGTGTTCAATTTGTACACGCGTAATGGCGGAAACTTTTTCAGGATCAAGGGTTTCTTGAATAGTTCCATCGGGATCTCCCGTACTGCTCGTTTTTCCGAGTTCCAGTAAGGCTTCATATTCTTTTTCTGAATTTTCGTTTATTGGGCCAAGATTTTTTGTGTCTTCTCTGCCCACGGCCACCACTAAAACTCCGGTAGCAAAGGGGTCTAGCGTGCCCGCGTGCCCCACGCGCGACTCACCCGTGATCTTTCGCACCTGGTTTACCACATCGTGAGATGTAACCCCTGCCGGTTTGTCGATATTAAGTATCATAAATAACAGGCAACAACAGATAGTAATAATTCTGGTATTTAAAGTACGCGATCGCGTATTTTAGATACCAAATGACTTTCTCAATTTAGCGCTATTGTCTATCGATTCTAAAACTCCATATCGCACATATTTGTGTACGCCAAAAAACTCTACGATAAACTCTATTTCTTTTTGGCATTCGTAAGGAAGTATAAAAACGCTCTTCTGTAATTCTTGAAATCCTAGTTGTCGGAGCTTTCTGCGGAGCGCATCTCTTGCTTTCTTGTAATCTTCGGGGATATCGAATGCTACCAGCCTCCATTTTTTATCCCACTTCTGTTTGGGTATCCTTATTGTTTGGAACTGGTACGTAAGCGCTTTTGACTTCCCCTTGGCGGAAAGTACATAGGTATAACTTCCATCGGGTAGTTGCTTTACTGTTACGTACTTTGATCTATGAAGCGCGGAAATGTTTTTCCGGAATTTTTCTCGGTCAATTTTTTCCCACTCCTTGCTTATCTCTCTGTAAATCTTCCTTTGTCCATAGGGGGAGTAAGCAAAGCCAAGTAATACACCGCCTAAGAGCAAAAGCAGAATTTTCTTTTTCGTCGGACCCATTTCCATATTTTTATTGTAGAGTAGCCATACTGACTGGTCAAGTAAATACGCGATCGCGTAATTCAAGTACCAATACTCCGTTTTACTTTTTTGTAGTTCTCCACAATTGCATGGTGGTGGCGATAAGGTACAATGGAATAATGAAGGAAACGATATATTTCAGGAAATGGTTTTGTGTGTTGATTCTCCTAGTGTTGGGCGTGAGCGTAGTTATCCCTAGTTCTTTGGAGGCAAGGAGTAGTAGTCGAGATGCGCGAGTGCAAGCAAGTTTTGTGCAGATGAAGTGGATAGCCGAGTTGATTTATAACGAGGGGAATGGCGGCTACGAAAGTCTTCAGTGTGCTTCTCAAGGTGACTACGGCCGTGAGATGCAAATTCTCTGTGAAGATGTAGAGGCGCAGTTTGATAGGAAGCCAGTTATTCATAGCGGCAATGAAGAGTATTGCGCCTATGCAGTTTTACCTTCGCAGGATGGCTATGTCTGTATTGATAGCACACAAGGTGAAAATCAGACACTTATAATTACATACATAAATCCTGGGAATGCTGGCTATTGCAATGGCACAACGTTTGTCTGTCCAACTGAAGTTGGTACACCTTCTCCGTTATCTGTACAGGAACGAACTCTTGAAACCTCAAAATTTGCCTTATTGTTTGTCGCCGGAATATTTTTCGTGTTTGTTTGGTGGCGTTCGATAAAAAGGAGAGTACGAGAAACGCCATCAAGAGGCGTTTTTGAAGAGTTGAAGGGTGAGATAGCTTCAAAAAAGCTCTATTTTAGTGCTTTAGTGCTTTTCTTGCTCATCCCTGCCGTTTCCTGGGGCATCTTTGTTGCTTTATACTCTGAGTTTCTTTTTGATATTCCTTTTCCTGTTCATATGGCGCTAGTCTCCTTTTTTGAAGTAGTTAGCGTATACTTTTTCTTCGCTTCTTTGCTCGCGCCTCTTGTAATCTTGGCTCTTAGTCTTGTGCCGATACAACGATCTTGGAAAAATCCGAATGAAGGGGTCTGTTGGGAAAGCTATCTTGCTGCACTTTGCTTATCCGTAACCCTTTTCGTTCTTAGTTATTTTAGTGCTGGTTTTGAAAGGGGAGCTGTCGAACTGATAAGTTTCATGCTTTTGATTTCTGGTTTAGGAGTAGGGCTTTGTATTAGCTGTATCATAAGCAAGAGAAAGATTAACAAACTTATGGGCATTGTTTTGCTTTGTCTCTTTGCCGTTTTATTATCAATCTTTATTACTAATTTAGCATAATGACTTTACGAGATGAGCTGCAAAAATTGGTGAAAGGCGAGGTACTGGACGACGAGGAAACGTTAAAAAAATACAGCCGGGATTACAGCATTTTTGAAGTGCGCCCGCAGGTAGTCGTATTTCCCAAAAATGCAGAAGACGTAAAGAATGTTGTGCTTTTTGTAAACAAATACCCCAAGCAAAAACTCTCGGTTACCGCGCGTTCTGGCGGAACCGACATGGGAGGCGGCCCTCTGAACGAATCTATCATTCTCGACTTTTCAAAGCACATGAACAAGTTACTGAAAATCGGAAAAGATTATGCCTTAGTGCAGCCCGGAATGTTCTACCGCGATTTTGAAAAGGCAAGCCTCAAAAAGGGGCTTTTGTTTCCTTCGTTTCCCGCCTCTCGCGACATTTGCGCAATAGGCGGAATTGTCTCGAATAATTCGGGGGGAGAGAACAACTTGGTATACGGGAAAACGGAAAACTACGTGCTGGAGTATCAAATGGTTCTGGTCGACGGCAAAGAGTACACGTTTCGTCCCATCGACAGGGCCGAGCTTTCCCGCAAGTTAAAACTGAAGGGCTTTGAGGGCGACATCTACCGGAAACTTTTTAAGCTCGTAAGCAGCAACGCAGAGCTTTTGGCGAAAGCGAAACCAAGGGTTTCCAAGAATTCCGCAGGGTATTACTTGTGGAACGTGTGGAATGGGAGCACGTTTAACATTCCCAAACTTCTGGTGGGCGCGCAAGGCACCTTGGGCATTACCACGCAGGTAAAACTCAAGCTTATTAAGCCAAAAGAGCATTCCGCCCTAGTGGTTATTTTCATGAAAGATGTAAAGGCTTTGGGGCAGCTTGTTGATATAGTGCTCGAAAAGAAACCGGAAACTTTTGAAGCCTACGACGACCAAACATTAAAGCTTGCTCTTCGGTTTTTGCCCGATTTCGTAAAGCTTTTGGGCGCAAAAAACATGCTTTCTTTAGCATGGCAGTTTTTGCCCGAGTTCAAAATGATGTTGGGCGGATTGCCCAAGCTCATATTGCTTGCCGAATTTACGGGCGATTCCAAAGAGGAAGTGCAAAAAACCGCAAAGGAAACGCAGCTGCTCATAAGGCGCTTTGGCTTTCCCACGCGCGTGGCAAAAACCCAAAAAGAAAGCGAAAAATATTTTACCATTCGGCGCAAAAGTTTTAGCTTGCTGCACAGCCATGCCCAGGGGCTGTTTGCCGCGCCCTTTATCGACGACGTGGTCGTAAAACCGGAGCACTTGCCCGAATTTCTGCCGCAGTTACATGCGATTCTCAAGCCTTATCGAAAGCAAATGGTGTACACGATTGCCGGGCACGCGGGCGACGGAAACTTTCATGTTATTCCCTTAGTGGATCTTTCGAAACCCGATGTAAGGGCCATGATTCCCGAAGTCATGCAAAAAGTCCATAAGCTGGTAGTAAGATACAGGGGGTCTATTACGGGCGAGCACAACGATGGGTTGATTCGAACTCCGTATCTCAAAGATATGTACGGCCCCCGAGTGGTTAAACTGTTTGAAGAAGTAAAAGATATTTTCGACCCGGACAATATTTTTAATCCAGGCAAGAAAGTAGGCGGGAGTTTGGCTTTCGCTATTAAGCATATGATTACGCATAAGGAATAGCGTGTATGCTGAAAAAAGTTTCCCTCGACCAAAAGGTTCGCGCAAAAGATTTTCTCAAGTTTGCTCCAATGGCGCAGCAGCAGCGCATACTGGAGTACGTACAAGCTCTCAAGGGCAAAAAAATTGTGCACGTAAACGCCACGGGTCAGGGCGGGGGCGTGGCGGAAATTCTTCAAAGTTTCATTCCGTACTTGAACGTATTCGGACTGCGGGCGGAGTGGTATGCCATTGACGCTGACCAGCCGGGAAAACGTTTTTTTGAGATTACCGATAAAATACGAAACGGGTTGCAGGGTCAGGCGGTGGAAATAAAAAAGGAAGAATGGGATGTATACGAAAACGCGAATCGTGAAATTACCAAAGAGTTAGAAAGCATAGCGTGCGATATTCTTGTGGTTCACGATTGGCAACCGGCGTATGCGGGATTTTATCTCGCGCGTTCTACTCCCAAAGTGTTTGTGAGCCACGCGGACACCTCGAGTGCCTACAAACCGGTGGCCGACCAAATTATGGAAGCGATGAGAGGATACGACGCCATGATTTTTAGCAACAAAGATTTCGTGTATCCGGAGTTTGCGGAGAAAACAAACATTCATGTAATAGCGCCGGCCATTGATCCCTTATCGCTTAAACAAAGCACAGTGCCGCAAAAAGACGCGCGCGCGTATCTTGTTCCTTTTGGCGTACCGGGAACAGGTCGGTTTATTGTCCAGGTTTCCAGGTTTGATAACTGGAAAAACCCGCAAGGCGTTGTTGAAGCGTTTCGCATAGTGCAAGAAAGCCACGCAGATGTTTACCTGGCGCTTGTGGGAATCGAGGAGGCGCAAGACAACCCCGATTCAAAGAAAGTATATGAGGAGGTAAAAGGCATGGTGGGCGACAACCCACACATTTCTCTTTTCTTTTCTGCCAAGGGTATTCCACATATCGCGGAGTTTACCATGATGGCTCAAAACGCCGCTGACATAGTGGTGCAAAATTCAATCAAAGAAGGGTTTGGCTTAACGGTTACGGAAGCCATGTGGAAAGAAAAGCCGGTGGTGGGCGGGCCGGCTTCGGGAGTGCGCCTGCAAATTACGCATGGCAAAAACGGATTTATCGCCGAAAACACAAAAGACCTGGCAATGTATATGGACTTTTTGCTTTCGCACCCAAAAGAAAGGGCGCGCGTGGGAAAAGCGGCAAAAGAAAGCGTGCGCAAGCGCTTTTTAATGCCGCGCTTTGTGCTCGACCACTTAAAAGTGTATAAAGAGCTTATATGATACTGGATTTTATTGAAATTAAAACCATATACCTTATTTTTCATTTGTTTGGCATTGCCCTTGGGGCTGGCGGCGCTTTTGCCAGCGACCTTATATTTTTCAAGTCCATAAAAGACGGCCAGCTTACGAAAACGGAATTTGGTTTTATGGAGCTGGGAAGTAAAATGATATGGGCAGGACTTGGTGTTTTGGTTATTTCCGGCACTTTGCTGTTTTTCCTAAACCCGGAAGGCTATATGGCTTCCAGTAAGTTTCAGCTTAAAATGACCGTGGTTGCTATTATTATTGCAAACGGCATTGTGCTGCACCTAAACTTTATTCCCAAACTGAAAGCTGCCACCAAAATAGGCGATATAAATGTAGCCGAGTTTGTCCGGCAAAATCCTTTTATACTGGTAAGTGGAGTAGTGTCCATGGTTTCGTGGTCTTCTGCCATTATTCTGGGCGCTTTGCGAGGCATTCCGTATAGCTACTGGCTTATTCTTGCCATATACCTTGCCATAATTTTGTGCGGCATTGCCGCAGCTTTCCTTCTAAAACCCCGCATGTTTCCCAAACAATAAGACTAAAAAACTGAATTATGATAAAAGCTTTTGTTGTTTTGTCTCTTGCCGTTGCTGGAATTGTCGGAGGAGCCTATCTTTGGAAATCGTTTAACGACGCTCCACCCGAGCAGTCGCAAGAAGCCCCGGGAATGGAGCAGGAACAATCGCCGGTTGTTTTTCCTATAGAGGAGTATGCCCAAAGAAGAACAGTAAACGCGTTTGGCGAAGAAGGTCAGGTTACGCTCGAGGGTTTTCATGTGGCAGACGATATTGAATACACCGATGCAGACGCGCAAGTACCGGTGTTTGCCATTGCAGACGGTATTGTGCAACGGGGGGATTGGGTGCGGGGGTATGGAGGCGTGATGGTCATCCAGCATGATATTGAAGAGAAAACATACACTGCGATTTATGGCCATCTTGATCAGGGCTCCATTCAGATTGCAGACGGAGAGCAGGTTTCCAGGGGCCAGCAAGTGGCTTATTTAGGAGAGGGCGAAACCGAAGAAACCGACGGCGAGCGCACGCATCTTCATTTTGCTCTCTACGAGGGGACAGAGCAGCGCATTCAAGGGTATGAGCCTTCGCCAGAAAATCTGGAAAACTGGCTTAATCCCCACGATTTCTTTGCCTTTTACGGTTTAGATACTCAAAGCCCTGCTCGCGTGTATAACCCGCAGGAAGATTTGGGAGGGAGCGACTTTGCCTTGGAGTTTGCCATACCCGAGGGATGGGAGGTGGAATACGACGATACTGCGCATCTGATAAGCTTGTTTGAGTTGTCGGGCGAAGGGCCGGCACGAGAACGCGCGCAGGTTACTTTTACCTATTTTGATGCCGAGAGCTTTCTTACGCTTTCGACGGTAACCATTCACGAAGTGGCGGATACCCAGGTGGGGCAGCAGAATTACACGGCAAAGCAGTACGATATCGAAAAGAAGCAGGGCGTAAGCGCGTTCCAGGGCCAGCCCGCGTGGCGGCAACAAAGGCACACTGCGATTGATTTTCGCGGCAAAGAAGGCCGTACCCGCTACTACAGTGTTGCGAAAAATCCCGAACTCGACCAAGCGGTTTTTCAAAGCATAGTCGACAGCATAACAATTGTGCGATAGCATATGGGGAATCATATAAGCGAATTGCTGTTCGCGCTGGCAGGTGCTTTATTCCTTGCGAGCGCTTTTGTGGTGTACCAGGCGCAGGACTTTACGCTTTGGCATTTCGCCAAACTTTTTTACGTGGTGGCACTTCTGTTGTTTGTAAAATACAGCTAGTCTAGATTTTTCTATGTTTGGAATGGAATTATACGAATTGTTTAACTTTACGCGCCAGGCCGGCTTGGCTTTAGCGGGGGCTACTTCGCTCTGGGCGCTTGTATTTCTTTGGCGTGCCAGGAAAAGTGAGGGAGAGAAGAAAAAGGCGCTTGAGTGGGCGGCAAACCGGCTTTTGCTGGCGTTTTCGGTTGCGTTTGGCGCGGCTGCTTTTTCGTGGTTTGTGCTGTGGAATATCTGGCCGGTTTTGGCGCATGAGGGCATTACGCTGTTCCCTTCGGGCACAGAGTACCGCAGCGCGTTTTTGCTAACCGCCCCCCTATACGTGGGGTGGATTTTGTTTACCCTGGGCGTGCTTGTGTGCCGCAAATTTCGAAAGGAAGTTTTCGCGCGCTTTTTGCTCTGGTTCTACGGCGCGCAGTTTCTTGTTGTGTCTGTCCTTATTTCGTTATACGCGTGGACCGGCAGCGCTTTGGGCGGCGAGCAGTTATTCTACTATTTCCACGGGTTCCATTCTATTTTTACGCTGGGCACGGTGCTTACACTCGATTTTTTGTTTCTTTCCACGCGTACTGCGCTTTCGCTCCAGCGGCATTTGTTTCCGTTTTTTCCGGCTATTAGCAAAATTATCTTTATTGGGTTTGGCCTGGACTTTTTGAGCGTGTTTTTGGTATTCGACACGGCAGTAGAGTTTTCCGCGCGCTTCTTTATGGCGCAAACCGTGGTGGGCATTCTTATTATAAACGGCGCGTTTATGGCAGGTCCGCTTACCCGGAAAGTGCTTAACGGCCTTGCAGAAGGCCGCCTGCTCGCGGGCACATGGCGTTACATTGCGGGCGTTGCGGGCGCCGTTTCCATTACGTCGTGGATGACGATTACGTTTATTGATTTTTTCCCGCGCACGGCGTTTTCTTACACCCAGCTTATGGGGGCGTACGCTTCGGTTATTTTGTTTGGGATTGTTGCGAACTTTTTTATCGCACGGCTCGACGAACGCCACCTTGCATCCATGGCCAAGCCTTGATGTATCTCATTTAAACATCTCTTGTATTTACCTGGGTTTGGGGGTTTTGTGTTACAATCTTCTTATGGCGTGGCAGGATATTGTATTTTCAATCGGGTCATGGGTTTTTGTTTTTGCGCTCTTGCCCTCGGTGTTTAGCAAGGACAAACCGGCGTTCTCGAGCAGTATAACTACGGCGACAGTGCTTACTGTTTTTGTATTTACATACGCAAGCCTTGGCTTGTGGCTGACTGCTGTTTCTGCAGGCCTGCTTACTCTTACTTGGTGTGTGCTCGCAATTCAAAAATTCCTCATGAATCAAAAAGTAAAAAAGGTTATGCCGCAAGCTTGATTTCTACGGTCTTACAGCTAATATATAGGCACGGTCCAATGAGGAGGAAAAGGCATGGTAGCGCCGGCAAAAATCGTAGTCCAGGTATTTCCGGAATCCAACAATGCAAGGGCTTACGTTGAAGCCCACAATTTGCCAGGGTCGGACCACGAGATAGTTCGCGACTGGCGTCCCTCGACAAACGAAGCCGCAGGGTTTGTGGTTGGGATTGTTACCTCGCAGACGGAGGGTACGGTTACGTTGCCCATTAGTACCTTTTGCGAGTTGGTCGACGGGAATTCCTCAATAGCGTTTGTAAAAGGTTTTACCGCCGGGCGTGCCCGACGTGAAAGTATCTTAGCCGCACATCGTCTGGTGAATTCGTTCTTATCCCCGGATATATGGGGACACCGTTCCTTTAGCAAACGTTCTCGCGACCCTTAGGGTTAGCCGGAGCCCTGGTTTATAGCAGCCGGGGCTTTTCTTTTCCCCGTAGATGGGGTAGGGTGAAGTAAACCGTGTTCAAAAGGAGTTGAGTAATGACAACAAGACAAGAGGTTCCTTTAGAAGTACCTATGGAGTGGGGGGAGTTATGTCTTGCGCGAAAAATAATCTTTCTGTTCGAAGAGGAAGGGAAGCCTCTTGAAACTATTGATGAGCTTTCACCGAGTGTACGAGGTTCGCTTGAGAGATACGCCCCATCTACGCTTTCGATGGCCGATCTTCGAGAATGGCTGGAGAAGCGTATCCAGGAACTTAGTAATATCTGCAGGGCTCCAATGCACTGTCGACTTTGCCCCGAAAACCAATAATCCTCTACACCCGCACCTTATTTGAGCCCCGTCTACAAGCAGCCGGGGCTTTTCTTTTCCCCGCGGTTGGATGCATTGAAAACTATCGTTTTAGTTATGCTATAGCAGAGTTAAAACGATAAGGTTGGTTGTTCTTTATGCGCGCGATCGCGTGTATAAAGAACAAAGGGTCGTGCTCGGTTTGCAAAAAGAAATCCACAGGGGACTAGATGTGGTATGCTTGACGCTGTCATTACGGCGAGGTAAAAAGGATTATACAGTAAGTTCGTCGACAATGATATTCGTTAGAGGAAGTGGGTGAAACGCCCACGCTGCCCCGCAACGGTGAAGCCGTCCGCCAAATGGCGCAACGGATAAGTCCGGTCGACTAGCGATTATCCCATAATAAACAAACGAATTATCGTTCCTCGAGGGAGGGGGCGGATTCTCGCAGTCGAATTTAAGTATTAAATTTTGGCAAGCGCGTTTCTCCTACTCCTGGGAGATTTTTAGTTATATGAACAAATCATTTTTTCTCATTCTGGGCGGAGTTTTAATTGCCGGCGCGGCGCTAGGATTTGCGTTTATGGGGGGGGATCCCGCGCAAGAAGTTCCAATCCAAGAGCAGGAGATTTCGGCCCAAGAACAAGAAATTGTTGCGCATACAAGCATTGATTACGGAAACGGCGAAATCCAATCGTTCGCCAACGAAGTAGTAGAGCAAGGTGATAGCGCCCTCGATTTGCTCGACAAACTGGGCCAGGAAAAAGGCATTGCCATTGAAAAGAAAGATTTTCCCGGGCTGGGGGAGTTTGTTGAGGCGATAAACGGCGTGCATGGTTCAGGCGACTCTTACTGGCAGTTTTGGATAAACGGCGAGTACGCGCAGGTGGGCGCCGGCCAGTATGAGCTTAAGGAAGGCGACGAGGTTCTGTGGAAGCTCACCAACGAGCAACCGCAGTAAAAAGTAGTTCCAACGAACTTTAACAACGCAATAGGGGGTTAGGGATGGAGGTTGCTCATACCCGGCGAGTAGTAAACTATCGGATTTTTTTAAGCGCTCATATTCTGGTTTCGGTTGCCATGGGTTTGTTCGGCATTTTGTTTATCCGGGAATTCGGCGGTTCGCTTTACTCCTTCGGATATTCGGTTGCCGTTATGATGGGGGCTGGCGCGTTAGCTTCGCTGTTTGCAGGAAGGCTTTCCGACAGGTTTGGACGAAAGCGTCTTCTCGTAGCTTCGGCCGTTGCCTTTGCGCTCCTTGTAATCCTCTACACCTTAATTAACTCTTTAGTTGAGTTGTTTGTGTTGCAGTCCATGTACGGGATTATAGGTTCCATAGAGGCGACGGCAGGATCAGCCTTCCTGGGGGATGCAACAGAGAAAGCATCTCGCGGAAAGGATATAGGCAAACTGTATGCCACCACTGGCATTGCCTCAGCTTGCGCACTGGCTGCTGGCGGACATATCTTTAGCTGGTTCGGCTTTGAGATGTCCTTCTACGGGGTTGCGGCGTTTTTTGCTCTTTCAGCCACGCTCCTTTTGTTTATAAAGGAATAAAACATCCACCGGGCTTTGGTTCGGTGGATTTATATTGTTCCCAAGCCTGCAGCAACAACACAGACAACCGCAAGAAATAGCAGCGCGATAAGCAGGCCTACAACACAGCCAAAGGCTGTGCGCATCTGTTCAGGGAAAAGAATGGCTAGGATAACAAAAAACCATCCCATTTTGCCCTCCTTTGCTCACAAGAATTTTGGCTGTATACTATACCTATATGATCTATTTGGCAAGTGACCACGCAGGCCTCGACCTGAAAGAGAAACTCAAAAAATATATAGAGCAAGAGCTAGGGGAAGAGGTGGAAGACATGGGCGCTTTTGCAATGAACCCGGACGACGACTACCCCGACTTTGTAATTCCGGCGGCAGAAAAAGTGGGGAAAGACCCGGAACACAACCTAGCAATCGTGCTCGGGGGTTCCGGGCAAGGGGAAGCAATTGCGGCCAATAAAGTAAAGGGAGTTCGGGCGGCACTGTATTACGGCGGCCCCCTGGATATCGTAAAGCTTTCGCGACAGCACAATAATGCTAACATACTATCGCTGGGAGCCAGATTTGTTTCGCTTGAGGAAGCGAAAGAGGCGGTAAAACTTTGGCTGGAAACTTCGTTCCAAGAAGGCAGGCACGAGCGGAGAGTTAACAAAATTAGCGAGTTTGAGGAGTAAAATGCAAAAGGTAGTTCCGGCAATTCTTACGGCAGATCCCGCAGAGCTTCGGGAGGGTCTTAAAGTTTTGCGCAATCAAACAAAATGGGTGCAAATAGATATTATGGACGGTCGTTTCGTCCCCAACACGTCGATAAATCTTTTCGAGCTGGGAGAAGCATACCAGTTTTTTAACCTGGAAATCCATTTAATGGTGCAAAACCCCGAAAAATACTTTGAAGACTGCAAAGCCATTGGGGCAAAGCGGGTTATTTTTCATGCCGAAGCCACCGGCAATATCGCTGCCGTTTTGGAGGAAATGGAAAAGTATCCTTTCCAGCGGGCTGTAGCCATAAATCCCGAAACCCCGGTTTCCATAATTGCCCCCTACACAGACAAACTGGACGCCGTGCTTATTATGAGCGTACATCCCGGGTTCCAGGCGCAGGAATTTATACCAGGCGTTCTTTCCAAAATTGCGGAAATCCGCAGGTTAAAAGAGGATATCATTGTAGGCCTGGACGGGGGTATTAACGAGAAAAACATCAAAGGCGTGTTTGAGGCGGGCGCAGATTACGCTGGCGTGGGCAGCGCGGTTATGAAAACAGAGGATCCTGCCCAGGCCTTGACAAATTTGGAGCAAATGCTATAATAGGGGTTATGAAAATAATTCTTCCCCTTTTAGCTATTGTAAGCTTATTTTTGCCCTTTTTGGCACAGGCAAACGCTTTTGCTTTGGTTTTTTCGCCGGTAGAAGATACCTATAGCGCAGGAGACACATTTGTTGTCGAAATTCTCGTTGATACCCAAAACCAGGATGTAAACGCGGTGGCGGCTTATGTGGATTATCCTTCCGACTTGCTTTCTGTGGTGTCGATGGATATGAAAGATGCGCCTTTTATGTTTATTGTTGAACAGAACTACGGCGCAGGCAAGATTGCGATTTCGGGAGGCACGCCAACCCCGGGTTTTAACGGAGTGTACCGCGTAGCAACTATAGAATTTCAGGCAATTGCGCCTGGAGACGCA
>Ga0209542_10014849_pt1 | contig 13171 bp, 15 predicted proteins | sample RifCSPhighO2_01_FD_184028 | JGI IMG/M metagenome (GOLD analysis project Ga0209542, IMG submission 184028) | Soil microbial communities from Rifle, Colorado - Rifle CSP2_plank highO2_0.1 (SPAdes) (version 2) | ecosystem: Environmental > Terrestrial > Deep subsurface > Rock core/Sediment ... | reverse complement strand
AAAAAGCTGGGTTATATAGAGCATACATTGAATGGAAAGCCAGCCAAAGTGGTAAATTGGTGGCCTTCCCCGGCAAATCATCTGAACTCCCCGAAGCAGAACAGGCAATCCGAGCAGGTGATTTGGATGTGCAATACAATAATTTTAATTTTCTAGAAGAATCCTTTAACTCCGCAACCGATTCTCTTTATAAGCTTTTTGGAAAATGGACGCCAATTTTAACTGAGCTCCGCCAAAGATGCCACGAATTAAGCATGCAAGACAATTATCTTGCGTTAATGACACCGAATTTGGAAATAATCAGCAACGCTTCAAGAACAATAAGCCCGGAAGAGTTTGAAAGCGCAATCGAAAATTCGGAATCTTTGACAAAATATCTGGCCAAGCTTATTTCTTTCCTGCAAGAAATAAACTCCTCAATACCGCCCGATTAGCAACCTCCTAATTTTAAAAATTTTCAAGGCTTGATTTTTCTTTTCACTTTCATCATTATATATAGCATGGCAGCTAAATCAGGACATAAAGAGGGGGTGAGGATTTATGGCAGAAGAAAAATTAGCCGGTAAAATTATCCATTACTACGACAAGCTCGGCGTGGCGATTGTGGATTTAGCCGCGCCCTTAAAAATCAGCGACCAAGTACGCATTAAAGGCGCGCATAACGACTTTGCCCAAGCGGTCGGACAGCTCCAATACGAGCATCAGGACATTCCCGAAGGCAAGAAAGGCCAGCAAGTAGGCTTGAAAGTCGAACAAAAAGTCCACGAAAACGACCAGGTATTTTTGGCTGCTTGAGATTTTTGAAACTCATTTGACTTTTGGTGAACTATCGTTTACTATTTTTTATATGCAGCCTTTAGCGCATAAAATCAGGCCCACTGATTTATCGGAGTTTGTTGGGCAAGAACATTTGGTAGGGGAAGGCAAGCCCTTAAAAATGGCAATGCAAAATCGCCATCTGTTTTCATTTATTTTGTGGGGACCGCCGGGAGTAGGGAAGACTACTTTGGCTAAAATTTACGCTAAAGCTATGGATGCCAAGCTGTATGAGCTATCCGCGGTTTCCGCAGGGAAAGATGACATAAAAAAAGTTATAGCCGATGACACAGAAGGCCACGCTAAAATTCTCTTTTTAGACGAAATCCACCGCTTTAACAAAGCCCAGCAGGATTTTTTATTGCCTTTTGTGGAAAGAGGCGAGCTGTACTTAATCGGCGCGACTACGGAAAACCCGTCTTTCGAGGTTATCCCGGCCCTGCTTTCCCGCTGTCGGGTATTTGTGTTAAATGAGTTGAGTGATGAAGAAATATCGAAAATAATTGAGAGAGCTAAAATAAAAATTGATGATAAGGCAAAATCTTGGCTGATCCAAATGGCTAATGGCGATGCCAGACAGGCTTTAGCAATGATAGAAAATTGCCAAAAGCTTTATGGCGACATTACTTTAGAAAACTTAAAACAAACTTTGCAATCCAAATACTTGCGCTATGATAAAGCCGGTGAAGAGCATTATAATACTATTAGCGCGTTTATTAAATCCATGCGCGCCAGCCAACCCGACGCGGCGCTTTATTACTTAGCCAGAATGGTAGAAGCAGGGGAGGATCCGTTATTCATAGCCAGAAGGATGGTTGTATTCGCGTCAGAAGACATTGGACTTGCCCAGCCCACCGCACTTGTGGTCGCCAACTCGGTATTCCGCGCCTGCGAGACAATAGGGTATCCCGAATGCGCCATAAATTTGGCACATGGCGTGGCCTACTTATCCAACTGCAAAAAAAACCGTTCTGCTTACGAGGCCTACTTTGCCGCGGTAGATGATGTAAAAACCCACGGAAATTTACCAGTACCGATGAACATCAGGAATGCCCCGACTAAATTAATGAAAGAATTAGGGTACGGTAAAGGTTATGAAAAATATCCTTCCGCTTCCCCCTCTCCCTTGAGGGGAGAGGGTGGGGGTGAGGGTGATAAAAAAAATGATTTTCTGCCGGAAAAACTAAAAGGCAAAAAATATCTGATATAATAGTCTCATGGATATTTTTGGCATTATTCTGACTGTTTTAGGGTTATGCCTGTTTGAAACTGTCAGCAGCATAGACAACGCCATAATCAACGCCGAAGTACTCTCTACTATGGGCAGGAGAGCGCGGCGCTGGTTTTTGCTGTGGGGCATGCTGTTTGCCGTGTTTATTGTGCGCGGCCTCTTGCCTTGGCTGATAGTTTGGCTTGCCACACCGGGCCTCGGACCCATTCAGGCCTTAACCGCGGCCTTTAGCTCTGATCCGAATGTAATGGCCGCGGTAGAGCGCTCGGCGCCACTACTCTTAATGGCCGGCGGCGTATTTTTAATTTTTCTTTTTTTCCACTGGCTATTTTTGGAGCCGAAAAACTTTGGCCTCATGGGGGAAAAATTTTTCCATGCCCAAGGAGTCTGGTTTTACGCCGTGGTTTCCGTACTGTTATGCCTTATTGTCTGGCTGGCGTTAAGAATTAATCCCTATATGGCTTTTGCCGCTGTAATTGGTTCCACTGCTTTTTTTATCACCCACGGATTTAAAGAAAACGCCGAAAAACAGGAAAAAACTCTTATGCAAACGGGCTTGTCTGATATTAGCAAAGTTTTATATTTAGAAGTAATTGATACAACTTTTTCCATAGACGGGGTTTTAGGCGCTTTTGCTTTTACCCTTTCCGTGCCTTTAATTTTGCTTGGCAACAGCTTAGGCGCTTTTGTAGTACGGGAATTTACAATCCACAACATTGAGAGGATAAAAAAATATATTTATATAAAAAACGGCGCCATGTATTCCATTTTATTTTTAGGTTTGATTATGCTCCTGGATGCTTTTGGCTTCCACATTCCCGCCTGGGCAGCGCCAATTACGACTTTTGTAATTGTGGCTTATTTTTACTACAAATCCGTATTAGCCGCCAAAATTAATCAAATTTGATATTTTCTAATTAAAATCTGTGGATAAACTATTTTGAAAAAATATTAAACATCTCATATTTAAGCGAAAAATTGAAAATTGAAAATTATCTTAAAACCCCTTGATTTTATTGAGTTTTAATATATATTTAATTTAGAAATTAATTAACACCATCTCTTAATATCCCTACCTGTCCCTCCCTTGAAAAAAGGCAGTGTGGGAGGGAAAATTAGATGGAAAGGAAACTAAAAATGACGAAGTCAGAACTTTTGCAGGCTTTGGCCGACAAATTGGGCAAAACCCGCAAAGAAGTAAGCGAAATGTTGGAAGCCTTGGTAAATTTGGCTTATTCAACAACCAAAAAGGAAGGCGAATTTACCCTTCCAGGACTAGGCAAGCTGGTTAAAAAGAACCGATTGGCCAGAATGGGCCGAAATCCAGCTACCGGCGAAAGCATCCAAATTCCAGCCAAAACTGTTATTAAATTCCGCGTAGCCAAACAGGCCAAAGAAGCTATACTCTAAAATCTCCATAAAAAAATCGCCCCACGACTTCACTGGGGCGATTTTTTGTTAAATTTATTAAAATATGATATAATATTAAAATTGAGCTAACAAATATATGCTTCCGGATAAAATCACCCGAGAAGTTTACCCCATTAGAAAGCAAAACAAATAAAATTATGCCGGATTCAGGCCAAACGAACAATTTTACCCGGATAATTTCTAACGGGGTGAAAGAAACAAACAGGAAGATAATTTCCCAAACCACAGGCTTTATAAGTTCTGCTTTTGTATTAGTGGCTGCCCTTGCTTGGAATGAGGCAATTAAGGAGTTAATAAGCCAGTATTTCAAAACAGGTTCGGGGCTGGTATCGAGATTGGTTTATGCTCTGATTGTAACTTTGATTGCGGTTTTGGTGACATCGCGCTTGAACAAAATTGAAACAAAATACCAGGCTGAAACAAAAGATGAAAATAACCAATAAAACAATTTTTCTTCAAACCAAAAAACAATTTGAAATGGTTGATATTACCATTGAGGTTAAAACAGCGGTTGTGGAATCCGGCGTGCAAAACGGGGTGGCGGTTCTGTTTTGCCCCCATACCACGGCTGCTATTCGCCTGAACCATTCTGAACCTCTCCTTGAGCAGGACATTATGAAAACATTATATCGTTTGGCGCCCGTAGACATCAGTTATAGCCATGATTTGTTTGAAGTCAGGCAAAATGTGGCACCGAACGAAAGAAGCAACGGCCACGCACACGTCAAAAGCTTTCTGTTGGGCTCTTCGGAAAATCTGATAATTGGAAAAGGGGAATTGATCTTGGGCGCGCGCCAGAGCGTATTTTTCGTCGAACTGGACGGCGGGCGGGACCGGCAGGTCCATCTTAAAATTTTAGGAGAATAGAGTCTATCCGAAAAATAATTTTTAGGCAAGAGGCGGCCAAGAAGGATTTTTCGGATAGACTCAAGAGTATTAAACAAACCTCGTGTAAACAGGTCGATCACGAGCAAAAAAGGCATCATTTGAATTACATCAGGTGATGCGAATGAAAGGATAATAAAATGGGATATGACAGTTACCCAAATGTAGCAGTAGATGCTTTGCAAAACCTCTACGACAAATTTGTCAGCTGGGCGCCGAATCTTTTAGCTGCCCTTGTGGTTATCATCTTAGGTTGGCTTTTAGCCATCTTTTTAAGCAAACTCGTGCTTAAGCTTTTGGAATCCATAAAAATAGATTCCCTAGCCAACCAATTGGGAATGGAAAGCCTTTCTGAAAGAGTTGGCCGCAACCTTTCCCTTTCCGGGCTTGGCGCCTGGATAGTCAAGTGGTTCTTTTTCTTAGGCAGCTTTATTGCCGCCACGGAAATTTTAGGCCTCCAACAGGTGAGCACTTTTCTGTACGAAGACGTGCTCTCTTACGCCGGCAACGTAGTTGTGGCCGCGGCTATTTTCCTCCTCGGGCTTTTGGCCGCGCGCTTCTTTTCTGAACTCGTCGCGACCGCGGTTAAAGCCAGCCAGCTCCATTCAGCAAGCGCCATGGCTGCCGTGACTAAATGGGCAATTATTGTCTTTACCGTAATTGCCGTGCTGTCGCAGCTTCAAATTGCCACGGACTTCCTGCATGATTTGTTCCGCGCGGTTATTGCCATGCTGGCCATAGCCGGAGGCTTGGCTTTCGGCCTTGGCGGCAAAGACGCGGCCAAACGTTGGCTCGACGGCTTAGAAGAAGACCTTACAAAAAGAACTTAAATTTTGCAAGTACGCGTATTAGCAAAACAACGCCCCGAGCGAAGCCTGGGGGCGGGGTTGATGATTTTGTATGTGATGGTATAATTCACTTCATGGAAGTTTCACTAATAAAGAAAAAACATTTTATCATTTTAGGCTTAATTATAGCGGCAGTTGGCGTAATCGCGGTTTTTGGCTATTACCAAAATCGCCAAAACCGCGAGCAAGCTTTAAAACAGCAGGCGCAAAACAAAAAAGCCGAAGAAATTACTATCCGTATAATAGAAGGCTGGTCTAATAAAGAAATCGGCGCGTATTTGGAAAAAGAGGGGATAGTCCTAGCTAAAAATTTTACAGATTCAATAAGAAAATTTGATTCATCGGAATATAAACTTCTACCTACAGAGGCCAAAGGCGATTTGCAAGGATTTTTATACCCCGACACTTACCGCTTGTTTAAATCCATCAGCGACCCTAAAATCACAAAGGCAGAGCAAGCGGCAGAAACCGTAATTACTAAACTGTTAGATACTTTCTTCAAAAGATTGCCCAGCGATGCAGAAACCAAAGCTCAAAAACAAGGCTTGAACTTGTATGAAGCTATTACTTTAGCTTCCATCGTGGAAAACGAAACCGGCAGAAACGCGGTTACGGCGGAATCAAAAGCCAAACTGGATGAAGAGCGAAAAATCGTCGCGGGAATTTTTTACAACCGCCTGCGCGCGAGAATAGCCCTGCAAAGCGACGCGACCATAAATTACATTACGGGCAAAAACGATCCCGCGCCGGCGCTTGAGGATTTGGAAACAAAATCGCCTTACAACACTTATAAAAACCGGGGACTGCCGCCCACGCCTATTGGCAACCCTTCGCTTTCATCAATAAACGCGGTTTTAAACCCCACCAATACTGACTATTTTTATTTCCTCCACAAACAGCCTTCCGGCGAACCGGTTTATTCTAAAACATTTGAGGAACATGTAAAAAACAAGTTAAAATATTTGAAATGACAAAAATTTTTGCTCATTTATGTCATCTTTGACATTTTTGTCATTCTAATCTGCTTCCCACAAACTCCCTGTATCCGTTTAAAAAATCGCCGATGGGTGTTGCTTTTTTCCCCTCCATTTGGAGGGTTTTTATTTTTATGGATGTGCCTTGTCCGCAAACGATTACGCCATTTTCCAGCACTGTGCCTGGAATATTAGTATCCGTAGGTATCTGTAAATCTGCATTAATCTGTATATCTATAGCTTTCAGCAACTTCCCATCCCATATCGTCCAGACCCCAGGCCAAGGGTAGAACGCGCGGAATTGATTATAAATTTGTAAAGCTGTCCGGCTCCAATCAATCTTGCCGTGGGCCTTGTCTATGTGCTCGGTATGCGTAGCTTGGCTGTCATCCTGGGGCTGTGGGGTAATCGTTCCTGATGTATAACCATCAATCGTGGGGATAATCAGCTGCGCTGACTTAAACGCCATTTTTTCGCTTAACGTCAGGGCATTGTCGTCGCTGTCAATAGCGATTTTTTCCCAAGCTAAAATTGGTCCATGGTCCACTTGTTCATCTAAGATGAATATTGATGTGCCTGTTTCCGTCTCGCCGTTTAGCAGGGCCGTCTGGATGGGGGAGGGGCCGCGATATTTTGGCAAAAGCGAAAAATGCACGTTAATAGTTTTGTATTTAGGCAGATTGATAATTTCCAGAAGCAAAATCTGGCCGTAAGATACCACCACAAACATATCAGCCCCAATGTTTTGTAAAGTTTGATAAAACTCGGCGTTATCCTTGACTTTTTCCGGCTTTAAAATCTTAAGTTTCATTTCATTCGCTAAAACCGAAACCGGACTTTCAGTTAAAGCCTGGCTCCTGCCCACGACCGCATCCGGCATAGTCACCACCGCGGCAATTTCATGCTTGCATGATAAAGCCTCCAAAATGGGAAGCGCTACATTTGATGTGCCAAAAAATACTATTTTCATACTACTTCAGCTTATCTATAATTTTCCTTAAAATTTCCGCCTCCACGCGGCAGTCGACCAGCGCGTCGTGGAGTTGATTTTTATTGATTTGTATTTTAAACATCTTTATTAAACTTTCGAGCCCAAACCCGGCAAAGTCTTTGCGCGATGTTAAACGGTTTTTCATTGCTAAAAACGGATAAAACAAACTCCAAATATTAAAAGTGTGGTAGTCGAACGGGTATTTCATTTTGGCTTTTTCAAAAGCAGTTTTTAAATACACAATATCCATAATTCCAACATAGTATGATAAAATCACATTTTTACCAAAAATCCTCTTAAACTTGAGCAAAATCTGAGCTAAAGTCGGGGCATTTTTTACCAAATCCCAAGTTATTTTATTTACTTTCATTGATGCCTTATCGCGCACGCTCCACTTGCGGGGACGAATGTAGGCATTAAAGGATTTTTTTTCTTTTAAAGTTTTTTTATCAAGCAAAATACCGGCCAATTGAATAATTTCATGGCGCTTTGGGTCAAGCCCGGTGGCTTCAATGTCAATTAGGAGCAAGTCTTTTTTAAAATCCATAAGTGTTAAATGAGCAAAAATTAAAAAAATTAAATAAATGACAAAAATTAGAACTGCAGTTTATTTTTGTTCAATTTTGTCATTTTCGTCGTTTTTGTCATTATGATTATACTTCTTTAATAATCTTCCTAAAAACTTCTGCTTCATTCCTTACCTTTTCCAAAGCATCGTAAGGATTTTCCTGTTTGAGCTTAAAGTAATCAAAAAATGTATCAGCCGTAGGCATTTTTTTCATTCCGTAATTTAGAGTGTAAATATATCCTAAGGTCCATAAGTCAATTATATGCGGATCGTAGTCAAAGCTGACAACAGCCTTTTTAAAAGCTTGTTTTAAAAATAAAATGTTTAACAAAGTATGCGTGGCTAAAAGGTATTGTTTGCCAAAATGCTGGTGGAATTTTTTTATGACATCGTAAATCTTTTGGCTTTTTTTTAGCATTTCCGGCTGGATGCGCAGCAATTTTGAATGTTCCCAAATCACATTATCTAAATAGCTTACGCGGATAAAGGCGTTAAAAAAACCTTTTTCCAGCAAATTGTCTTTGTCTAAAACCACGGCCGAAAGCTGTAAAATATTGTCTTTGTCAACATCTGTCCCCGTGGTAGTAAGTTCAAAAAATAGTATGTCTTTAATAAACTTCATGTTCTTTACTAATTACTAATATTTACGAATATACTAATACTAAATGTATAATTTAAAGTGTGGACTAAAACTACCAAAATTAGTATATTAGTACCAATTCGTATTTAGTAAAGTAATTATGCTTCTTTCTTCCACTCTTTAACAAGCTCGTCGCCCTTGGTATATTTTTTTATAAGATCGATAATGAGCCTGCCATCGGTATGGTCAATTTCGTGCTGGGCTACTCTGGCTATCCATCCGTCATCGGTAATATTAATTTTTTCGCCTTCCGCGTTTTGCGCTTCTATTGTAACTTTTTTTGGCCGCTTTACCATGCCATACACTCCGGGTATTGAAAGACAGCCTTCCTCAATTTCAATTTTTTTCCAGGATTTGGACTTTATGCGAGCGTTATACAAAGGAAACAGGGGAATGCCGGATTTTTGCAGGTTGATGATAATCACCTTTACTGATTTCCCCACTTGCGGCGCGGCCAAGCCAATACCGTCGGCATTCCTGACTGTTTCTATCATGTCACGCGTAAGCCTCTTAATTTCTTTGCTCAAGGGAAAGCTTACGCTTCCAGTTTTCGCGCGTAAGATGGGGTCAGGATGTTTTCGGATTGGTAAGATCATAAGGCGACACTAATATGCTAATTCACGCGAATGACGCGAATTCGCGTCATTCGCGTCTAATTCGTAGATTCGCGTCGGTGATATTTTTTAATCAAATAAGCGAATAATTTGCCGGGGGTTTTTACAGTTTTGCTTTCCAATATTTCTCCCGCCATTTTCCTTAAAAACGCGTGATCATGCGTTAAGGCCATCTTTAAATAAAACCCAAAATGTTTTCTGTCATTAAGCTTTACTGACAATTCATCGGCCAGCAAGTGGGCAGGGGAGTGGAGGTGAGAGTCTTTTTTGATCAACCCTTTATTAATTAAATGCTGGTCATCCTCCGAAGCTTTAGCGAAGGAGGATGGTTTTGCCATTCCTTTAGTCGAAAACTGATTTTTGCCATACTTGGTTTTGGCAATTTTCTGTAAAGATTCCATAGGAAAATTATACAATAAAATCAATAAATAAGCTATAATAAGCCCATGACAAAAACTAACATAGCAGGCCTCGAAGTGGATGCAATTACCAAAATTGATCTTTTAGAACAAATTGGCAACCGTATTCAGGCTGGGCAAAAAACCTGGGTGACTACGGTTTATTCGGAATTCCTCTTTGCTGGACTTAAAGATCCAAAAATTATGGCAATACTTAACCAGGCTGATTTTGCTGTGCCGGACGGCATTGGGATTTTTTGGGCGCGCAAATTTCTTTTAACCCCGCTTACCGCAAAAAATTATTGGCTGAAAATTTTGCAGGCCCTCTGGCAAATAAAATATAGTTTAGCCGCAATTATTTTTTATCCAAAATGGATTAAGACTCTTGATGCCGAACCCTCCTCCGCTAAAGCTTCGGAGGGTTCCCGCTATAATGAAAATAAAAGTTGGGAAAAAATTGTGGGCGCGGATTTAATTTGGGATATAGCCAAAAAGGCGGCTGCTCAAAGTCTGTCTATCTATTTATTGGGAGGGTTTGGTGAAACTCCCAAACTTGTCGCAGAAAAATTATCTAAAGATATAAACACTGGCCGCAGAGTTTATTTGTCCTTGAACATAGCGGGGTATTCCAGCAAAAATCCTGATGATTCATCAATTATTAATGATATAAACCAAGCCAATCCAGATATTCTGCTTGTGGCTTTCGGCCCCCTAAAACAGGAGCAATGGATTTTTCAGAACCGCGGCAAATTGCCATCAGTCAAACTTTTCATGGGTCTCGGCGGCACATTTGATTACATCGCGGGAAAACAGCCCTCTCCACCATCACTAATCCGAAAAATCGGCCTTGAATGGCTCTGGCGCCTTTTTACCCAACCCCACCGCATAAAACGGATATGGAATGCTACTTTTGGATTAATGGTAATGCTATTAAGATATAAAGTTTTTAGCTCACTTGGCTATAGGCAAAATGTTGTGTCCGTAATTCTAAATTCAAAAAACCAAATTCTTATCGGCAAACGCAGCTCAATAGGCAGGCACTTAAAAGACGTTGGCGAATACGAAAAGGTAAAATTCCAAGACTACTGGCAACTGCCCCAAGGAGGCGTAAACGCGCAAGAAGACACTGTCGACGCGGCTCAAAGAGAGACTTTTGAAGAACTCGGGATTAAAAATATTAGGTATTTAGAAACATCGCCTCAAAAAAAATTTTATGCTTGGAATACGCCCTTAAGGCCTTTATGGTTTAATGAATACCATTTTGTAGGCCAAGAGCAATCAATTGTTTATTTCAAATTTCAAGGAATAGATTCGGAAATAAAAATCGCTCAGGAGGAATTTGAAAAGTTTAGATGGGTTGAAATCGGGGACTTGGATAAGCGCGTCCATCCCGAACGCCTGTCCTTAGCTAAAATCATACAAAAAGATTTGAAGAAAATGACGGAAAAAGGTATAATTGACAAGTGATTACTTGTCATCCCGGACTTGATCCGGGATCCAGGAATATAGATTCCGGATATTTTGCATGCAATGGCAAAATTCCGGAATGACATAAATATGGTCCGTACCCGCTTTGCGCCCTCACCAACCGGTTTTGTGCATATTGGCAGTTTAAGGACTGCGCTTTTTTCGTTTTTGTTCGCGCGGCATAATCAGGGTACGCATGTGCTAAGAATCGAAGACACTGACCAAAACCGGCAGGTGGAAGGCGCGATTGAAAATTTACTAAAAGTCATGAAGGAAGTAGGAATAGAGTTTGATGAAGGTTTTTATTTGAAAGGCGATGGATCGGCGGGGGAGAGGGGAGACTATGGCCCGTATTTACAATCAAAACGTTTAGACAAGTACCAAGCCGCGGCAATAAAGCTTATTGAGGAAGGTAAGGCCTACTACTGTTTTTGTTCTCAAGCAAGGCTGGATGAATTAAAAAAAGAGCAAATTGCGCTAAAAAAACCGCCAATGTACGACCGGCTGTGCAGGAATTTAAAAGTTGATGAAATAAAAACTAAGCTGGAAGAATTTATAGCCGCAGGCAAAAATCCGGTAATCCGCTTTGCCATGCCTTTGGAAGGCCAGACTACTGTTTTAGATTTGGTCTACGGTGACATCACTTATGACAATAAGGTCTTGGACGACCAGGTGATCATAAAGTCAGACAGCTTTCCCACTTACCACCTTGCCGTCGTGGTTGATGATTACGAAATGAAAATAACGCATGTCATAAGGGGCGACGAATGGCTGCCTTCAACCCCGAAACATCTGCTTATCTATAACGCCTTAGGATGGAAGCCGACAGAGTTTGCCCACTTACCCCTGATTTTAAACCAAGACAAGTCAAAACTTTCTAAGCGCCAAGGCGATGTGGCAGTGGAGGATTTTTTAAAGCACGGCTACCTAAAAGAGGCGCTCATAAATTTCGTGGCATTCTTAGGCTGGAACCCTAAAACTGACCAGGAATTGTTTAGTTTGGACCAATTGATCCAGCAGTTTGACCTGGCCAAAGTCAACAAAGCCGGAGCCGTGTTTGACGACAACAAGCTTGACTGGTTTAATTCGCAATATATAAAAAAACTATCGCTCGAAGAATTGGCAAAAAAACTAAAGCCTTATTGGCAAGAATCAAACATCGATGCGAGTAAATTTAATGATAACTATTTTGCGGCCATTGCCAAACTTGAACAAGAGCGCCTAAAAAAACTTTCCGAAATAGGGGGGAGGACAACATACTTTTTTTCAGCACCGGATTACGATCCCGCGCTTTTGGTTTGGAAGAAATCAACGCCAGAAGACGCCAAAGCCAAGCTCGAAAGCCTTTTAAAATTATTTGAGGGCTTAACCGATCAAGCATTGGTTAACGCCAATGAATTGCAGTTAATATTGGAAAGCCATATTACTGATATTAATTCAGACAAAGGGAGTGTCTTGTGGCCCTTGCGCGTTGCTTTAACAGGCCTCGAAAAAAGCCCAGGGCCTTTTGAAGTAGCCGCAACTTTAGCTTTAGGGCTGGGCAAGCAAGAAATCTTAAACAGGCTTAAAACTGCTATTGGGAAATTAGCCTAAAATTTGGTATAATATTTTTATAATGTTTAAAAAAACTGAAACCAACACCAAAAAATGGCTTATTACTGCCAGTGCAATTTTAACTTTCGGTTTCTGGGCGGTTTTTGCTTCAGCCCAGACTGGCACCAGTACAACCCCGAGTATTACAGTCGACAGTCTGAACGCGGCTAAAAATGAAAGGCAAAAAAAACTCCAGGACATTAACAAGCAAATTACCGGACTTAGCAAACAAATCGCGGAAACCAGGAGCAAATCAAATTCTTTAAAAAACGAACTTTTAATTTTCGACAGCGAAATCGCGTCCACCCAGCTTCAAATCCAAGCCAAATCCACCCAAATTGAAGACACAACTTTGCAAATCGGGGAATTGGAAAAGCTGATCCAGCAAAAAATCAGCGATATTAATGAAAACAAAAAAGTATTAGGCTCGCTTTTCCAGGAACTCTATGAACTCGACAGCCGCTACGCTTTGCAGTCGACTTTAGGTTCAGGCAGTTTATCCGACTTTTTGGACCAAATCCAATACAACAATTCGGTGCAGGAAAAAGTTTTTCAGCTTTTGCAAAAAATCAAGGAGCTTAAGGCAAAATTAGAAAAACAGCAAGCGGAGTTAAAAATACAGCTCAAGCAGCTTGAAGAGCTCAAACAACAATTGGAAATAACCAAAGAGTCGCTTAGCGAGCAAAGAAGCCAGCGCCAAGTTATGCTGAACCAA
>Ga0209542_10014848_pt1 | contig 13172 bp, 17 predicted proteins | sample RifCSPhighO2_01_FD_184028 | JGI IMG/M metagenome (GOLD analysis project Ga0209542, IMG submission 184028) | Soil microbial communities from Rifle, Colorado - Rifle CSP2_plank highO2_0.1 (SPAdes) (version 2) | ecosystem: Environmental > Terrestrial > Deep subsurface > Rock core/Sediment ... | reverse complement strand
CTACAGATTATGGCGACGACAACATCGCGGCTCACCACTCTTCATTAAGCAAAGACCATAGATTTGACATTGAAAAACGTTTGCGCGACGGAAAATTAAAAGTCGTTGTCTGCTCAACGTCGTTAGAATTAGGAATAGATATTGGTTATTTAGATTTAGTATTAATGCTCGGCTCCCCAAAAAGTTCAGCAAGAGCGTTGCAGCGTTTAGGAAGAGCAGGCCACAAACTCCACGACACTGCAAAAGGAAGATTCATTGTTTTAGACCGTGATGATTTAGTTGAATGTTCCATAATTCAAAAAGAAATGATTGAAAGAAAAATAAACAAAATCCACATACCAAAAAACTGCCTAGATGTTTTAGCGCAGCAGATTTACGGAATGGCTATTTACAAAATTTGGGATATTGAAGAATTATTTTCTACAATTAAAAAAAGTTATTGTTATCATGAACTAACTCGCAACGATTTTCTCGACGTCATTTCTTATCTTGCAGGTGAATACGATTTAGAAAAAAATTTTGTATATCCAAAAATCTGGTATGATCCAGAAACAAAACAGGTTGGTAAAAAAGGGAAAATGGCAAGAGTTTTATATATGACAAATATTGGAACAATTCCTGAAGAATCTTTTGTTACAGTTAAACTCGCTCCAGCAGGAGAACAAATTGGATTTATAGATGAAGGTTTCTTAGAAAGAATGCGAAAAGGCGATGTCTTTGTTCTTGGAGGAAAAAAATATCTTTATTCTTACACAAAAGGAATGAACTTGTATGTCCGTTCTGCACTCAATCGTTCTCCAACAATACCGTCTTGGTTTTCAGAAATGCTTCCATTAAGTTTTGATTCTGCATTGGAAATAAACCGTTTCAGAAAACTTTTAGCAGAACGCTTTGAAAATAAACGCTCGAAGTCAGAGATAATAGAATTCATAAAAAAACATTGTCACATTTCTCTGGATTCCGAGTCGTCCAACACTCCAGAAGCAATTTATAATTATTTCAAAGAACAGCATAATTTTTTAGGAATCCCCCATACACATTTAATGATTGTTGAACGTTATTATGATAATAGTTTGAAAAAAAATTACGCAATATTTCATTCGATGTTTGGAAGAAGAATAAACGATGTTCTCTCAAGAGCTTTTGGTTTTCTTTTAGCAAAATCTGGAAGTCGCGATGTTGAGTTAGGAATAAATGACAATGGATTTTTTGTTGCAGGAGACAAATTACCTTTAGAAAAAGTTCTTAAATTTCTTACTCCAAAAAATTTAGAAGAAGTTCTAAAAGAAGCAATTGAAAAAACAGATATACTTACACGAAGGTTTCGTCATTGTGCTTCTCGTTCTTTAATGATTCTCAGAAGTTACAAGGGAAGACGAAAAACCGTCGGCAAGCAGCAGATGAAATCACATTTCTTAATTCACGCTGTTAAAAAAATAACAAACGAATTTCCAATTTTAAGAGAAGCCCGACGAGAAATATTAGAAGACTTAATGGATATTGATAATGCAAAAATTATAGTAAAAAATTTAAACAACAACACAATTAAAGTAAAAATAAAAGAAGTTTCAATTCCGTCGCCCTTTGCATTAAACTTAATCGTTCAGGGGCACTCTGACTTAATTCGCTTCGAAGACAAACAGGATTTTTTAAGAAGAATGCATAAGCTGCATTTGGAGGGGATTTATTAATGAATTGTTAGATTTTAAAGGTTGATCTAATCAATAGCATAAAATAATTTGGTTCTAGGAAGAAATTTTGGTTGCAATGTCTTTAATAATTTTAACGTTTTTTCAGATAAAAATCTTGCATCACTAACCCCACTAAAAATCCCAAAAATAGGATCAAGGTTATGTCTCTCTTTTATTGAGTATATAAATTTCTTTAATTCACAATAAGATTGTTGTGACAATTTTCTTTTAAAATCTTTTTCCACTTTATCTAATTCATACTCTACATGAAGTAATTTATTCTCAAACCCCTTTCTTTTATCCTTTCTTGAATAATCTGAATTATGATATACATCTTCAAAGAAACCTTTTATTAGAACAAAAATATTTCTTATCTTTTGGCTATTATACTGTTTGAAATCCTCTTCAAGTAATTGAATAAATCTTTCTGGATTGAAATCTTCTTCCATGAGGATTAATTTTCATAAGGAACCCCGCCAAAAGTAATATCATCAACATATAAATGAACATTATCTACATCCCTATCAAAACTTGAAAAATATATAGAAATTGGAATTGGGTCTTCACCTAAAGTAGTAATATATTCTTTTGTGAATTTAACAACTTCACCAGTTTCTGTATCTTTAACAATGATTGTTTCCTCTCTTAATGAAGGATAAGATATTTTAGTTATATGATACCAATTGTTTGGCATAGTATTCATTATAATATCAGGATTAAGAGAATTTTCATTGTTATAAACTAAGAATTCATTATTTCTTATTATAGTTTTCACAGCGAAATTATTTCCAGTTGAAGAAGTTGTCCAAAATTCTCCTATCTGGAAATCACCCAAGTCATTATCATACCTAACATCAAAATCCAAGAAAATAGGATCGATTCTAGAATTGTAATAATTATTTCTTTGCAAAAGAGATTGTGCCCAATTACTTTCATTTCTTTCAATCAAAAGACTTTTGTCACCCTCAAAGCTATTTGCATCTGTTACACTAGGAAGATCTCCAAAATGTCTCCACCAAAAGTCATAAGCAATATCTTGATTATACCAGATATTATTTGGTGTTTCATTAACTTCATAATCCTCAAATTCTTCTTTGAAAAGAATTACGGTTTTATCTATTTCTTGATTAGGATTCAGAATATTTTGAATTGTGTTTTTCTTTTCATCTTTTGTCAAAATTCCTTCTTTAGAAAAAATATTAATTTGTTCAACAACACATGACGTGTACTTGCCATTATTTTCATTATATTCCCAACATAGTTGAAGTACAGAACAACCCCCCTTATTGGTTTGATGTTTATGAGGGGTTAATGGACAAACATCATCATTATTTAGAATTCCATCATAATCACTATCCGGCAGTATTGAATAACTTTGTGCACCCACAAAGCTCACAACCCCACTCAACAAAACCAAAACAAAAATCATCAACACAAACTTTTTCATCTCCTCACAAAAACCCACATCTATATAAATTTTTATATTATTAAAGATATACACTTAAATCACATAAAAACAATACATACAAACACTTTCATCTCCTATATGCTTCATCGTGATGTCCAAAGAAAATAAGTGTTATAATTTTATTTGAATCATCAACTTCAAATTTAAGAACAAAACTTTTCATAATGTGAACTCTTTTTTCTCCTGCTAAATCATATTTTAATGGTTTGTAGTGTTGCGGATTCTCTATAATTTCATTAATCTTCTTTTCCAAAGCTTTTTTCAAAACAGGATTCTTTTTGCACAATTTATCTATATCTCTTTGACAAGAAGGCTTTATTTCTAGGTTGTACATATTTCCCTTTATTTTATATCTTTAAATATTTCAGAAACAGATTTTAACTTTATAGATTTTTCTTTCTTTCTCCTCTCAATTTCTTTTTTAAATTCTTCTTTCAAAGGTAATTCATCAACAGGATGCCAATCTATTCTTTCACAAAACTTCCATTCTTCATCAGTTATATTTCCGTTTTTAATGTAATTCTCAAAAATTAATTTTTTCATAGTTTCTTCTCTTGCTATTTCACTCCAGTTAACCCACATAAATGTCTTTAATTGGTTTTTCATATTCTCATTTATCGATAAAGTTAAAGATGCCATTATATTTTTCCTATATTTTTTAATTCTTCAAATTTCTTGAATTCTTTAATTCTCTGTTCAAATTTCTGTTTAATAAATTCTGCCCAGTTTATTTCTGGATGTTCCTCTATTTTTTTCTTCAAATCATCTGGAATTGAGATCGTGAAAGTTACCATTTTGTTTTTATACTTTTTCAGTATACACACTATAATTAGTGTATATATTTAAATCTTTCGTAGTCCAAGAATATATTTATCAAAATTTTCCGCCAAACTTAAAAACCCCTTCTCTTTTTCTAAACCATGAAAAACAATTTCATCTTCCTCAACAAATCACTTTTCTTTCCAGCTGAAGGAATTCTCGTTATCGGCGATTTGCACATCGGTTACGAAGCAATGTTAAGACAACTCGGCTTACAAATTTCGATTGGTTTAACTAAAGATATAATTGATGACTTAAAATTAATCCTCGAAAAAATCAAAGCACAATATTCTTTGAAGAAAGTAATTTTCATCGGCGACATTAAACACCTTTTTTCAGCAGAATACGAAGAGAAAAAAGCTTTTTTCAAAATTCTTAATTTGATTGGGAAGTATATTTCTTCTAAAGATATTATTTTAATAAAAGGTAACCATGACACCTTTGATTTTTCAGGACATGAAATGAAAAATTATTATATTCACAAAGACATCGCATTTGTTCACGGCCACAAAGACTTCAAGGCAATTTACAGTAAAAAAATAAAAACAATTGTTATGGGCCACATTCATCCATCAATTAGTTTAACAGATAAAGCAAAAACTGAAAAATTCAAATGCTTCCTTGTTGGAAAATTTAAAAATAAAACAGTAATTATTGTCCCAAGTTTCTTTGAAGTATTTGAAGGCACAGATGTTAACGACTACGAACACGAATACCAAGATAATTTCTCAATTATCCCAAAAAAGTTTTTATTAAAATTCAACGCTTTTGTCGCCGGAGAAAAAAACACTGCTTACGATTTCGGCGAAGTTGGAAAATTATAATTTTTATTTTTCATTCATACTCATTATTTCAGAGAGTCCGCTTTTAACTCCCCTCCACATACTGAAAATCGGTCTCGGTGTAAACAAGTAAATATATTCAAATACAGATAATCTTTTTAGATTACTATCTATTTGTTTAACTTCTTTTATAAGAGGAATAAAAATTAAACATATTATTGCTCTTCCAATTCCTGAAACTAAAAAGATAAATAAAAATATATTCATAAATGATAAATGGGCATATTGCGCGACAAGTCCTCCTGCTATTGCACCAAAAAAGACAGCCAAGCCGCTAATCATTGTATAATATGAAACAACAATTCCTCTTCTTTCAGGCGTTACAGCGTCGTAAATAAAATTAGATGATGCAAGATTAAAACCGCTCCATCCTAAGCCCGCAACCAACTGGGGAACAAAAATTAAAAATAAAGGGTTTCCAGAGATAAGCCATAAAAATGGCGGAAGTGGAATTAAAAAACTAGTAACTTTCAATAAATACCGGTTTCCATATTTATCTCCGAGCCTTCCCCAAACAGGAATAAACATTATTGTAAATAAAGTTCCAGAAATATTAACAATAGTAAACCAAATATAACTAAAATGCAATTCATTCAACATATAAACTGCAAAAAACGGTCCTGCAAAATTTGTGAAAAGATTTATCAATCCAATAAAAATAGCGAACTTGCCAAAATTATTTCCAGGAGCTTTTTTAATAAATTGGGAAAAACTAAAATAATTTTCTTTTAAAAAGTTAGTCCTTGGATAATAATGTTTTGTAAAATACCATGCAGAAACAAATCTTCCAAAAGCTGCAATAGTGAATAGGGTTACAAAACCAAGTATAACCCATCCCAAACTTTTCATATAATCCAAAAAAAATGAGGCAACCAACGCAACTATCATAGCAACTACTCCGTTAATTTTATTCCTCTTAGAAAAATATATTCCTCTTTCCTTTTCATTAGTTAAATCTCCCATTAAAGAAAACCACGACGGTCCAACTAAAGCACCAAATATGGCATAAATACTATAAAATAAAATAAGCAGAGTAACAGCAATCAGCGACGTCAGAATTCCTTTAAAAAACAAAATTCCCAGCGCCATAAGAACAAACCACATACTCGCCTGCAACGTAACAAATATTACAAGCAGTTTTTTTCTTGAATATTTATACATTAATTTGCTTCCAATTAATTGAGAAGAAGCGCCAATAATACCAACAAAACTTGAAAGGTAGCCAATTTGCGCATTGTTCGCATTCAATGCCAAAGCATAAGGCACAATATACTGCTCGCCGGCGCCATTTGACACCGACGCATAACTTCCTTCTTTGATAGAATAATTTAAAGATTTTTGTTTTTTACTATATTCCGATTCTTCAAGAATTACTTTTCTGTCATTTATTTTTTTTATTTCTGAAACTGAAACCATTTTTTGTTTTAACGATTGTGCTTACAGGCCCGCATATATTTTATTTATTAATATTTTTTATCAATGATATGTAATTTATTGGGGTTTTATACTTAACTTTCTTTTGACGAGGAAATTATGACAAGTCTAATTTCCGAGCACTTATTCTTGCGAGTTTATAAGCAAGCTATTCCTAATGAGATTATATTCAATTAAAAATCTTTCTTCCAAAACCTTTAAATGTTAACCTTTCCATCGCATTTTATGTCGTTCCTAGATAAAATAAAAGAATTCTTCAGACCAAAAGAAGAAACAACAGAACCAGTCGAAACCCTAAAAATTGAAAATATCGATTCTTTTATAGAGAATAAGAAAAAAGAAACAGAGAATTACTTGAATGAAAAAGCAGATTCATTATACAATGAAATGATGATAGTTATTAATAAATTAGAAGAAGATGCAAAAATTGTCGAGCGCGTTGATTTAAGCGAAAAAAAAGTCGACGAAAGAATAAAAAACATAAACGAGGCTGGACGAAAAGATTATTTAGAAGAGTTAAACAAACTTATTGAAAATCTCCGGGAAAAAAAAGAGGGCGAAAAACTCATTTCTCATATAACTTCTGAATTATCTAATTTTCATAAGCGCACACAAAAAAGCTATTATTATGCAACTCAAGTTATAGGCAAAGAAATGAAAACAATAAAAGATAGTGTAATCAAGATTGAAAAACTAGAAACAGAATTCAAAGAGAGCAATAAAAATTTAATTGAAAACCAAAATAAAATTCAAAAATTAGAAGCAAAAAATAACGAGAGAAAATCTAAATTAGAAAATAAATCTGATTTAATTAAGCAAATAGAAAAAACAAAAAGAGATTTAGAAGGTTCAGAAGAAGAACTAATAAAAATAGAGAATAAAGTAAAACAAATTAAAAATAGTTCGGATTATTTAGTAAAACAGGATTTAATTCATGAAAAAGCTCAAAAAGAAAGCGCAATGAAAGCAATAGAGCAAAGTATTCAGTTATTAATTGACACTAAAATTCTTGAAAAGTACGCATATATCGAGGACAATCCCGCAAAAAAGAAACTTGTTGAATCATACATTGAAAATTCTCCTAAAACTCTTTTATCGGATACTAATTTAGAAATATTGGAAATAGTTAGTTTAATTCAAGAAAAAATTAAAAACAACGAGATTTCTTTTAAAGATCCGGTTAAGGCAATTAATAAAATTAAAATTGATAACCAAGTTATAAAAGACTATCAAAATGATTATAAAAAAATAATTGAGGAAATTAAAGACGTAAGAGATAAAATAAATTTAATAAAGATTGATATTTCTTATTTAGAAGATGAAAAGTCTAAAACCGAATTAGAAATTCAAGAACTTAAAATTCATTTAGATGTGCTTAATAAAAAACAATCTAAAATTGAAACCGAAATTTCCGAGCTTGAAAAAGAAATTATTTCTTATACTCATTAAATGCCCAAGCAACCATTACAATTAAAATCACTCCTGCAATCCATGAAACCCAACCTGGAATAACCCAATTTTCTACAAACACCTCCCAATTATTAATTGCCCTCCATAAATGAACAATTCCAATTATCAAAAAAATCAAACCAGATATTAAAATATAATTATTTCTTTTCATAGGATAACAAAGAAAAAATAATTAATAAATGTTGCTAATGGATAACTTCAAATGCAATGTATTTTTCTCCATTTTCAATTTTAAGATAGGTTGAAATAATTGCCTTGGAATGTTCTGGTGATAATGATATAGGTACAATTAATTTATGATTTACTTGCTCAAAAATCTCTTCAAGATTTCCTGTAACAACCCTTCCAATTCTTCCACTAATGGTTGTCTGTGTATAACCTCTTCTCAATTGAACTCGCCTGCCTTCATAGACTTTATTTTCAGAAAAATTCCCTCTGCATTTTCTTATCTCAAATGTTTTTCTTCCACCCTCAAACTCATCAAATGGTTTGTAAGCCAAAACAACATGCAAGTAATCTGCCATGAAATTAATAAGATATTTTTATTTAAAAATTATTGTGATGATACTAATGCAAATTTAGGAGAGGTTTTGACGAGCGATTTCACGTTTGGGTTCTACGCACGATAGTGGCGAGCAATGTTTACGAGTCTCGTCTCAAAACCGAGAACAAGTGGGGTTTGGGAGTAAGAGTGGGGTCGCGAGTTTAGGAGAACCTAGGTTCTCCAGCATGGGCACGGATGAATAAGATTATTAATCTTTGAAATAATCATAACAGAATTTTTTTATTTTTTCATCTTCAATTTCGCCACATATTGATTCGTCATCACCATACATAATAATATATCCATAGCAATTTTCTTTGTAAGATCCGCTGTACTCATCTATACTTGTTCCATCACTTATTTTTTCACAAATTTCAATGTTTTCAGTATGCATCGCCACATTCATGTAACAATTATCTTTTACCTTATCATCCTTAATCTTTTCACAAATTTTCCAATCTTTTTTAGCTATAGCAACACCCGAAATGCAATCTTCTTTAATAGATAAATCAGAGATTTTTTCACAAATACTTAAATCATTTTTACCAATAGCAACACCACGATAACAGTCGTCTGGACTAGACCATTTACCATCAAGAATATTTTCACATTTAGATAAATCCCATTTCAAAATAGCAACTTGCATATAACAAGAATTTACTCCATCTTCCCTATTTGGATTCTTAACAATCCCTCCATATTGATCATAACTATATCCTGGATATTTTTCACATGCAGAGTAATCTTTTGTTTTTATTGCAATATGATTTACGCAAAGAATCATATTTGTAGGAAGGTGAACAATATTTTTGCAATCATCAATATTATTTTTCTCAGAAAAGCAATCCAATGTACATTCCCTAAAATGGCGATTATTATAATCTTCACAAGATTGCACCGCACACTCCTGGATATATAGATAATTCATATAAATTTCAACATTTTCACTTATGAACTCGGTTAACTCTTTTGGAGAATATTTATTTAACTCTGATTCAATTTTATTATTGTAATTATGACAATCTATTGAACAACTATAATCTATTACCCCTAAATCATTTGAATTATCAACAGGGCAGTCATTATAACATTCATATAAATGTTTAGTAATATTTGTCAAGGTATTTTTTATATTATCAGATACATCAGTTGATTTATTGTTTTTGAATAATGAAAGAGTTACCAATCCAACAATAACCAAAATAATTACAATTACAAAAATTACTAACACACTCTTTTTCATAATAAATCTTGGGAGATATAATTTAAAAAACTATGGGCACGGAGGGAATCGAACCCCTATGCAAACTTGCGAAGCAATGTTTGAATGCGACGAAGGCGGGGGTTAATAAGAAATGGGCACGGAGGGAATCGAACCCCCGCATGCTGCTCTGGAGGCAGCCAGTCTACCATTAGCCTACGCACCCAACAATACTAATGGGCACCATGGCGAAATTCCACAGAGGAATTTTGTCGGTATGAATTTATTCATGCCTAGCCTACGCACCCTTAATCATTAAATTATGAAAGTCTTTATATAGTTTTTTCTCCTCGATTTTTTAGACAAGTGGCTTATTGCTAAAACTTCAAAAAACATTAGGAAATTCTTCAACAATTCATAGACGCCCTTCTGACAGAACAAAAAAACCAGACATCGGAACAATCGAAATTGGAATACCTATTGCAAAAGCAAAAGAAATAGTGGATGGATTTTATTCAAATTTAGGATATGATTTATATCATTTTGGTAAATTAACTTACGCAATTAACGGCAAAGATGGTTTTATCATTGAAACAACTAGAAATGGAAACTCAACACTCGTCGATATTTCAAGAGACCAATTATTTAATTTTAGTTTATGATTACTTTAATTTCTAACTAAACATACCACCCGCAAGCTCGTGAATTAATTTATGATAGATAATAAAAAACAACGAGTCTATTTCTTCACTTCAACTTCAAAATTCACCTTCTTCTGAAATTTTTATCTCACTTTTCCATGAGCACAAGTATAACCATGATATCCGAGGAGAGCATAATTAGATGCTGCTGCTATATGTAAAAGGAAAGTTGGCCAATTAACTTTTAGCAAATCTTGATAGTTGAAATAAACAGTAAATGCTGCCACCAATAAAATAATAATCGGCGGAATTGTTGTGTATTCAATTTTGAAATTCGCTAAAATTGCTATACCAAAAATTATTTCAGAAAGAATCAAAACCCATGCCCAAAACACCGGTGCCCAAGCAAATATAACAATCCCTTGCATCATTCCAACAACTGCATCTGGTCCTGCCACAAATAATTTAAACAATCCTGGAATCAACATCACAAGTCCAAGTAAAATCCTATTTAACAAACCAAAATTTTTCATGTTATTTCTCTTTTAATTTTATTTCAAAAACCATACATTAAATTATTTCAAATGCTTATAAATATTTTGTAGGTTAAATATATGTATTATACTATCACTTCAACTTCAAAATCTCTCTAATCTCCTCTCCTGAAATCGCGCAGCCCTTAAACTTCACAGCATATAACAATGCATCAAGAACAGTATCGTGGTCTTTCAATTCAAAAAACCCTTTTTTAAACGCAATATAAACCAATTCCGCACTTCGTATAAATTTAAATCCGTTGAAAAATTTGTAATTTTCTTGTTTAGCAGTAATATTCATATGTAATTTTTCCCCGAATAATCTTTTCAAATTCTCCGGCTTTTCTCCAAGCATCCTCGCTGTTCTCTCGTCTACAGCAATAACATTTTTAATTTTCTTTTCGTCAAGAATCCTGCTCAACGCCAAACACGATGCTTCACCGCTATGAATTATTCTTATCGCCCTTCCCCTTCCAAAAAAAGTATTATTCGCAACACTCAAAATTTCCTCTGTTTTTTTATTCAATTCAGACACGTTAACCCCTATAGCTTCTGGCAATTTAATAACCCCGTCGTCAAACAACCTTTTTACTCTTAAACCTTCCAACGCAAATTTCTTTATATTTATCGGCTTGTCAATGACTTCTAGTTTAACATCTTCTGTAATAAAAAATTCGCCGTCAAAAATGTTTTTTAATTCCTTAATTTTTCCCAGCATGCCGGCCATGGAAAATGTAATTAATGTTCCGGCGTCGAAGATGATTGCGCGTTTCATTTTTTACTCTTAGCTAACTCCATTGTCTTTTTATTAAATTGATTTAGTTCTTGTTTCAAATTTATGTTTAATTCAGAAATTATTTTATTCAAAATAGGTTCCATATATTTATGTAATTCTTCTGAATTTTTAAATTTCCATTTCCCTGCAAAGTTATTGTGAAGTAATTCATGTGCCAAGCAAACTAACATCATTTTTTCATTTGAATAATATTTTAGTGTTAAAGGATCTGAAAAACAATAAGTGGATTCTTTAACAATATAAATTGGAATGAAATTATATTGCCATTCTTTTTTATGATTTTTTTCAGTTAATTTTAATATTTTATCTATATTCTTGTTAAATAATTCTTCAAACTTTTTACAATATTTTCTTAGTTTTATCAAATCTTTTAATGAGAAGTTTTTATCAAACATTTTATTATACACTATACTATATCTTATTTCTGTTTCAGGAATCATTTTTCAAACATCTCCTCTGCTAATTTAATTCTTTGCTTAACTGTCATTGTCTTGTTTATTTCTACTTCAGAAACAGGAGTTTGCCCTGCATATGAAGCAAGTTCATAAAGTGAAATTCCCAACAAGCGGGCAGTCTGTTCCATAGAAATTCCGTGCTCATAAATCTTCGACGCCTTATTTATCGAAGCTTTCCTAAAAACATCGCCGACATATTTCTTCAGATCAGGAGAAAGTTTTCCAATAGAAGAATTTATTTCTTCCAAACTTTTACTAAAACTTTTTTCGTCATTTTTCTCAATCGCTGTAATGGCTTTATCAATGGATTTCAGTGAAGTATTACAAAAATCATCACAGCCCTTAAAATTTTCCTGATTTCGTCTTTCAATTATCTTACTCAATGCATAAACCATAACAGCAACAGCAATACTTCCAGCATCTTGTTCAACCGAAGCAGAATGAACTGTCTGATTACTCAATGTCTTCAATTCCAAAACATCCTGCACTTTAACGGCTTTTTTCGTCTGCTCCAAAATAGAAATCAGATGTTCTTTCTCTTTTTCAATCATAAACTAAAAAAGAAAATACAATATATAAATATTTAGAATATATTCCAGTATAACAAATTTTATAATTCTTCCTATTTCCACTAGTCTAAGACTAGTGGCGTAAACTTTTTCTGTTTGGATTAATTTATTATGATGTAGCCGTGTTTTTCGGCTACTGTACACTCTGGCTTAGTCAGAGCTTTCTAATTAAATAAATCTTTCGGAGGTTCAAAATGAAAACAAATCCTGTAAGATACAGCTCAGCCGTCGGTGAAAGCTGGCATCATTTCTCGTCGAAAACAAAGTACTGCCACCAAATATTCGATAACAAAAAGGTCAGAGAAGAATGCCACAGATTATTGATTGAAGCATTTGAAAAAAATGATATCAGATACGAAGAAATTGGATTTGACGACAATCATATTCATGCAATGGTGGATATAGGATTATATAGCCGTCCTCAATTAGCAAAATTGGTTAGAGGTTATGTCGGTAAAAAGCTATTTCAAATATTTCCAGAAATCAAGAAAAAATATTTTTATGGAAGTGGTTTATGGAATCCAGCTTATTATCTTGAGAGCGTCGGAAAAGACAAAGAATTTATCAAAAGTTACATAAGAAAACAAAGATATTTTATTTCTGATTCAACACAAACAAAGTTAGAAGATTATTTTTAGCCGTGCATGCCACCAGTCTATAGCGAGCAACATCAATTACGGCGAGCGGTGACTGGTGGTTGTTGACA
>Ga0209542_10014847_pt1 | contig 13173 bp, 8 predicted proteins | sample RifCSPhighO2_01_FD_184028 | JGI IMG/M metagenome (GOLD analysis project Ga0209542, IMG submission 184028) | Soil microbial communities from Rifle, Colorado - Rifle CSP2_plank highO2_0.1 (SPAdes) (version 2) | ecosystem: Environmental > Terrestrial > Deep subsurface > Rock core/Sediment ... | reverse complement strand
GTCTGTCAGCCAGCTCTTTGACACGGCAAACCTTACCTTCGCCTTCTTGAGATTGCTGCCAAGGTTCTCTGTGTTTATCTCCATGTATTTGTAGACCTTTCCTGTTATGTTCTTGGTTATGATGGCTGGCTGCTGATCAATCTTCGTTATAAATATCTTGATATTATTGGCGGCATTTATTACGCTTATCTCTATGTATCTTACACCTGCTTCAAATGTTGTGCCCACATTTGCGCTTGAATTATTGCCTGCGCTAATGCTGGAGAACGTCAGATTTGCCGATGTCTTTGATACAGTAACTGTAGCCTTTGTGGTCCCGCCAATACCCCCTCCTCCGCTTCCACTAGTTGTTGTGGTGGTCGTAGTTGTTCCAGCAGCTGCCGCTGTCGGAACGCTATATACTGCGGATATGGATTGCGGATTCGTACTCTGCGAATTGAATATGATAGAACCGGAGGTCCAGTTGTAGTAAGGTTCCCCGTTGACATAAATACTGATGTTGGCGCATGTGCCGTTTGGTCCCGGGTTCGCTGATGGTCCCATTCCAGGCCGTGCGCATGCCCTAGAAAGATTGGTTGCAAAGGTGTCGTTTATCTCAAAGAATCCTGAGGAAGAACTGCCCGTGCTGCTGCCCTGGCTGCCCGACTGCGTTGCAGACTGGCCTCCTGCAACCGTAAAGTTATACTGATTTGTGGTGCCTGGTCCACCCGCACTTCCTGTCCCGCCTGTCCTATTAAGCTGCTGGTTCAAGATCTTGAAGCCGAAGCTGAATGAAAGGTTGAGCACTGCAGAGCTGTTGTAAACCCATCCTATTGGCCTTCCGAGTGCTGTTTGGTCTATTCCAGAAACAGATTGCGAGAGATTGAAAACAAATGCCCTGAAACACATTGTCATGTTTTCGTTACCGTCTTTTCCTGGGCCAAAGCTGTCCTTAAAGTTCATGCATCCATCTGAAATTATTACAGAGGGTGTTGTGCTTGCATTTATTGTCTGCCATTTAGCGGATGTCTGGTTATACCATCCGAACTGCATGCTCTCAGAAACATTCTGCGATCCTACAACTGTCAGGAAGTTGTCACTATAAATTGTAACATTCAAGGGGAATCTGAACTCCGCAAAAAGATTATTTCCCGAATAGTTTAGGAACGGATTCGTAACATTTATCACGAATGCGGTGGTTTTTGTCGCATTCAGCTCTGGCACGTCTGATCCTTCCTCAAAGACCTTGAAGGGATTTGTTCCGACAACGTTCTGATTAGCTATAAACACTGGAGTGGACTCGAATTTGGGCGGACCGACATTGTTCATGCAGTTAGCAGAGGGATCTCCCTGGCTTGAGAAGTTGAAGCAAGTTTCATCCTGGGTGCCCAGCATCATCTTTATGGTTGTTGTCTGCCCGGCTGTTCCCGTTGTGTTGATCACTATCTTGCCTTGGATAAAAGCTGCGGCAATTTCATGCCCAGACTGTATGACAAGGCTGGATGGATTCATTGTTCCAGTAACATTCTTGTGCGAACCTGTTGCATTCATATAAAATATGACAAACTGGCCCGGGTTCTTGACAAGCACTGTCATAGGTTGTTGGGCCTCGCCTTCAAAATCCCCAACCATCGGCTGGAAGGTCATGAAACTTGCAGGCAGCAGGCTCTGATTCTTGTATAATGGACTTCCTCCGCAAGAGGCATTGTACCATGGCTGCTCCTGTCCTGGTCCTCCGCATGTAACGCTTGCATCAGGAAGGAACGGGGTTATGTTCACAAGACCGGTGCCTGATCCTGAGAATGTCACATTGAATGTAAGATTATACGCCAAGAATTCTACTATGGTTGGCGGCCTGAAGAACATTTCGTTCGCAAACATCAGCGGGGCATACGTGTTTGTGGCCATTACCATTCCGTTGAACGCGCATCCCGTAGCATTGCAGCTCATGTTCGGCATGATCATCGGCGCGGGGAAGGAGTAGTTTGATCTTATCTGCGCCCAAGAAGCATTAGAGGTGGAGCCTGTTGCTATACCCCTTACACTTATATTCCTAGTCAGTTCAAACTTCGGCTGCGGATTCAGAGAGTCTGCCCAGAAACCCACAAGCAGGGCGGTTTCATTGTTTGGCTCTCCCGGAGCCACTATGCTGCCGAACGCTGTTGCTGTAAGGGTATAGTTGACATCCGCAGGCCCATAGGAAAGCCCGGCCATTGAGGGGAATGTCCAGAGATTGGAGCTGGTGCCGTTCTCGCAGAAATTCATGAATCTGCTTGTCGCATCATTAAACCCTATTCTCGATGAATTGAAATCATTGCATCTTGCAACAAAGTTGGGCGCAAAGGCAATCTTCGTTGGTATAACATAGTCTAGGGCAGCGAAGTTGAAGCTTGTAGCCGGAAGCGCTCCCTCTCCAGGAATTGGCAACTCTGTTAACATCACCGACTTGTTGCCAACAGAAACAAGATAGGAGGTTTGCGTGGCATTGCCAGAGGGCTTCGCAAAGAAAAGATTCTCCCCGCTCAGCATACTGTTGTCCAAACTCGTCCTGAATGTCAGGTTAAGCGTCCCGTTGCGGAAGTTTACACTGTCGCTTATGTTCAGATTGCGAATCGTCACACTGATGTTCTGATTCGGTCCTGCCGCGGGGAACGGGGTTGTGAACGTTACATTGATCGTACCATTGGGAATTATAAGATAACCGGATGAAAAGAAGCCGCTAGGATTAGTTATTCCTGTATATAAAATATCTGTCGCATTCCTTACAGCGACATTGACGCCTGGGAAGGCGGGCCATAAAGCATTGCCGCCCCCGAGGGGGGTCAGGAATGTTCCATTGAAATAAGAGGCTGTGCCTACGATGCTTATGTTTTGTGCAGCATCCGCATGCATGGAGAATGCTACTAGAAAGAGCAAACTAGCTATGAATGGGGCGAATTTCTTCATGTGATCTCTCTCTATCTTTAATCAAACTTATATTTAAAGCTGCTTCTTGGATTTTTTGCTGCGTTTTGTGAAGTAATAGACTCCGCCGATTATTAAAATCAGAAGAACTATCGGCACGAAAAGGTCTCCGCCTGGCATAATCTTCCCCAATGGAGAGACAACCTCCTTGGTCGTCTCCTCCCCTCCTGATGGCGCTGGTTCGGATGCTATCGCAAAATAAGACAGGCCTGGGAGAGTTGATTGATAGGTGACATCAACGCTGCTTTCGCCCAGCTTGAGAGTTGAAAGCTTGTCCCACTGCGTTGTGTACCTGTAGAGCCATACTGATCCCGCATCAACGTTGTTTTCAGTCAGCCAGCTCTGGGCAACCGCGAACTTCATGGTTATGTTGTTGACATCTGTTTCTGTGAAGTTCTCCCTTGTGACAGAGAAATATTTATAGACCTTCCCCTTTGTGGGCGCAGGCGGCGTTATTGTCCTCTCAAAAACAATCTTTATGTTCTTCACAAGATTCTTCATTCCGATCTCTATTCTTGTAACCCCGATGTCAACGGTCTTGTTCAGGTCAATGTTAAGCTGCCCGCCAGCGGCAACAGATCCAGCTGTGGCTGTCGCCTTGCCCTCTTCTATCTTGAGGGTCGCGCTACTAACGCTGACTCCCCCTATGCCCCCTCCACCCCCGCCTCCGCTACTGCTGCTGGATGTTGTGGTGGTTGTTGCTGCCTGCACAGTCACGGTTGAGGAGAAGGCGTTTGTATTGCTGCCTATGGAAAAAGTCGCGGTCCTTGTCGCGGCAGAGCTTGCGGAGTTTGAAGAAACGGTGACAGTCCACTGGTAGTTCCTCGTGGATAGCGCTCCAACTGAAACCGTGGCAGAGGTCTGGTCTCCGCTGAAAGAAAGACCGGAGCTTCCGCTCAGGCTGTAGGAAGTTGATATCGCGCTTGAAGTTGGATTTGTGATCGTAATGCTCAGAGTGAAGGTCCCTCCTGAAGAGGCGATTGTTGAGGTGGATGGAGTGCCTGAGACAGTCAATGTGCTCGGCGCAACGAAAACTATTGACGACTCAGTTGAGGTTATTCCATCAGCGCTCAGCTGTACATCGTATGTCCCAGCTGCTCCAGCTGTTATAGTGAACGGATATGCGGTTGTGGCAGAGCTGCTCAGCGAAACGCCGCTGTATGAGCCTGAAGCAGGGTCGTTGGTGCTTATTCCCGACGGCGTAGAGATCATCTGCACGCTATCAGCGCTGCAACTGCTTTCTGCAGACATGCTAGTCTGCACCGCAACGCCAGTTCCCGTGGTTGCCCTTGTTGTGCTGGGTGTTATAGTCAGCGTGAGACTGTTGCTTGGGGAGCAGGTAGCGAACGCCGCAGTTGGAAAGAGGGATAAAAATGAAAGGACAAACAAACCAATCAATAATCCTGAGGTGGCTTTCTTCATATAATCACATCAATATGCGTTGACAGATCCCGCGTAGATATTATCATTGTCAGTCGAGCTGCTCTTGTTCACAATCTTCATGGCTATGCTCTTATAGGAGTAAGATCCGCTAGCGCCCCAGCTTCCCGTTGGATACATTGCCTTGAAAGCAACGCACCCGTTGGGCCCTAACGGTATCCCTTCCGCTGGTTCAGAGTCTCCTCCAGTTATGGTCTTGGAGCTGTTTCTGGAATCATACATGTTCAGCCATTTTGTTGTTGATCCGCTCATGGTCCATTCGCTCGTGAACGCCTTCACTACCATGTTGTCAGCAGAGTCAATGCCTGGCACAGCGCCATTGTCGAAGAGGGCATTGGTCACCTTTGGCGGTGGCGGCTTGCCTCCGAAGTTCTGGGCGCATGCATAAAGCGTGACATTGGAATCCGCCGAGTTGTTATAAATGCTGGTCCAGCTTGTGTATGGCTCCTGCTGGAAGAAGGATATTGTCAGCTGGTTCGAAACATTGATAAACCCAGAGGATGCAAGCCCGTATGGCGTATTCTCCCAGACATTAAATATGTTCTGCCATGCTCCGGGCCCGAATCTTGGCGGATATACTGACTCGTTTATGTTAAAGTATAATACGCGCTTGTTTCCCATATCCATGTCATCCAGGCTCAGGTTGCCATCGTCATCTATTATGACTCTCCTGCTCTGCGGCAGATATGCAACATACCACACATTATTCGCCCCATCATCTATGAACTGCGTCATTGCGCTCTCTGCTATAGTGCCTGTGTATGCGTCTGTCTCGCCAGTGCTCATGTTTAATCGAAGCACAGCGCTGTTGTTCTGCATAAGGAGAGCAGTCGAATTTCGCAATGCATAAGCCTGTGATCCGAAGGAATTGAAGCTCTTTATCCTTATGTATGTCCCGCCGCTCTGCGCGCTGTACATATCGTCCTGGAATGATGCGGCATCCGTTATCCCGTCCGCGCCTGTCATGTTCCAGAGTATTGAATACATTCCTGGATTGAAGATTGTTACGTTAATGAATGCGACGCCTGCCGCATCCGATGTCCCTATTGAATTCCATGTATAGTTCAGGCCGTAGACAAGCTTCTTCTGGAATCCGCTTCCATAGTAGCCTCCGCCATCGGTTTGTACTGCTATTGTATTGATGCCAACCGTGGCTCCAGAAACAGGATCATTTCCTTTCTTGATTACATATGGTATTACAAAGGTCCTGTTCAGTCCATACTCTCCGCCCCACCTGTTCCAAGAATAGCCTGTATCGAGCGTGCCTGTGGTATTGAACGAGCTTATGAAGTCGCACTCCTCATATGTCCAGAGGTAGCTGGAGCCGCCTGGAGTGATTGGAGTGAAATTCCTCTGCGTGGAGTTGATTACTCCAATGACATTCCGTGTCTGTTTGTTTATAAGAAATATCGTTCTGTTTGACTCCAGGCTAAGGGTTGCTGCGTTTATTCCGCTATTTTGCGATGACGAATACCCATAATAGTACCTTGTTGTGTTGTACACTGTCTTTGTGCACAGGTCCCTTCCGTTTGAGGTGTTGTAGAATCCAGCGGGACGGCCGGCCATATTTGTAATGTTTGTGGCATTCACACTAAGCTGCGACATCCTCCCCACATTCAACAGGTCCTCGCTCGAATTTTCAAATATAATCTCCTCTCTGAACGGGACATAGACATTGAACTTGGAGATCTGGAACGACATAAACGCCTCAGCTTCTTCGCCATCGCTGTTGTTGGCCCGTATCCTTGCGTCCACATACCCCTTCTTTAAAGTCGAGGGGATGGTAAATGTAACATTCCAGAGTTCGCGTCCGCCCCAGCTGTAGGTATCATTCGAACTGTTCCAAGAATCCTGAATAACGGTGGCATTCACTATCGTTGCATCCACCAAGCTTCCTTCCCATGGCCTTCCGATCTTCACGGTTATGTTCCTCGGTGTGCCAGTGTATGGAGTCTCATTAAACGGCATTCGCTTGGTTATATTAGTCTTAGCAGCAAGCTGCACGGAGACATTCTGTCCCGCATAGTATGTCGTTCCCCATTGGAAATTCTCCACCCATGTTTCGAAAGACACAACGCCGAACCCTCCCCATGTGAAATCGCAGCCGTCTGACCATGGATATGATCCTGAGGAGAGGTTCTGCGTGCAGACCATTGGCCTTAAATCCACCCAGTCGCCTGGCCATCTAGTAAGCGTTTGACCTCCCACAGTAAAGTTCTGCGGATATATCACAACAGTTATGTTATTGCTCTGCGAGGTGTAGTTGGCTAGCAGCGCTGTTGCATTGGCAAAGTTCGAAGTCAGCACGCTGCCTGAACCGCCCATCGAAAAGCTGAATGCATTGGGGAAGGTAAGCGTGGAATTTGCAACAATTCCTCCGTTGCTGATAAGCCTGACATTCTGAATGCTCACTGAAACAGGCGAGGTTGGCGAAACCCTCCAGTTGTTCTGGTTATCTCCAACAGGCCTTATGTCAGCCCAGAAGTTCAGCCTCTTGCATTCGAATCCTGCAAAGATATCATCATTCTTCCCCTCATAAGTGACATTCATTCTCATGAAGTAGAACCCCGAGAAGCCATACGTTGAGCTATAGGAAACATTGAACGATATCTGAGAACTGGCTGTGGTGTTTGTGGCGTTCTGTGTTGTTGAGTTGCTGGATGCAAGTGTCAGGTAGGGTTTCACATTCTTCCCGTTGGAATCCCTTGCTTCTACTATGCCGTTAATCTGCACACCGCTTGCAGACATTCCTGTCTTCGCATCATAGACGAATCCGTTGAATGTCTTTGTCCCAGCGCATTGGGCATTGCCTCCTGATCCGAAGCCTCCGCTGCCGCCTCCCATGCCCCCTCCGCCTCCCATCTCCATTGAAGGCGATGCCCAGCCATAGACATACTTCGCCGTATAGAAGGCGCTCCCTGTAACAGGCTCCCCGCCCAGCGAAGCTACAATATCAACAAGCATTGACCCTGTCCTGTCAGGAACTATGAAGTTTATCTGCGGAGGATCCTGAGTGTTGTCATAGCTGTAGTTTCCTGTTATATTGGTTATCTCACTTCCTCCGGTAAAGAAGTCCATCGGTCTGATCCTTGTCATAGCAACACTGCTCAGTCTTGTATTAAGGTTGCTGACTTCCGCTCCCGATGTCAGATTATAGGCAGTCAATTGGAAGGTCATATTATCTCCAGGCCTTGCAGTGTTCATGAACGAAGCAGAGCCGCCAAAGCCTGTCACAGGCGTGACTTTGAGGATATAGTTTTGAACAGTAAAGAAATGAGTAACGCTCTCGACAATGGAACCCACCGTCACATTCACGCTTATTCCATAGGTAGCGACTGCGCTTGGAGCTGCGAAGCTGATCTTGCATGTTGGCGTCATGTAGAGCGTTCCGGAAGCCGCGGTCACGGTCACATCAGCGGTCTTGTCATCCGTGGTGTTCCAGACCCGCGTAACAGTGACATTCCCGCAAGTTAATGGCGCTCCAGGTCCCTGCGTGCTATTCTTCAGCATGTTGCTGTCTGAAAGATTCGTGACAACAAGCACGTATGAAACAGTTGAACCCGGTCCAATCGCCTTCTGCCCGCCAAAGTAGTTGAAGAACTCCTTCTCCTCCTGCAAGCTCACTGAAAGCGACTTCGCCGTGAAGAGGCTTGGAGCTGTTATTGTCGTGTTGTTGACAGTTGCATCGACAGTGATATCATACTCGCCGCCTGTGGCAGGCATATCAAAGGTTCCGTTGTAAAGACCAGGCGATGAGGTATCATTTCTTGCAAGAAGCGTAACAATGATTGTTGTCCCGTTTGGATATTCAACGGTCGCATTTATGGCTGGGACAAGGGTGGAGTTGATAGGCTCTCCGCTCTGGTCCCTTATCTTCGCGATTATGGAAACATTGCTGTCTAGAGCATAGGCAGCCGCGGCAGTGTCAGAGCCGACAGGGGTTGTTGTAACAGAAGCCACATAGTTCGGCTTAACGCTGAACGCGTCATAAATAGCGCCCTTGTCAACAATCAGAGCATAATCGCCTGTTGCTTGGGAAGGTATTGTTATGTTGTAAGAGAGCGTGCCGTTTGGACCGGAGTTGGGAGTAAGGTTCGTTACGCTCCATCCTGAGATTGATCCGTTCTCAGGGCCGTTGACAGCGAATATCTTTATCTCTGGAGTATAGTTAGCAAGGACAGCGGATTTGTTTGTGGCATTATAAACGCTTATGTTCACTGTGAAGGTTGTAGCTGTTCTGTATGGGGGCTTGTCCCCGACAAAGGAGATGTTGCCTGCATCAATATCTGAAACATAGATCTGCATTGTCTTCGTTGCAAAGCTTGAGGAATTTGTCGAGACAGAAGCTGTATATGTCCCAGCTGTTGAGGGCGCGGTTACATTGAAGGCAAAGACTCCTGAAGAGCCTGTGACATTAAAACTAGAATAATTGCCGACAGTCGCAGAGACATTATAACCGCTGATCTGGTCTGAAGCGCTTGTGTTTATCATGCTTCCGGAAATCGTTACATTCATTCCAGGTTGCACTACAGCAATGGAAGAGGGGTCAAAATATGTTGTTGCAAGGGCATTTTGTGTGAAGAAAAATAGAGAAATCAGTATAATAGAGATGGGGAGTCTCAGGTTCCGCATGAATAGTAGAGTTCAAACTCGCTTATAAAGATATCTGAGTATACAGGTGGACATTATTTTTTCCGACTCGCATTAAAGGTCCCTCGGAAACATACATTCTAAGGACATTGCCCGCTCTTGCAACAGTCACGTCGCCGCCTAGGACAAGGCGCTTGTCTGCAATGCTGAAATTCAATCCATCCTTAGAAGCGGCCATATAAGTCCCGCTCCACTCCCAGCGCTTATAGGGATTCAGGTCCTCCCATGGAGAGAATCCGGCAAAGAAATACATCCTATATTCATCGCCGACCCTAATGACAGAGCTGCTGCCAGCCCTCTGCATATCAACCAACGGCGGCTGTTCGATGTCAATTCTCACACCCGGATCCAGCTTCCAGCTCAATCCATCGCGAGAGGAGATGCTTCTGATTCTCCAGAGGGGCCAGGCCTTCTCCCCATACTTTGCCGGATCTGCCCGCATGCCCGCCTCATCAAAGTAAATCCTATATCCTCCGTCATCCAATTTCGCAATGCTAAGATGAGCCATATGCCTTATGTCCTTCGGATCCCCCTCGCCTTTGACCGCGTAGTACGGGATAAAGTACCTCAGATCTCTCGACTCGCCTCCTCCAATGACAAATCTATATCCTTCCTCGACTGCAAACTCTAACCCATTTTCAGAAATAGCGCTCATCATGCCGCTGGTGTTTTCAGTGTTGCGGATGAAGTAGAGCCTGATCTTTCCATCAGGCAATCTCACCGCTGCTGGCATGCTTGCGGTCTCCAGCACCCTGCCTTCCGGTTTCCATTCCGTTCCGTCGCAGGAAGAGAACGCATAGATATCGTTCCTGCTTTCATCTTCTTTTGTCCAGCCATGCGTGTAAATCATCCAGCATCCATTTTCCAGATCAGTTATCTCAGGGTTCTGTATGTTATAGTTTTCTGAAGACATAACCAGTCCCTCGTTCTTCCATTCAGATGAAGTTGAGAACGGTCTGAGCCATCCTTTGTATACAGAAATCCCTGTTACAACTATTATAATAATTACCAGAGCGATCAACTGATTCTTGCGTTCCATATCCATTGTTTCTTGCCGGTCATTTATAAGCTCCTGCTTTCGAATAAGCCGCAGATTGCGACTTTGACGATATCCTCTATGCTATCCAGCAAGTTAGCGAATCGAGAAATGGAATGTTTTTTGAACTTCACCTGAAAAATAAAGATACCGAACGCCTTTGGAGATTTTCCATTGGAGAATCTTGAGAAAGGCACTACAATTTGGTATATTTGTCGCATATTTGGGCAACAAATGACACTACTTCTTCCATATGCTCCCCCTCCAAGGCAATCATGATGCCTGCGATTTCCTTTTCTCGCAATTTGTTGATGAGATAGTACAAAAACTTTTTCACGCTTTTCGGATCGTTGTATAGTAGCAAGGTATTTATAGAATCTAGAAGCAAAAGTTCATACTTACCCTCGTTAGCTTTGTCAGTTATTGACAGTGAAAGTTCCACCAAAGAACCCGGATTCGTGAGGTATGTGCAATTGTCGACAATCTGCCCGCTTCCCTTGCTCATTCCATCTATGAAACCCATTCTAGACACATCGATACCCCCATTTTTCAAGACCTTAAAAAGAGAGGGACATCCTTGGTTCATGGTTACATAGAGCAATGGTAATCGGGTGGCAAGATACCTTAAGATAAGATTTTTCGCAACATGATAATTTGTCATTTCAGTTGTAATCAAACAGATATATTTTTGCTTAATAAGTACTTCGGCACCTTTGCGAATCTCAGAATCGATATTCATTCATACCCTCTACCACCATAATGATCATAGGAGACTATTTCATGCAGGTTCTTTCTTTCCCTCCTTTTCTGGAAAACACTTTTTTTCTCATATCCAAACCCCACAATGAGAGGGACACTATCTCCTTTCTTCAACCTTAAAACACGCAACGCTCCCCTTTCCTCCGGAGTCAGTAAGCATGAGGATATTCCAAGATCTTCTGCCTCCAGAATCATATTTAGCGCAGGCATAGCAATCGATAGGTAAGCCTCTATAGTTCCGAGTCTTTGATTCTTAATGCATCTATGTTCACTCTGCTCCCAACACTCTGTTCTCAAGACAATTGCAATAATCAAAGGGGGATCTGTATGGAATGCACCTAAAGAGGAGATTCTGATCAGCTTTGAAATCGATTTTCTGTTCTTGATAACAATGAAATGCCAAGGCTGGCTATTGGAGCAACTTGGAGCCCATCTGGCAGCTTCCAGAATTTTTTTAATGTCGCCATTTTTTACTGATTTGTCAGCGAATTCATAAGTTGTCTTTCTTGACTTGGCTAGCTTGAGGAAATAATTGTTCCTTGAAGTCATTCTCATATCCTTAAGATTTGCATTTGCCAGGATATAAATCCTTAGTAGCCTGTAACCGATATCTGCAGGCGGCATGCTTTTAAACTCCGCCCCCAAACTCTTCTTGGCGGAGATAGGTTGCGGCGCTAGGCCTGCCGTGCCCGCAAGGGTGGCAAATGGTCTTCATGGCTGACCGAAGCCAGAGGGCAGTATTGGGGGTCTTTTGAGTCCCAATGCCTGACTGCGAAGTCTCGTCCTTTGGAATCGAGGCAATAGTGAACCTGCTGAGGCCGGGAACGGAGCAAGCATAAGTTATGGTCTTGATGTTCAGAGGGTTGCGGGATGGAGAAGGGCGCTGGGGTTTGCTCACTGGGTCTTCAGTATTCACCGAAGGCATTCTCCGCTCTCTTTATATATTTCTTTGATAAAACTAGCTTTATGAAGAGAAAGTATGGATTTCTAAAACTCATGATTATTCTACTTTTAGGCATGTTCATAGGTTATTTGGCGTCCTTTGATTTCCAAACGGAAGAGGAGTCTGCTGTAGCAGATTCGCAGAGGGTAATAAGTCTGGCTGCTGTCGATAGCCAAGGCAATGGCGTTACGATACCGCTTGTAGTTGAAATAAAGCCAGGCAATGGAAAGATACTAACTGATATTGACAAACTGCTTTTCTGGGTCGACACACAACAATCAATACAGGTTGCAAGATCAGTTGCAGAGAATGTCACGGGTGTCTCAACAAAAAACATAGATCTGATCTATACAATAAGGTATGAGAACCTCTCCCTCGTAGGAGGGCCTTCCGCAGGAGCAGCCATGACGATAGCAACCATAGCGTTGTTGCAGAACAGATCGCTTAGGGACGATGTCGTGATAACAGGCACAATAAACGAAGACGGAACTATAGGGAAGGTTGGCGGCATAGAGGAGAAAGCTTCCGCGGCAAAGGAAGCTGGAGCCAAGATATTCCTTGTTCCGGAAGGGCTGGGGACAGAAACAAAGGTCAAGCCCATAGAGAGCTGCAAGAAAATAGGCAGATTAGAATACTGCGAAACCACGTACCAGAAGATCACTATAAACATATCTGAAAAGGTCGGGATAGCGGTTGTAGAGGTTTCAAATGTGGAAGAAGCATCAAAGTACTTTTTAATATAAGAAAAAAGTGGGAAGAAGTTACTTCTTCTTTCCCAATATCTTGAACATCTTTGTTCCGCAGACAGTGCAGACTCCGGACATTGCCAGCATTCCGTTCTTCATTGTTACTTCCTTTTCGTCCTTCATCTCCCTGTTTTGCCTACAACGCATACATCTTCCTTCCATGATAATTACCTCCATTCTTTTTCTTATTATAGAGGTGCCTGTGCCTTTAAAAAACCGCTCTATGTGGCTCTAAGGGGTTTGTGAACTACTCCTACTCTTAGGAGCTTCCTGCTTCAATGAACACCCGTTGGGTTCTCGGACAGGCCTGCATTCGGATGGTTCCCATCCTATTCCGCCTCTGCATCATCCGGGTCGGCTTTGCATAATGCACGGATCTATGCAGACGGTTCGTATTAAGACCACTTCGCCTGCGGGTTGGCGGCTTGTGATAGATAACCATGGAAATAGATAAATGCCATTTTGCAGTGGAAGAGTTAATTTTTTCCAGATTTCCTGTGGAAAGGGTTTCTTGTCTATGAAATTAAATTATAAATACCTATCGCAATCCCGTTGCCTCTGTCTTTACATTTGTACAGTTGGTTGTAATCAGAACGTTCTTCACATCTGTCTTTGCAAACGGAAGGCTTGCCTGCGTCCTTATGTCCCCCCTGCTT
>Ga0209542_10014843_pt1 | contig 13174 bp, 11 predicted proteins | sample RifCSPhighO2_01_FD_184028 | JGI IMG/M metagenome (GOLD analysis project Ga0209542, IMG submission 184028) | Soil microbial communities from Rifle, Colorado - Rifle CSP2_plank highO2_0.1 (SPAdes) (version 2) | ecosystem: Environmental > Terrestrial > Deep subsurface > Rock core/Sediment ... | reverse complement strand
AACTTATCAAATTTGTTTCCTTTCTCTGCTCTTATGTATTCAAATGTATCTTTTGCAAGTCTTATTTGTTCAAAATGCAAAGAATCAAGTAATCTTTTGTCGGCTTTGCCCTCTTTCTTTAGTTCTTCAATTTGTTTTAAAACTTCAAGATAGCGTTTAGATGCAAATTTCTTGCCAACTATTTCCTTCTCAAAAGTATTAATTAAATTGCCAGATATTTTTACGTCAATCATCTTCAAAGCAGCTGTCATATCTTCAACAGATTTGTCATACAACTGCTCTATCTCTTTCTTGCTCGTTTGACTTTCAACGTCTTTTACTAATTTATCTAATCTCTTCAAATATTGTTCCGATTTTTCTAAAAGTTCTTCAATTTGTTTTGCACTTACCTCTTTAATTTTTCCGTGTTCAATATCTTTTCTCAAATTATTTACATCTTCCCATATTTTAACATATTTTTCTTCCAATAGGCCTGGTTTTACTAAATGTTTTCTCATAACTTCAGCTGCTTGTTTTGGAGCCGGAGCGCTTACTCCTAAACTCATTAATACACCCTGCGTAGGCGTAATTAATGCCCAATGGAAATCTTCCATCGCCATAGCTTTTAATTTCTGTTTTGTCCTTTCAAGAATTTCAGCTCCAGATTTAATATAAGATTCAATTGATTCTGGTGTCGGTGTAATCTTACCTTTTCTTAAAAGTAATTTCCAAGGCGCGAACATTCCTCTGTCGTAAAGAGGTACACCATCTCTTAAGAAAGTAAAAATAACTGGATTAGAACTTCTAATATTATCCCACATATCTGTTAAAACATAAACTTGCGAGTGCGGAGCTTTTTTCACTCCGGCAACCATAGCTGCTTCGTCCGCCATTCCCCAAATTATACCGCGTAATCTAGATTTCAATTCATGACCAGTCATTCTTGTAACGTCTGTATCGTCAATTATGATGAACGTATCAATATCGGATTCTTCTGTCGCTTCGCCTCTTGTTACAGAACCGCTTAATACGTAAGAAACTACATATTTCTCAAACTTTTCTAGAACCATTTTTTTATGAATTACAACTGCTCTTAATGGCCCTAAGAAATTATTATCGTAAATTGAAGCTGACATTGCAAGGGTAGAAATAAAGTCGTGCTTTCCTTTCAAAGCCATATCCCATATTTCATCGTGCAAAGCTGTAACTACTTTCAAATCTTTGAGTTTTTTCTTACCTAATTCAATAATTATTTTATCAATTTCATTTTTCTTTTTGAATTTCTCATCTATATCGCCTTCAAGTTTCAAAACTATAAAAACGTCTAATTGTTTCTCTTTTCCTGTTGGAGGCAGTAAAGTTATAGCTAAAATTTCTTTCTTGAATTTCTTTAGAATTTCTTTCTTGAAAGGCTCACATTCTTTTTGAGTTTTTTCAAGCATTTCCTTAACTTTCTTTATAGCTTCACTTTTTTTGGCTTGAGCCTCTTTTATCTTAGCCATCTGTTCTGGGCTTAAATTAGGCATAGTCGCAGCTTGATTAAAACCAGCTGGATTAATCGTGTTGTCTGTCATACAAATATAACTTTATCGTCATTTAAAAGGTTTAGCAGTTATTTCTTTTTGAAAAAGTTTTTCTCTTCTTTTTTAGCAAGTGCTTCTAATTCATCTACGAATTTTGATGTCTTTAACAGCCACTTGTCATATTCTGTGCCGCTGATTTGAGCTATTTTATGATTCTTTATATCGTGATAAAATTCGTACATTTCTTTATACCAGCTTACATATATTGACTTTAGTTTTTTCTTTTTGACAAATGCATCTTCTAGCATTTGAGGAACGTGTTCAGGACTTGGAGGTATGTGCCCAATCATCATAAGAGCTGCGTGAGAAGAATCAACCATTGCCCAATACAAATCTTCTACCGCTGAAAGTATTTTTACTCTTGCACGTAAAAAGTGCCATGGAAGTTTGTTCATAGCTACGTATATAGATTCAGGCGTTGGAGAAATTCTGCCTAAAAGCAAAAGATATTTCAGAGGTTCAAAAAATCCTAAATCAACTAATGCAACTCCGTATCGCAACATATTCATTACTGCTGGATCGCCAACTCTTACATTATCCCAGAAATTTGACAGCGTAATTGTATTGATATGCAGTCTGTCTCGTGCTATATGCGATTTTGTAATCTTAAATAACTCTTCCCGATAATAAGCTACAACTTCTTCATCCCATAACTGCGATACATTATCTATTATAATTATTATATCTATATCAGATTCTGGTTTTGCTTCCCTCTTAGTTACAGAACCAAAAACTACTACTGACAAAACTAATGGTCCAAATTTCTTGTAGACCTTGCCGGCAAAATCATAAGCATGTTTGTAATCTTCTCTCTCAAGATTAATCTTTCTTAGCTCTTTGCGCCTTGTAGGAATTGGAGCTTTATCTTCGAAGTCATTCATAGTGGCCAAATATACAACATATTTAGCAATATTTAAAGGTTAGCAAAGTTATATTTTATAGAGTCTTAGCAATATACTATACTTTAACAATAGTTAAAAACTATATCTTTAATTAATTTTTATGCCTAGATTAGTAGTTTTAGAAACTCCGTATAAGGGTTTAGGAACACTGGTTGAAGGAGATATAGAGAAAAATATCGAATATACAAAAAAGTGCATGAGAGACAGTTTTATGAGAGGAGAATATCCTTTTGCTTCGCATTTACTTTATACACAAAAAGGAATACTGGATGATGATATTCCAGAAGAAAGAGCCTTGGGAATAGAAGCAGGTCTTAGTTGGGTAAAAAATGCAGAAGCAACAATAGTTTATACCGATTTAGGTATAAGTAATGGAATGAAACACGGAATAGAAAGGGCAGAAAAAGATGGTAGACTTGTTGAATATAGACAACTGGGTATCTAACTGTTATAATTATTTAAATTAGCTCATCGGCGTATTAGAGAACTTGCTTTGCTGGCCTGGGCGTATACCGCCTGTTGCGGTAGGTAACTGTGAAAAGCCCGCTCCGTATTCTGAAAAATGACCCTGAGGGAGTATATTTCCAAATCCAGCTGACGCATAATTTGAACCGCCAAAGAAATAATTTTGACTTGATTCATACCAGTTAGGTGAAATAGACCACGCAGGAGAACCTACACCTAACGTTTGCAAAGCTTCAGTATGTACTGGCGGAATTCCCAAATGAATTGCAGTACCTGCAGATTCTAAAACACTTGTAACATTTTTCAATTTGCCGTGTTTTTTCATATACTCCAAGAATTCTTCAATTGGAACGTTTCCCATTCCCGGCGCCAAATGTGCATCACCGTAGCCGAAATTATCCGATATATGAATATGTCTTATGTCGTCTTTAATTGCTTCAACTTCTTTTTTGATATAAGTTTCCCATTTCTTATCTTTAGGCATATCTGGAAAACCAAAACCTCTTGTTAAATTTATATGCGCTATATCCCATGTTGCTCCGATTAATTTATTTGCAACTTCTTCAGCTTTTTTTCTAGGGATTTTTTGTTCAGCTATAATTTTTTCAACAAACTTTGTCCTTGCGAGATTTAATCCTTTTTTCAAATCTTCACCGCGCCCCATTACGTGCCAAGGATCCCAATTTTCAATTGCCATTTGAGGACCATTTTCTCCATATTTCTCATAAGAATATTTTGCTAAATTAGCAATTGTTTCTGCCGCTTTTTCCTGTCCAAATTCTTCAACCAATCTTACCATTTTAGGCGTAGGATGTCCTCCAGGTACGCCTAGTAAATTAATCGCGTGAGTTAAAACATTAGGGTCAGTTGAACCTCTAGTAGTATTATCAATAAATTCTTTCGCAGCTTTATCAGTTTCTGCCAGTTTGTCGTATGTTGCACTTATAGCTGAATTTAAATGAGATGTCATAAGTTTTCCGCGTTCAGCCCATCTACTAGCAGTTATTTCATCTCCTGTATTTTTTGCAGCTATAGTTTCTTTCTCTGCTTCCTGAATTTCTTTCCACATTTGAGAAATTTTTTCCTGCTCGCGCTGCCATAAAGTATGATTAACTTGCTCTAAACTAGAAACAGTATTAGGTTCAGGATAATTAACGCCATCTACCTTATACGGAACGTAATGAACTTTTTCTCCGCCAGGATATGTTTTTGTTTCAGTTCTTAGCGGAAGAACTTCCCCAGTATCTGGAATTACAGCCATAGCTGTTTCAGGAGTAAATACATTTGTGTTATCATTCCACTTCCAAAATGTTCCTGTTTGTCCGCTTGCGTGATAAGCAATTGGCACTGGTCTTGTTTTATCTACCTGAACCATACTAGCTTTGTCAATTACGTCTTTCATAAAATTCTCTGCATCTACTCTGTTATCTTCAGACCATCTATTTTCTTTGAAACCCGTCGGATCAACATCAATTGGAGCGTGAACGGAAACAACAGCTTTGTCACCCATCGTTAATTTAGCCGTTTGTCTTATCATATCAAAATGCTGTTTTGGAATAGTCTCCCAGGATTTATTGCCTCTAGATGCGAGCTGCCCTATTTCTACATTTTTTAGACCGCTGCCTGCTAAATTAATAATACTTGTAACTTGTTTGCCGGGATCAGATGCTGGAGTTGGAGCACTGAAATAAATATTCCTCATTGTATTTTCTGCTTGCGTTGTATGGTATTTCTTATCCATAGAAGACGAATAATTTTCAGAGTATAACATACGAACATTAAGAATTGCTAGAATAAAAACTTATTCCCAAACTAGCATACCGTGTAATTTCTTATATAAGTAAACTAACCTAGCTACATCCTTTTTTGATTTTTCTTGAGCTGATTTTCTTAATCGTTCAGTATTCCAAGTCTTCTGCTGCTCTATACCGAATTGTCCCATTTCGTTAACAACATTTGCAATTTTTTGAACTTCTTTGCGTATACTATTATAGTGACTTTGCGTAGTATCGTAAGTAGTTTGTATAGATTTTATTAATTTATTTCTTGTTTTTACAGCTTTTTTATATTTTTTTCCTTCAGAGTCTTCTTCTGCTAAGTATTTTCTAATATCGTCTTCAATCGCTTCTAAAGTATCTTTAGTGCCTACATCTATAAATGACATTACTTCATCTTGTTGCTTATTTTTTAAGTTTTCCAAATCTTTTGCCTGCATTTCATAACCAATCAAAGTAATATCTACAGTACCAAGATGACCGCGATAACCTTCTTGTGCCTGTCCGCCAGGTACAACTCTATAAATAAATTTCACTTCAATAATTGAATAAACGTCGTTATCTTTCTCTTCTTCTTTATCGTCTTTAACCGATATATATTTACTTACTTCTATGTTTTTGGAACTTCCGGTTTTTTCACCAATCTTAACTTTCTTTTTAGCAAATAAATCCAAAAAAGTAAGCATAGTATTGAATGTTACTGGTAGTTCGCCTATATCTGCGGTACCTAATTCCATAGGTAAAAGTTTTCGTGTTGCTATTAAGTAAGGCCGAGCCCATTTAGTATAAAGCTGTAATGAGTTAACTTGTGATTTCAAATAAGAGCGTTCTATTTTATATCGTTTTTTTAATTCTTTTTCACTAATATCGCGCCATTTTATATATTCTTTAATTCTACCCTGTAGAATTCTTCTTACAAGGTCGGGGACATCAAGTTCTGACTCGCTTTTAATTTTCTTTAAAACTTCTTTCTCAATTTCATCAACTTCTCCGACAGGAATTTGCACAGAAAAAAATGCGTCTCTTAGCATCACGTAATTTAAATTTTGTACTAATACATTTATTGATCCCGGACCTTTTTTAGAATCAACTTCGGTTAACCAAATAGTTTTCAATGCGTAGTCCGCGCTTACTGCGACCGCTGACTCATCGGAATGTAATTTATTGTATTCATCAAGCCGAAGTTCAAACTCTTTTAAATCATAAATCAAATTCAAAATACTTTTTACGATCATATTTATCGTACCCATTAATTCGCCAGCTCTTTTTTCTAATTCAGTACGTCTTCTGCCCAATTCGCCGTAAAACATAGAAGCTTCTGCAGCTGCGAATTCATCTTTTATTTTCTCAACATCATATCTAAAACCAAAAGTTCCGCCTTTCAATGCATCGTGCAGCCAATAATAAACGGGTTCAAGAGAGCTCTGAAATGTTTCATAACCTAATTTCAAAGTAATTGTTGGATCGCCTTTTATTATATCTGTACTTAATTTCTTTTTAATTTCTTTCTGAAGTTCTTTCAATTCTTCGCGTCTTTCGTCATCTAATTCCTCATCTTCAAGCAAATAACGTATACGCTCTAAATAAGCATTGATATAATTTCTTTTAGCTGTAAAATCGTTTTTTCTTAGTGAGTTTAATCTATATTCAACTTGCTCAATAGTCATAGATATAGCCATATATTGATAGTCCAAAGCTTCTATTAAAATGTTACTGGACCGACCCATAAGATATAAAAGAATTTGCTATGTAAAAAACATATGGTAAAAGTGCTATTTGTAATTGCTCACGAAAATTTCAGAGATGAAGAATACTTCAAACCTAAAGAAATTCTTGAAAAAGAGGGAAATATTGTAGTTACGGCTAGTACAACTAGAAATATATGTAAAGGAATGCTGGGCAAAACTGTTAAACCAGATATATTAATCGGCGATGCAATAGAAGATAATTTTGCAGCTTTAGTTATAGTTGGAGGAAGTGGCAGTCAAAAACTATGGGATGTTTCAGAGCTTCAGGAATTAATTCACGAATTTTATGATTCAAATAAACCAATAGCTGCTATATGTTTAGCTACTGTTACTTTATTTAGAAGTGGATTAATGCAGGGAAAAAATGCAACGGGCTGGCAACCAGACGCAAAAATAGAAGCGGCACAAAACGGAGTTTTGTATGCTGATAAAAATATTGTAGAAGATGATTTATTTATAACCGCACAAGGTCCGTCAAATGCTGAAGAATTTGGACGCAAGATATTAAAACGATTAAATTCTAGATAAATTAATGGCTCTTATTGATATTTTCAAGAGGAAAAAAAAGAATCAGGACTTTATTGATATTGGTCCGCAGGCAGACGAAGGTTCGTATGGTCCTGCACAAGAAGGACGAGAACCGCTAGAAGAATTACCTGAAGAGCCGCGACAACGCAAAAGTCTTAATGAATTAGGTGCTATGTCTGCTAATGAGACTCCTTTAGATTTACTTGCGAGACCGAATATACCTGAACAACCTCTTCATCCATCTATTACTAAACAAGATTTAGAAAGAGATATTCAAGAAGTATCAATTAAAATTGATAATTTAAGAACAACACTTGATACAATTAATGCGAGATTAATAAACATTGAAAACGCTGTCAAAGGCGAGTCTAAAACACCAGCAAAAGATGGAGAAGGCTGGACTTACTAAAGGTTTATAAGAATTTAAAATTATAAAAACATATGACTGTAATAGATTTTTTTCAGAATTATTTTATAACTCCTATACAAACAGACGGCGGGTATAATTTAATTAATACAGTTGTTTACGCAATTATTGCATTAATATTATTATATAGTGTTTACAAAATACTAGATAAACAGAAAATTGAAATTGATTTCAAATTCTTTTTAGCGGTTTTGCCTTTTATAGTTCTTGGCTCGTTTATGAGAAGTTTAGTAGATTTCAATAAACTGCCTTATTCATTTTGGACTGTTTCTCCCGGTATTTATTTGGTAATTGCTGGAATATTTCTTATAGTATTAGCACTTTCAATTTTCTTGCAAAAGCAAACTAATATCTGGTACTGGCAGACCAATCTAATTAGTGGAAGTATAATACTAACAGGACTACTTATTTATGTTGCGCCGTTAATTAGATTACATAATTTATTATTCGGAGGAGCTGTTATTTTATTAGCAATAACGTCTAGTGCTATTCTTTATTTTATCTTCAAAACACTCAGCTTAACCTGGGCGCAGGGACTTTCTTTTATTATTTTTCCAGCGCATATGCTTGATGCCAGTTCAACATTCATAGCTGTAGATTTTCTTAATGCTATTGAAAAACATCCGCTTCCTGTATTAGTCAATACGCTTGCAAATACCGCCGCTATAATGTATGTTTTGAAATTAGTTGTATTAATTCCAGTTGCATATTTATTATTCAAAGATATAGAAAATAAAAATATGCGTAACTTTTTCATAGTTGCGATAGCAGTTTTAGGACTCGCAGAAGGACTACGAAATTTAATTTCTATTTTAATTATTTAGATCTTAAGAAATTTAAACTTTTTGAAGATGGCAGGTTTACCACAATCTTCGCAAAGGAATTTCTCTTTTTTCAAATATAAATGAGTATGATCTCCACATAACTCGCACTTGCCAAAAGCTGTTTTTTCTTCGCGAACTTCGCCCTTAATTTTAGCTTGTTCTAAGAGAGTTTCCATATATTCACTTGAATTTTTTAGAACGTCTCTGTTAGTTATAATTCCAACTAATCTGTTTTTATGATCTAAAACAGGCAGTCTCGTAATATCGAATTTAGACATTTTATCCGCTAAAACAGATAAATCATCTGATACGTATGCAACTGCAACAGGAGGAGATGTCATAACATCGCCAACTTTAACGGTACTAGGTTGTAAATTTACAGCTATTACCCTTCTCATAATATCTCTTTCAGTAATAACTCCAACTAATCTTCCGTCAAAAACTACCGGAAGACCGCCAAGTCTAAATCTATTCATAAGTTCAGAAACTTCAACTATAGTCATTTCTACGTGAGCTATAACTATTTCTGCAGTCATTATATCAATAGCTCTTATGCCTGAATCCGCCATACTTTTTCTATGTGTGTTAATCTTATAACCCTTACACCTTATTTTGCTATGCAAAAGCCTTATAATTCTATAATCTATGATATAACGTATTGGAGAGTGCGATGGGAAAATATGATATATTTGAAACTGTAGCTGTAAAAATCAAAGCAGTTGATAATCCTATAAAATTAAAAATTTTAGCACTTTTAATTGAAGAAGGTTCAAAATCTATTACAGACATTTCTAAAGATCTTGATATTAATTTCTCTACTACTCATAAATATCTTGAACAGCTTGAAGCTGCTGGTTTAGTAACAAGTAAGCAGGTTTCTGAAAATAGATTAAAAAGATTATTTTATATAAATGATTTTGATGTGCAATTAAGTCCAAGTGGTATATCTAATTTAATTTCCGCTACTAATAAAACACCTTCCAAAATAAAAACTTTCAAAGTAATTAATGAAAGCGGAGAATTTGTAGAATTTGATGAAAAGATTTTCTCGCAGAAATATTTGAAAAGGGGTATGCCTCGCGGTTTAATCTCTAACGCACTTGCGTCTGTATTAGAAAAAGTATATGACGGCATTACAATTCACGAATTGCGCGAATCCTTTAAAGATGAGCTTGATAAAAGAATGCAAAACATAATAGATGTTTCAAAACAAGTAACTGTTGCTGAAAGCCATAAAAGAACTTACAAAACTGTTATGAAATTCTTCCATCCAGAAGCTCTAACAGAACACGCTAATGGCGATATATTTATTACAAACTTAGATGCGCCTAAATTACTTAACTTCGTACACGATATTAGAGGTATTGCAATTCACGGAGTAGACGGCAAACGCCCTGAAAACCTAAATGAATTATTCGAACAAATATTTTTCCTTATAGATTTCATAAGTAATTTTACAAGTAATAAACATTCATTTGATACATTTAATTATTTTATTGCACCTTTTGTAAAAAATACAAATGATACGGTTTTAAAAGACAAAATAACGAAATTTCTGAATGATCTTGAAAGCAAAAATATCAAAGCATACATTTGTTTAGAACATGGTGTTCCTGGATTTATTAATAATCTTCCATTATCATTTATAACTGAAAAATCTTCAGGCGCTTATAGTAATTATTCTAGCACGGCAATAAAAATATCTAATATTGTACTAGATTTAGTTAAAAAAAATAATTACAAAAATATAAGAGTCATAGCGAAGATTTGGGATAAGAAAACTAAGTTAGATTTTCCAAAAGGAGTTTATATAGCAAATATGACTGCTAAATGGCAACAACCTAACGCAAGTTATGTTGGTGGTTTTAGATTAAATCCAAAATGGAAAAATTGGATTGGAACTAGTAGAGCTGGTGAAGTTCAGGAAATAGTAATTAATATGCCTAGGTTAGCACTAGAATCTACATCTTTCAAAGATTTTTTGCATCGTATGGGACTATCTATAAGTAAATGCTGTGACTATATTGAAAATATGGCTGAACTTACATTAGGTGAGTTTTTACGAAAGAAACAAACACGATTGAAATCCGTACAGAGAATTCGTTGGGCTAGTTTAGATATAGAAGATTGCCCATATACTATTTCATTAACTGGTGTAAAAGATGCAATAAAAATACTTAGTAAAAAAAACTCCGAAAAAAATGCTTATGAAAAAATACTAAAACATTGTGATACTACATTGGTTAAAAAAATACGTATACCTATACGAGTTCTGTTAAAAGAAAATACATCTAAGAACATAGCAGATAGATTTAACTATTTGGATTCTAAAAAATACTATAAACTTCCTGCATACACCCCAGGTATCGGTTTAGATATAAAAGATTTAGGTCTTCAGAGGTATTTATGGGGCGGATATTGCGCATATATAAATGAAAAAGATTTGAAATCTCTCAAAGATTTTGGTTATATTAGAATTTCTAATTAGCACTAAATTTTTCTGCTAGAGAATTTAATTCAATATAAGTACCATTGCTTACAAAATCTAATAATTTATTTGCATTCTGTTTAGCTGTATCGTCTTCGCCTTTTGCAGCTAAATATGATATAGCTGGGCTTAACATACCTAAACTAAAATAACTTAACGATAATTTTCTATTGTGTGGCAAAGGCATTTGTTTACCTTTTCGTGGACTACCGCTGTTAGTATCTGTACCTTTATTAAATAAACCTTCATAAATCATAGTTTGAACTCTATCTTCTAGCATATCTTTTATACTATTTGAAATGTTTGCATCCATAAATATAGAATAAAATAATTGTCCAACATTAAATTCCAATCGTCCATAAAATGCTCTTTGCAATGCTTCTTCAGACGTATATCTGCTTTGATCCTGCCAATTTTTAAATTGCTTATCTGAATAACCTTGATCTATAACTAACCAATGATCCCTGTGCTCTGTTATGCCATTTCCAATATTTACAAAATTTTCTAGTATAGCATCTGTTAAAATCCACATCGAAACATCATTTGTACTTACATATCGCTTCATACTAGCTATAGATATATTTATTTTATTAGACCAGTATGTTTTCTGTTCGTCTGTTAGTTTTTGACTTCGATTTATTTTGTCTGTTAATTTTATGTTTGTTAAATCTAAATTTGAAAATAAATATTCTGAAGGTCCTAAATGAGATTTTACTAAAGAATAAGAATAAATAAAATCTAATATACCATTAAGCGTTTTTGGTAATGGGTCTCTGTCTCGTTGTGGCGGCAATATTTCTTTTAATTCATTTCGTAATGCATCAGCTCCATCTCTATGAGCGTTAATCATAACTAAATATATTGGATCTTCTATAGTGGGACCGACACCAATAGTTGCACTAAATCCTAATTCGTTATGAGATTTTAAAAATAAAGCGTGTTTTAAATTCTTACGAACTTCACTTAAACTACTAATACCCTTTAATCTTAAATCAAAAGCGAGATTTGTTCTAACCTTAGCTTGTAGAGTATTGCTAGAGCCCAATAAAGTAGGATAAGTATTTGCTATTCTACCAAACCGTGAAGCTATCTCAGATGTTATTTCACTTTCTCTTTCAGCAGATATACTATCTAGTAAAATTTCCTCAAATAATTCTAAATCACGTTCTTTATACTGGCTAAAAATTGTAAAATCTCTATTTTTATCTAACACTATGTTTGGATGTAGTATTGCTTCTAGTTTATCTTTAATTTGCTCTGCTACCATTGTACTGTACTGTACATATCTGCGTCCATGGGAGCTTTTTAAGGTTAATTGCGGTAAGAAGAGCCCTTATTCAATACTGCATAGATGTATTTATGTTAGGTATAAAAATAAATTTTGGCTTAGTAAAGAACTAAGCCGCATTTTCGACAAAACATTTCGCCGCTGAAATAATTGGTAGATATCTCTGTGCTATTACAAGCAGGACATTCCTCTACGCCCCAAGATTTCCTTTCGTGTTTTTCTTCTAGTTTAGTAGTTGTTCCCATCACAACCACCTCCGCCTGAAATGAGGCAGATCCTTTTAAAATATCTTTCTTCGTGATATATGGTATTATAATACAGAAAACTTCACAAATCGTAATACGTAGCCTTTTAAATCAAGTCAACTGTTGTCGCTTTTAGCTTTTTTATGTCTTCTGTAGATAAGCAATAATTATTACAATATGTTTGACATAATTGTCCATTATTTGTTTTTGAACGTTCTATTTCGCACTCGTTTGTGCAAATAATATTAGTATCGGCTGGACAGCCCAGCTCTGCCAATGTATAATCTGAACCGTCTGAGCAATGAACGCCGTCAAATGTATAAGTACAAGTAAAAACTGCTGAACCGGTAACAGCTCCAAAACCTCCAAAACCACTGATTTCTGTAAAAAAGAAAATTAAATTAACTCCAATTAAAAGCAGTATGGAGATTCCAATAAGCCAAATTATATTATGAGCTTTGTGAATATTCTTGCGAACCATAAAAGTAAGAACTATATTTCAGATTTAAATGTTGCGATAGCAATATCAGATTAATAGCGTGATAACCTTTTTGAACTAGTTTCAGATGTTAATTCTATGCTAATTGGAATTGTCGGCAAACCTAGCGTAGGCAAAAGTACTTTCTTCAAAGCTGCAACGCTTGCAGAAGTTGAAATCAGCTCTCGGCCTTTTACTACAATCAATCCAAACGAAGGTATTGGTTTTATTAGAGTACCTTGCCCAGAAACATATTTCAAAGTCAAATGTAATCCTAACAAAGGTTTTTGTATTGACGGAGAAAGATTCGTTCCTGTAAAATTACTAGATGTAGCTGGCTTAGTTCCTGGAGCGCACGAAGGCAAAGGCTTAGGAAATAAATTTTTAGCTGATTTAATTCAAGCAGATGTCTTAATTCACATTATTGATGCGAGCGGCAGTATA
>Ga0209542_10014842_pt1 | contig 13175 bp, 15 predicted proteins | sample RifCSPhighO2_01_FD_184028 | JGI IMG/M metagenome (GOLD analysis project Ga0209542, IMG submission 184028) | Soil microbial communities from Rifle, Colorado - Rifle CSP2_plank highO2_0.1 (SPAdes) (version 2) | ecosystem: Environmental > Terrestrial > Deep subsurface > Rock core/Sediment ... | reverse complement strand
GCCATGCGGACTCAACATCAAGATGAGATGCATGCAATTCCATCTCAATCAATGTGAGAGATGCAGAACGATTGGTGAGCAAGCTTCACCTTAATTTCAAAGCGCCTGACCAGCGCTTTTTTGTTTGATGAAAAAAGTGATAAAATTAGAGGGTGAAGTTGAAGTCATTGGAATTGGTTGGTTTTAAGTCGTTCGCCAAAAAAAGCGAATTGAGTTTTGGCGCGCCGATTACGGCGATAGTCGGACCGAACGGCAGCGGTAAAAGCAATGTTGCCGAAGCGTTTCGTTTTGTTTTGGGCGAGCAGTCGTTCAAATCCATGCGCGGTAAAAAAGGCGAGGACTTGATTTGGAACGGCACCGCTAAATTATCTCGTCAAAATCGGGCAGCGGTTAAATTAATTTTTGATAATCCACAAGTTGGCGGACAAAAACTTTTGAACATTGATTTTGACGAAGCAATTCTGGAGCGCGTGGCGCATCGCGACGGTGTTAATGAATATTCGGTCAATGGCAGTCAGGTCCGCCTGCGTGATATTTTGGAATTGCTGGCTGGCGCTCATATCGGGCCATCTGGTCATCACATTATTTCCCAGGGAGAAGCTGACAGAGTTTTGAACGCCAACATTAAGGAACGGCGCTTGATGATTGAGGACGCTTTGGGTTTAAAAATTTATCATTACAAAAAACAGGAGAGCGAGCGCAAGCTGGAAAAAACTAACGAGAATATAAAATCGGTGGAATCGTTGCGTCGCGAAATCGCGCCCCATTTAAAATTTTTGAAGAAGCAGGTGGAAAAAATCGCCAAAGCGACGGAATTGCGAGCAAAATTGGTGGCGCTTTATCATGAATATTTTCGTCGCGAGAACGCTTATATTAACCACGAGCGCGCTGTGCTGGCGGAAGAAAAAAGATTGCCGAGTGAGGAATTAAAAAAAATTGAACATAATTTGGCGCGGGCGCGCAAGGTCTTGGAAAATTCGCAAGAAGCAAACAACCAAAGTCGCGAACTTTTGACAATTGAGGAACATTTGCGAACTTTGCGCGCCCGCAAAGACGAGCTACTTCGCGATTTGGGTCGGCTGGAAGGCGAGTTGTCGGCGGAAAAACGCTTGCTTCAACGGTTGGAATTGGAAGAAAAAAATGAAGAGCACCGAACAATTGCTTGGCGAGAAGTGGAAAAACTAGCGAAAGAAATTGAAGAGCAAACTATTTTAGAAAAAATCAAAGAGTTAGTGGCGAATTTTTTGACATTTCATCAACAAACGCGCGATGGCAGAACTTTACAAGAGGCGGACCAAGTTATTGAAAAAATCGGCAGAGAAAAAACAGATTTAGAGGAAAAATTAAAAAAAGAAATTACCGATGAAGAAAAACTTCTGGCTAATTATACTGGACTAAAGATGTCATTGGAAAAAGAAAAAGATGATAGTCGTGAAGCAGAACGAGAAGTTTTTCGGCTGATGACGGCGCAGAATGAAATGGTTGGCAAATTACAAATGTTGCGGGCTCGTGAAGAAAAATTGAAGACCGACAACGGAGAATATGAAAGGGAACTGAAGGAAGCAGTGGCTATTGCCGGAGTGGAAGCGATTCGTTACCCCGTTAGAGAATCCGCAGACGAATTTTCTAACGGGGCAAGTGAAGAAACCGAACCGAGACAAGCGCAAACTGATCGGCGGCGAGAGTTGGAAAAAATTAAAATCCGTATTGAGGAAATGGGCGCGGGTGGCGGTGGGGACATTATCAAAGAACATCAGGAGGCCGAGGAGCGGGACGCTTTTTTGGCGCGGGAAATCGCTGATTTGGAAAAGACCAGTCAGTCGCTTAAAGAACTGATTGCCGAATTGAACGAAAAATTAACAGCCGAATTTAAGACCGGTGTGGCAAAAATCAACACCGAGTTCCAAAAATATTTCGCTATGATGTTCGGTGGCGGCGAGGCGAGCATTGAAGTGATTCGCGAGAAAAAAAGAAGACGCGCCGAATTGGAAGAAGCGGGGCTTTTTGACGAACCATCGGGTGTTGCTAACTTGCTCGCCGAAGCTGCCGAAGAGGAAGGAGAAGAGGGAATAGACATCCGCGTCAATTTGCCGAGAAAAAGAATCAAAGGGCTGGATATGCTTTCCGGCGGCGAGCGGGCGCTCACTTCCATCGCTTTGATTTTTGCTGTCTCGCAAGTCAATCCGCCGCCATTCATAATTTTGGACGAAACCGACGCCGCTTTGGACGAAGCCAATTCGCGTAAGTATGGCGACATTATTGAAGAACTTTCCAAAAAATCCCAGCTGATTTTAATTACTCACAATCGCGAGACAATGTCCAGAGCCGGCGTGCTTTACGGAGTGACTATGGGCTCCGACGGCGTTTCCAAATTGCTCTCCATCCAATTCACCGAAGCTGTTGAAGTGGCGAAATAAACATTGACAAAATTCTGGTGGTGAATATAATGGGCAAACGATTGTTATTAGAAAACGGCTTAAATAAGTCGTGTTATTAGTTAATTTTCATAATATGACAAAAGTTAAAAAGATTGTGCCTTTGGGCGACCGAGTATTGGTTAAGCCAATAGATACAGATGAATTGGCGACTAAAACCGATTCCGGCATCATTATTCCCGACACTGTTTCCAAAGAAAAACCGGAGCAAGGCAAAGTGCTCGCGGTCGGTGATGGCCGTTATGATGACGGCAAACTTATTAAACCGCGCGTCAAAGAAGGCGACCGAATACTCTTTTCCAAATATGGTTATGATGAGATAAAAATTGAAGACGAAGAATTGTTTATCATCAAAGAAGAAAATATTTTAGCGATTATTAAATAAAAATATGAGTAAAAAAATTCTATACAACGAGGATGCGAGAAAAGCCCTAAAACGCGGGGTGGATAAAGTTGCCGATGCGGTAAAAATTACTATTGGTCCGCGTGGCCGCAATGTGGTCTTTGACCGCGGTTACGGCGCGCCGACCATCACCAATGACGGCGTTACCATCGCCAAAGAAATTACGCTTAAGGACAAATTTGAAAATATGGGCGCGGAAATCGCTAAAGAAGTCGCTCAAAAAACTAACGATGTGGCTGGTGACGGCACCACCACCTCGGTAATTTTGACCCAAACGATTTTTTCCGAGGGCTTGCGCCAGACCGGTTTTGGCGCTAACGCTATGGCCATTCGCGGCGGTATTGAAAAAGCCACCGAATTGGTTGTTAAAACATTAAAAGAAATTGCCAAACCGATTAAAGACAAGGGAGAAATTCGGCAAGTAGCGGCAATTTCTTCCGAAAACGAAGAGGTGGGACAAATCATCGCTGACACTATTGATAAAGTCGGTAAGGACGGCGTGGTCACGGTGGAAGAAGCGCAAACCATCGGTGTGGATTCGGAAGTGGTGGAGGGCTTGGAATTTGATAAAGGTTTCGTTTCGCCTTATATGATTACCAGTGCCGAACGAATGGAAGCGGAATATCACGACCCGGCGATTTTGGTTACCGATAAAAAAATTTCCGGCATCAAAGAAATTTTGCCGCTTTTGGAAAAATTGGCGACTACCGGTAAAAAGGACTTAGTGATTATTGCTGAAGATGTTGAAGGCGAAGCGCTGACAACTTTTGTCTTAAATAAACTCCGTGGAACATTCAATGTTTTGGCAATTAAAGCTCCGGGCTATGGTGACCGGAAAAAGGATTTGCTCGGCGACATCGCGGTAACCATCGGCGCCAAAGTGGTTTCCGAAGAATTGGGTATCAAATTGGAAAATGCTGAATTGAATGTGCTCGGCCATGCTCGAAGAGTCGTTGCTAACAAAGATAAAACCACAATTGTCGGTGGTAAAGGTAAAAAACCAGACATTGAAGCGCGGCTAGTCTCGCTTAAAAAACAAAAAGAAGCGCTTGATTCCAAATATGATGTTGAAAAATTGGATGAAAGAATTGCTAAATTGTCCGGCGGCGTGGCGGTAATTCGCGTTGGCGCGGCAACTGAAACAGAAATGAAATATCTGAAATTAAAAATTGAAGACGCGGTCAATGCTACCAAAGCGGCGATTGCCGAAGGTATCGTGGCTGGCGGCGGCGTGGCTTTAATCCGAGCGGCAGAAAAAGCTGGCGAATGGTTGAAGCGCGAAAAGACCAAAAAAGAAATTCTTACTAAAGAATTTGAAGTTGGTTTCAATATCGTGCTCAAAGCGTTGGAAGCGCCTCTGCGTCAAATTGCGGTTAATGCCGGCAAAGATGACGGCTCGGTAATTGTAGAAAAAATTCGCACTGGCAAGGGCAATATCGGTTATGACGCGCTTAAAGATGAAATGGTTGCTGATATGCTAGTCGCAGGGATTATTGATCCGGTCAAAGTAACGCGCAGCGGTTTAGAAAACGCCGCCAGCGCCGCCGCCATTTTGCTCACCACCGAAGCGGCGATTGCCGATGAACCGGAAGAAAAGAAACCTCAACCTCCACATATGGGTGGCGGGGAGATGGAATATTAATGTATGTGTGGTGTGTGGAACAGTCGGACTATTCCTATTGGGGTTTATCTTTTAATGGTAATAAAATAATTTATGTGTTAAAGTTTCCTTATGACCACAATGACTATTCCTAAAAGTATATTCCAAAACGACGACTTGGTGATTATGCCGAAGAAGCATTATGATTTGATAATGGCAAATATGGTGCCAACTTATTATTTGAAAGGTAAAGCGGCGCGAAGATTAGATCGGAGAGTAGCGCAAGCGATGAAAGAATATCGTACTGGTAAGTTGCGCCCCATTGCTTCGCTCCGGGAAATCATTTAATCGTTATGGAGATTTTACCCTCCAAACTTTTTAGACGAAATTTAAAAAAACTTTCCCGGGTGCTGCGTTTAAAGACAGAACAAAGAGATGAAATTTTTAGAAATAATCCTTTTGACCCAAGATTGAAAACTCACAAACTGCATGGCGAGAAAAAGGGAGAGTGGGCTTATTCAATTGACCGCTCATTCAGAATCACTTTTGTTTTTATAGAAAATGGAAAAGTTGTATACACCAATATCGGCACTCACGATGAATTATATTAATAACTAAAAAACCTTATGATAATTTCATACCACGGCGTTGAATGTGTTAAAGTCCAATTTGGGGACAAGGTATTGGTTTTTAATCCGATTTCCAAGGACTCTAAATTTGAGGCGGCGCGATTTGGCGCCGATGTCGCTTTCATTTCTTTAAATCACCCAGATATGAACGGCGCGGAAAGTGTCGCTTATGGCGAACGCAAACCGTTCGTCGCCACTGGTCCGGGTGAATACGAAATCAAAGGTATTTTCGCCGAAGGTTTGGCCGGTGGCCAGTCGGCTTATGGTGGCAATCAGCCAGCCGGCGGAAGTAACACAATTTATTTGGTTACTTTAGAAGGAATTAAAATTTGTTTTCTGGGCGCGCTTAATACCACGAATTTGCCAGCGCCGGTTCAAGAAGCCGCCGAAGAAGTAGACATTTTGTTTGTGCCAATCGGTGGTGATGGCGTTTTAAATTCGGCTGACGCTTACAAAGTGGCGGTATCGTTGGAGCCGAAAATAATCATTCCTATTCACTTTGGTGAAACGGGCGACAAAAATGTTCTAAAGACATTTCTAAAAGAAGGCGGGGCTGAAAACGAAAAAGCGGAAGAAAAATTGACGCTAAAGAAAAAGGATTTGGAAGGTAAAGAAGGTGATATAATAATATTAAAGAAAGTGTAAGTAAACTAAATTCGTTGAAGGCTCATATTTTCTGGAGACTTGCGAGCCCGACTGGGGCGAGCACGAGGAATCCGCCAGTCGGCGGATATCCGTGCTCCAAGAAAATATGTGCCGAGAAAGAATTTGGTTTTCAATATTATGTTTTTCAATATTTTGAGAAAATTACAATTATTACCGCCAGAGAAAAGGCAGATTCTGGTTTTGTTTTTGTCGGTTACGGCAACGGCGATGATTTTTGGTCTTTGGTTGACAACTCTCAACCTCGGCGGCGCCAGTAAAGAAATCGTCGCTGAAAAAAATTCAAGCACCAGCCCCTTCACTACTATTGCCAGCGCTTTCAAAGGGCTGACCGATGAATTATCCGAACGCATCGGCGAGTTTTCCGACCAAATTTCCAACTTCCAAAAAACCGAGGTCTGGAATTCCTATTCTGACGCCTCCACCACCATTCAGCAAACTTTTGAAATATCCGGGGAATAAAAAATTAGCAGATATTTGCTATCGCTGATATCTGCTCAAGATTATGAAAGATGAAGTTCGCCCACACTTTCTTTGATTAGCCCTTTGATTTCCAAAACCGATAATAGAGCATTGGTGCGGCTGGCGGGAAATTCTAGTTTACTGATGAGCTCGTCGCGAGCTAGTGGTTCGCGCAACAATCCCAAAATTTTCTTTTCATCCGGCGAGCAGTCACTATAGGCCAAAGCCAATTGCGCTTGGCTGTTTTCCGCTTCAATTTTGAAACCGAGCGCCTCCAAAAGTTCCGCTGGAGAAGTAATTGGTGTCGCGCCTAACCGGATTAAAAGATGCGGGCCTTCGGAATTGGGCGAAAAAATGGAACCGGGAATGGTCAAAACATCACGATTGTACTCAGTTGCCAGTTTTGATGTAATCAGAGTGCCGGATTTTTTCTCGGCTTCCACTACCAAAGTGGCGTTTGCTAAACCAGCCATAATTCTGTTTCTTTGTGGAAAAGCCCAGAGTGTGGCGCGAAAATCTGGTTCAAATTCCGAAAGCAAAGCGCCGCCGGCCTCAACAATCTTATCCGCCAAAATTCTATGAATACGCGGGTGAATTGCCTCCGGCAAAAGCCCCGAGCCGGGCACGGCCAGCGTTTTGAGGCCGGCGGCCAAAGCGGCTTTGTGAGCAATGGAATCAATACCCAACGCCAAACCGGAAACAATGGTAATCGGATAACCGCGCAAACCAGCGATTAATTTTTCACAGACCTCTTTGCCATAACTGGTCCAACGCCGCGCGCCGACAACACAAAGGAATTTCTGCTCCCAATCCGGCACTGCCCCGCGAATATAAAGCTTTTCCGGCGGGTCGGGAATTTCCTTCAACAACGGCGGCCAGTATTCTTTTCCTAAAATTTTTATTTCCACTTTTTCCATTTGTTTATTGTATCATTACTTTATATAATATCTGTATGTTAGACATAAAATTCATTCGCAATAATCAGGAACTGATTCAGGAGGCCGCTAGGAAAAAACAACTTAAATTCAAGGTGGCTGATTTAATTGCTGTTGACGACCAAAGGCGCGAGCTTTTGACGAAAATTGAAAAGCGCCGGGCCGAACAAAATGCCACCAATGAAAAGGTGGTAAAAGGAACTCCTACTGAACGGGTAAAAATGATTGTCAGTATGAAGGCGGTAAAGGTGGCATTGCAAAAAGACGAAACCGAATTGAAAGAAGTAATGAAAAAGTGGCAATTGCTAATGGTGGAAGCGCCTAACATTCCTGATATTTCCGTGCCGGAAGGTAAAGACGATTCGGAAAATAAAGAAATTCGCACTTGGGGCGAAATACCAAATTTTTCTTTCGCGCCGAAAAATCATATTGAATTGATGGAAAAATTGGGTCTGGTGGATTTTGAAGCCGGGACTAAAGTTGCCGGTTTTCGCGGCTATTTTTTGAAAAACGAGGCGGCGGTTTTGAGTATGGCGCTTTGGCAATTTGTTTTTGATTATTTTGTCAATGAGAAAAAATACACACCGATGCTAGCGCCATCGCTTGTCCGTCGTGAAAATTTAGTCGGCACTGGTTATTTGCCTCAAAGCGAAGAGGACTTATATAAAACCCAGGATGGCGATTTTTTGGCTGGCACGGCTGAAGTCAGTGTAATGGGTTATTTTATGGACACTATTATTCCTAAAGAAAAATTGCCACAAAAAATTATTGCTTTCTCGCCTTGTTTTCGCCGTGAAGCCGGCAGTCACGGCAAAGACACCAAAGGACTATTTCGCGTCCATGAATTTTACAAAATGGAGCAGGTAATTATTTGCGAGGCTAGTCATATTGAATCGGTTAAGTATCACGAAGAACTGACAGCTAATGCTGAAGAAATTATGCAGTTGCTGAAAATTCCTTATCGGGTGGTAGTCAATTGCGCTGGTGATTTGGGATTAGGTCAAGTAAAAAAATATGACCTTGAGGCATGGCAACCAGCTGACGGTAAATACCGCGAAAACCATTCCATTTCTTATTTCCATGATTTTCAAACCCGTCGGCTTAATATTCGCTATAAAGATTCGGAGAATAAGGTGCAATTCGCCCATTCTTTGAACGGGACTGCTTTGCCGACACCACGGCCGTTAATTGCTTTAATTGAAAACAATCAACAAGCCGATGGTTCTGTCACCATACCAAAAGTTCTCCAAAAATATGTCGGCAAGGAATCAATTTTATAAAACCAAACGGCCGAATAATTTAGCGGTTCGCCGTCGGCGAGCGCAGTTGATAATTGGTATTTTGATTTTGGTCATTTTCGCCGTCGCGCTATTTTCTCTTTCTTGGTTTTTAAGCCGACCATTTATTGTTATTAACGAAATTACCATTTCTGGCAATTCGCTGATTGCTTCCGATGACATTTTGGCAGAAGTGAAAGATATTCTTACCGATTCCTATTTTGGTTTGTTCGCCAAAAGCAACATTTTTCTCTACCCAGAAAAAAAACTTCAGAAAACATTAGCCGCTATTTTTCCGGCAATTAAAAGTGTCCGCGGCAATTTGGAAAACTGGCAGACCTTGAGTTTGTTGGTAGAGGAACGCGCCCCGTTTGCCTTGTGGTGTCAATCAGTCCATTCCACTGATTGTTTTTATCTTGACAAAGACGGCTTGATTTTCTCGCCAGCGCCGGTTTTTTCTGACAACATTTTCTTAAAATTTACCGGCTCGCTTGCCAGCACCTCACCGATTATTGGTAAAAATTTCTTGCCGGTAGACGAATTTCATCGCATCACTTTTTTCCTTGATTTTTTAACACCGCTTGACTTAACACCGACCGGATTAGAGGCCGGCGCTGATGAATATCAAATCCAATTGAAAAACGGCGGTCGGTTAATTATTAATTCCACTGACGATTTATCAATAATCCTAAAAAATCTAGAAACAATTTTCCGCTCCGACAATCTCAAAAAAGTTCTGGCTAGCGGCGGCATCCTTGATTACATTGACCTTCGCTACGGCAACAAAGTTTTCTACAAGTTTAAAAATGACGACTAGAAATATGATAAAATAATAATCATGCAAAAAGATTTTGACAAGTGGAATGAAAAGAAAAAGTTTATCAACAAACAAGAATTGGCTAAATTTTGCCACTCAAGGGAAATCTGGTGGTGTTCAATAGGTACTAATATTGGTTTCGAACAAGATGGTACCGGTAAAAATTTTGATCGGCCGATATTGGTAATTCGCGGATTCAATGAGAATTTATTTTTTGGTGTTGCTCTTATTGGAAAAAAGAAGGAGGGAAAGTTTTATTTTTACATCGGGAAAGTCGAGGACAGAGATGCTACCGCCGTTCTATCGCAAGCTCGCTTAATTGATACAAAACGCCTGGTTCGAAAAATAACTACTCTTGACGAAGATTCATTTGAGCAATTAAAAACCGCATTGAAAAAAGTGCTTATAGATTAACCATAAAATAGTTTGCCCCCGCTTTCGCGGAGGCGAGGCCGAAGCCCTTTGTTGGATTAGTTTAGCAAATTATAATAAATTGTCAACGCGGGGTGTGTATAACAAAAAGAGACACTCCCGTGCGAAGTGTCTCGATGACGAGAGGGTGATTAAGAGCGAACGACAATTGGCCAAATTTCAAGGATATCTTTCCATGGGATGTTCTGGAGACGAAAATTCTCATTCATCACAACTACACCAATATCTATCTTTCCGATCTTTCCGATGAATGTTATACCATCGCTCACTTGTCCTGGACCGACAACCTTCAGATGTATCAAGTCACCTTGCTTGATACCATCTTTAGGAAATAGGCCGTGCTCCACAAGGTCTTGTGCTGTCAGATTTATTGCGTCCATAATACATTACCTTTCTGTTTTTTTGGTTTCTTTCAAAGATACTACTACCAAATAATTAGTTGTCAACTTAATTTATGGTATAATTTCCCCTAATGAAAGCTCTGATTTTATTAACAAGATATTTGATTTGGCATTACAGCGAAGCGCTTGCCGATTGGTGGCGAATTGTCGGCAATTTTATTTGGTTTTTCTTCCATATGTTTTCCATTGGTTTGCTTTTGCGAACTTTGTTTTCGCCGTTCAAGCGAATGGAAGAGGAAAGAAAAAAAGGCAGTTTGAAATTTGAGGACTGGGGCGGCGCGATTATTATCAATTTATTGATGCGTTTAATCGGCTCTCTCGTACGCTCGGTAATTATCATCGCCGGTATTATTTTTACTATTTTTATTATTTTCATTGGCGCGACAGCTTTTCTTCTCTGGCTTATTCTGCCCGCTCTAGTTATTTTCCTAATCGTCTTCGGATTTAGCCAACTTTTTTATTTACTATGACTTATTTGGAAATTAAAAAATTAATTAGCAATTATTATCCGGCGCTTTTGCTAGAGGACTTGATTTCTCACAAAACTCGCGGGCGGCTTTTGAACATTCTTACACCAATTCTTTTTCTTTTGCTCTTGCCTTTAATGGCGCACATCACTGGATTGGCGACTTTGTCTTTCATTCCAACTATTGCCGGCGCGTTTTGTCTGTTGGCCTCTGTTGTAATTATTATTTTTATGCTGGAAACATTTCATTCATCTTTTTATTTCAGGTCGTTGGACGCGATAATTTTAGAACGGGGAATTGGAATGGCCGGCAAAGAACCGATTAGTTTTGAAGCGGCGCAGGTCTTGTATCACTCGCCGGAAAGCGATATCACTCTCGGCTTTATTATCTCACCGCCCGGCAAAAAAATTTTAGCGCGGTTGGGTATAGACGAAAAAGCAATCGGGGAGTTTATTCAAAATCGCCAATTAAAACCATCAACCGATAAATTTAATTTCCAATCTTTTGATTCAGAATACGGCATTACCTTGGCTGATTTAGCGGAAATTTTATTCAAACAGGATAAAGAATTCGCCGACTTTTTATTTGCCCGTGGTATTCAGGAAAAGGATTTGCTTGGCGCGGCGCTGTGGCTGGTTAGAGAAACGCGAGTGGCGCGACGCCACGAGCGCTGGTGGAGCCGCGATGCGTTAGGTAGAGTGCCTGGACTCGGCAAGGACTTGGCTTACGGCGGGGCTTGGACTTTGGAAAAATATGCCAGCGATATCGTTCACAGCGAAACAGGTGGAGAATTTTCCAAAACCTATTTACAAAAAGAAATAGAGGGGGTGGAAACAATTCTTTCTCGCGCCAAAGAGGCCAATGCGCTTATTGTCGGCGAGCCGGGCGGGGGAGCGATGGATGTTGTTTATCGGTTGGCGAAAATGATTAGCCTTGGCACCGCTTTGCCCGTCATTGAGAGCAAAAGAATGATGCTTTTTGACCAAAATTATTTCATTGCCGCCAATGCCGATAAAGCGACTTTTGAAACCGAGTTGTTAAAATTGCTCGCCGAAACCGCTAAAGCCGGCAATATTATTCTTGTCATTGGCAATTTGCCGGAATTCATTGAGAGCGCCGCAACTATTGGTTCCGATTTGCCAAGTTTAATGGACGCTTATCTCGCTTCGCCGAATTTACAAGTCATCGCGGTCGCCGCCCCCGGCGGTTTTCATAAAGTAATTGAATCAAACAGCGGGCTCTCGCGGCGGTTTGAAAAAGTGTTGATAAAAAGCGGCGACCGCGAAAACATCATTGGTCTTTTGGAAGATGGGGTGGTAAAGGTTGAAGGAATGTATAATCTGTTTTTCACTTATCCGGCGATTGAAGCAATCGCCGACGGCGCGTTGCGTTATTTTTCTGATGAAGCGACACCGGATAAGGCCATAGATTTGCTGACAGAAATTGTGCCTCAAGCCAAAGCGCAAAATTTCAAAGTTATCGGCAAAAATGAAGTGATGGTATTAATCCAAACCAAAACCGGTATTCCCACCGGCGCCGTGGCGCCAGCCGAACGAGAAAAACTTTTAAATCTGGAAGCGATTTTACAAAAAAGGGTCGTTGGTCAAAGTGAGGCGTTGAAAGCGGTGGCGACAACGGCGCGCCGAGCGCGCTCGGGCATTCAAAATCCTAATCGGCCACTTGGTTCTTTCTTATTCCTCGGCCCCACCGGCGTCGGCAAGACCGAGACCGCCAAAGCCCTGGCGGAGGCATTTTTTGGTGATGAAAAGAAAATTTTGCGTTTGGATATGTCGGAATATAAAGGGACTAATTCTATGGACAAACTTATCGGCTCTTTTGAGCGCGGTCGGCCCGGGGTGCTTTCTTCATTGGTAAGAGAAAATCCTTATGGTGTTTTGCTTTTAGATGAATTTGAAAAAGCTGACAAGGAAGTTTTAGATTTATTTCTCCAGATTTTAGATGAAGGTTTCTTTTCCGATATGTCGGGCAAGCAAGTTAATTTGCGCAATCTTTTAATTATTGCCACCTCCAATGCCGGCGCCGATAAAATTTGGGAATTTGTCAAAACGGGCGGCGATTTACAAACCCACAAAAGCGAATTAATTGACCTGTTAGTTGGACAGGGAACGCTCAAACCAGAATTACTAAACCGCTTTGATGGAGTAATTTTATTCCGACCGATTACTGGTGATAATTTGCGTCAAGTCGCCAAACTGATGCTTGAAAAACTTAGCGGACGACTTCGCGAGAAAGGTGTGAATTTAACAATCAATGATGCGTTGGTGGATTATCTTGTCCAATTCGGCGCCGACCCGCAATTCGGCGCGCGACCACTTAATCGCGCTATTCAAGACAAAGTGGAAGCACTGATTGCCGAAAGACTTTTGCGTGGCGAAATTCAAACAGGTCAAGAAATAACCTTATCTCAAACTGATTTTGTTTGACAGGAAAATAATTTAAGTTAAGCTAATCAAAGAGTTCCCAAAAAAGAAAGGAGGAAATTATGGCTGTCACAAACAGAGCCGCAGAATTTGAGTATCTCCTCGGTCAATATTCTCGCACGACTTGCAAGGCGGGGTGTTACAAAATATCTGGATTCGGAGAATCCATTCATTGTTCCGAAACAGGACTCTATCTCGAGTCCGACTGTCACA
>Ga0209542_10014841_pt1 | contig 13176 bp, 18 predicted proteins | sample RifCSPhighO2_01_FD_184028 | JGI IMG/M metagenome (GOLD analysis project Ga0209542, IMG submission 184028) | Soil microbial communities from Rifle, Colorado - Rifle CSP2_plank highO2_0.1 (SPAdes) (version 2) | ecosystem: Environmental > Terrestrial > Deep subsurface > Rock core/Sediment ... | reverse complement strand
CATATCCGGCAATAGTCCCTCCATTAGTGAGGCATTCTATTTTTGAGCTTGAAGAAGTGCAGATCCCTTCGTTAACGCAGCATACACTACTGCATTGAGAAGGATCAGTTACAATTCCATAATCAAAAACACAATATGATTCATCAGGAGCAGCGCCGCACCAAAGACCGTCAATAGTCATACCACAAGTTATATCAGCAGAAACAAAATTAGTAAATATAATACTAACAAAAAATAAAATCCCGAATATAAAAAAGTTTTTTCTTTTCATGGCTGCTGAACTGCGAATGTGAAGGGCAATCCGGGTTCACCTCCTTTTACAACATAGAATTTCACACCGGCATCTCTTCTTATCTCATGAGAAACACCTGTAACATAAAATTCAGATTTTAAATCATAAGAAGTTTTTCCAGTCCTATAATAAAATTCGAAAAAATCTCTAGCAACTCTCAAAAGTATTCCGAGATCGCTATCATATGAAATTCTAAATACATCTAGGTTAGTACTGAATTCATCTTTTCTTATCATAATTGGATATTCAACAATGGCTTCAACTAAGAAATCCTGAATATCGACCTCGACAAATATCAAATCAGGATCATAGCTTAAATCAAAATTATCCTGGAATACATTTAGATTACAATCCTTCTTCAGTTTCTCTCTAATAGAATTACTCAACATTTTTTCAATATCTACACCATCTTTAACATGTGTAAAATAGTTAATATCACCTTGTGGAACTGTATTAACTAAAGTATAATACCCACCGTATTTCTTCAATAGAGGCACCTTCTCATTTAGCTCGTCCTCAATACATCCTTCAATATATTCCCTTATAGGCTCTACCTGCGTACTCGTTATCCTCTCTCCGACTTGCACATCTTCTCGCGTAAAGAAAACAATAAGAACCACAACTATAACAATAACAATTCCAGCAATAATAAAAATACTGCTCTGTCCTCTTTTTTCATCAAACATCATTTTCTCTTTTTTATTTTCTCCTCAATAGCATCATTAATGAATTCAATTAAAGTTTTATTTTCTAGAACGGCAGCTAGTTTAGCCTTCTTATGCAGATCATCCTTAACCTCTATATTTACTCTAGTCATAAAATAACTTAACTAACTTAGCTTATTTAGCTTATGAATATTATCTATATAACTTATTCCTATAGGTTTTAACTAATATATAAAATTAACTAAGAAAACTCATCTCGGTCAAAAATCATGCTTTCTCCATCCTGAATTATGCCATTCAAAATCTCTCCAAGTAAAACTACATGGTCGCCGGCATCAATTTTTTTAACTAATTTACATTCAATAGCTCCAACGCAATTCTCTAGCACAGGGCTTCCATCCTCCATCTCTTTAACTTCAATGTCTTTAAAATTATTCATGTTTTTACCGTCGGTGAATCCAAAGTGTCTCGCAATTTCTAAATGTTCATCGCCAAGAATATTAACGCAGAAAATCTCTGCATCCAAAAGCTCTTCATAGCCTTTCCTATTTTTTCCTATGCTTATCATCAGTATATTTGGTTTAAAACTCGCTCGATTAACCCATGCGGTAGTCATTCCATAATGCTGTCCATCTAAATTAAATGTTATTACAAAAACACCATTCCTTATTTTTCTTATCGCCTTCTCGACTTCATCCATTTTCAGCTTTCCATGAGCGCTTTTCCAAGAGTTCATTTTAATCTTCAGAAATTCTGGGAGCAAGGATAAAGCTCAAAGCTAATTTATCTAAAACATTATATTCCAATTTCAATGGATAGTCTGTATTCCACATTATCACTACTTTATCACTCAGCTTCCCGCCTTTAATCAGTTTTTTTAAGTATTCAATGCTGTACTTGGCATTAATGTCTTCATTAGTTGTTATCTTAGTATTTTCGCTTTTTAGGAATTCAACATGGGCATTGCTCAAATTTCCCTCCCCTCTTATTGTCATCCTGTCTTTGCTCAGCCCTAGTGCAACGCTCTCAGCAACAATGCCGACGTCTTCAACAGCATCCTCCAGCATCTTTGAGCTTATTATCACATTTGACTTGAACTCCAGCTCGGGGATATGCTGCTCTTTTTCTTCTATATCAATCAAGCTTAAATTAAATAGCCTCTGGGAATCTCCATTCATCTCTATTCTCAATTTATTCCTTTTTTTGTCCAGCTCTAAAGTCAAGGTATCATTCCCTTTCAATCTCCTTAATATTTGGTTTAAATTATCCAGGCTGACGCATATAACCTCTCTGGCTTCAACTTGGTATTCGATAAAGGCGCTGCTCAGTAATTTAAAAACAACAAGAACAACATTGGCAGGATCAGTAGCAACAATCTCTAATTTCTCATTATCAATTTTGAACTGGACATCGTTGATTAAGTCAGATAATATACTAACAGGCTCTTTCAACAGTCTTGGCTCAGCTAATGTCAGTTTCATAATAATGTTTTAAATCGCTAATTTATAAAATTTAGTATCTTTAAAAATATAATTCCCGGTTATATTCCCAAACAGATTGAAATAGAAAAAATGCAGCATAGTCAACCTGGAGGAGAAGTTCCAAACTCCAGAAAGTTAGTTGGCATTGTAAATATTAACCCTAAAGTGATAAATATAGAAACATTTATAAACAGGTTTTAGATCAAAAATAGCATGAAAAAAGAAGACTTCACATTCAGACAAAGATGGATGCCTAACCTTGAAGAAGCTGAGGATTTAAGAGAAGAAGGTTATTCGTCAGTAGGTAGGTCAATGGATTTTCCCGTTATAGATTTCTTTGGAAGATGGGCTAGAACTTTGTTTCTTGCAGGAGCAGTGGCATGGAGCGCATACCAAGGAATTGGAAATAATATCGAATATTCTAAAGGCCAAAGAGTTGGAGTTGTGAATAAGGTTTCTGAAAAAGGTTTAATCTGGAAGACTAAAGAAGGGCAACTCTCATTAGAAGGTAGAACAAGCACAGGAGACTATGTTGGTGCAGGAGTTTGGGACTTTAGTATCGACAGATTAGCTAAACACGGTGAAAATGTTGATGAATTATATTCTCAAATTAGACAAGCGATGGAAGAGGGTCAAAGAGTTAAAATAACTTACAAACAACCATTAGCAGCATGGCCATGGAGGGCAAGCACTACATATCTAGTCCAAAGTGTTAAACCACTTGAAGCAAAAGCAAAATAAAACTTTTCTGTTTTCTATAAATTTTATTTTTTCAACAACTTTATTAAAATTTTATTATTTTATGAAGTTGTAAGCCAATTTCAGGATCTCTCTTTCATTTATGATTTTAACAAAGATAACAACGTTAGAATTAATTTTTACCTATGAAAAAATAAGACAGAAATTGAAACTAACAACTATCAAAGACAACATAAAAATATAATTCAAAACACCAGCCAAGCAGGAAGTGCAGGCTCAATGAATGGCCAATATAATGGAGCAACCACAACCAGTGTAGAAATCAGTAAGGTATGAGTCCAATGCTCGGCCATTCCTCTGGCAGATAGTTGCCCATGAACAACTTTGGACACAGCATGCATCTTCAAATTCAAAATTAATCCTATTGCAATTCTTCCAATCCATACATCGCTTAAAAAAGGAATATTTCTAGCAGCTAATGTTGTAACATCAAGGAATAATGGCCAGTTAAAAACAGCAAACAAGCCGACCATCATCAAGACTATAGAATGAACACCATGTCCAATCCAATGGCTCCCACGAAAGTTCAAATCAGAATGAATAGCAATTAACTCATACAATCCAAGAATGATACCAAGAACAACAACTGCATTCCAAACTACCATAAGAATATATATTTTAAACTTCTATATAAATATAACTGCTAAGTATAGTCTCTCCACTTATGCTCGCACTTGACGCATTTATAAAACCTAGTCTCCCCCTCATCAGCAGCCCTCGTCTGCAAGCTCCAATAGTATGCTTTTCCATGTCCGCATTTAGGGCATTCAACATCAACTTTAGGATTTACTTCGATATTGCTGTCAACAACCTCGACTCTTTCCTTGCTTTTAATCTCCTCTTTAAGAAGAACCTTTTCCTTAGTCAGAGGAAAACTCTTCCCACATCTAATGCAGACAAGTTTTTTCTTCCCTGATTTATCCGGGACCAATAAACCTCCATCATGGCTGCAAAATTTCATATCACACCAGCACCTTTAAGCAACATATTAAACCCTACCTTTACCCATCCTAAATATGGTATCTTTAATAAAACTTTCCCATAAATCTGCTCTTTTCCAATTTTCTCTTCAAAGGAGAAAGTAGCAGCATTATGGTCTCCTTTAGTAGTATAATATCCATCTTTAATATCCACTACCCTATGTATAATTGGTGCATTACTTATCTTATTATTATACACAATCACATCACCAATTTTTATTTCATTAGCTTTCTTCAGCACAAAAATATCGCCGATCTTAAAGCCATTGCTCTGCTGGAATCCATCAAATTTCTCCTCGGTGATTTCTATTTGCTCATACCAGTCGCCGCAAGAATCCCAATATCCATTAGCAACATTCTTTCCGCACAAAACTTTCTCTCTATTAATGCAGTAATTCAAATCTCCTTGACCTTTCAAATAGCAGTCAGCCCAGCAATTAGTAGCATCGTGCTGCATGCTGCAACTAACAACAGCGACAACAGGAAAACTAGTTCCAAGAATTAATCCAAGAACAGGATAAACCACAAATTTGATCAGGACAACAGCAATTATAATGTTTACTAACAGGCTAGCAAAACTATCATCTTTCCAGATAAACCGCCAAATTTTTCTCCAGTTCATGCAATAAGTTACTTAGCCTTCTTAAACTTGTCATCCATATCATCTATTTTCTTGCTTAATCTCTCTATAGCTTTTTTCAAACTGCCCTTAGCATCACTCCCTTCAACAGTCAAAAAAGGATTGCTTACAAGAGAATGGTCAATGCTGTATCCGGCTATTTCAACCTTATCATCTCTCCAAAGCTCCTTGACTAGAGGGTTGCAAAGGGTATGTCCTTCGCCCTTAATTTCAACTTTGATTTTATTTTTCTCTTCAATAAGAAATTGAACTTCCATCTTTCTATCCCGATTTATAGCACTTTTAAACCTTTCTGTTTATTTTAAAAAATCCAACTTTGACATAGTGCTTTTCTTTTTTATGATATTTTTGTGTCTTCCTCAAGGCGAAATCAAATTCAAACAATTTTTCAGCGGAAAAGCCATTGCAATATTTTTTAAGGAAATCATAGCTCTCAATTTTATGAAAGCTGAAGATCTTATCGCTAACTTTCATTGCAGTATCTAAAAATGCCCTGTCGGCATGTTCTTCCTGAACTCCAAAGGGAGGATTTTCAATTACCGTATCAACACGGTTTTTAAATTTGGAAACACCCTTATTGGCAAAAATCCCATTGCTCAATTTCATTTTTTTAAAATTCTCTTTAGCAATATTAAGAGCATTTTTATCTTTATCAACAAAATAAACTTTCTCAGCGCCTAACAGCAAGCACCCTATCCCCAATATTCCATTGCCGCATCCAAAATCAGCAATTATTTTTCCATTTATTTCATCATGCATATGCAGAAACCATAATGCTTCCGCTGCTATTTCAGAATCAGTTGAATACTGCTCAAGTTTCACAATTGGTTTTTCAAATTTTTCAAGATAAGAAAGTTTTTTAGCCAGCTCTTTTTTGCTTTTCATTAACCAAGTCCCCCATGGTGAAAGATTTAATTTCAAAATGCTTAGTTTTCTCTTTTATGAGCTGTTGCTTTTCAGTCAAAGTAATTCCAAAGTATTTCTCTAATTTTTTTATTAGTTTGAAACTGGGTTCAATCTCTTTATTCTCTAATTTCTGGATAACACTCGTTTTTTCATTGATTATTTTCGCCAGCTCTTCCTGAGTTAATTCCTTTCTTTCTCTTTCTCTCTTAACTATTTTATTAAAATCTCCGACAAAGATCTCTTCTTCAGTTTCACTTATCATATTGATTTTTCTAGGCTCAAAAATAGATTTTTTCCCAAGAATTTTTCCAAATCTGCCGCACATATCACAAACATTAACCAGACTATCTTCTATGTTAGCTCTAAACAATTCAGCTTCTTTCCCACATAAGTCACAGCTGCTCATTTTTAATCATGGTATCGAGTTCATCAAAGCTCTGTAATCCTTCCAGTCTTCTCTTTTCATTAATTAGGAGTGTAGGAGTTTTTTTGATGTTATATGTTTCTCTCATAATATTTATCATGGAAATATCGAGGTCTATCGGCAATGGTATCAGCATCAAATCCTTTCCATATTTTTCCTTCAAGTCTTTTAATATCTCTGCTTGTGTATCCTGCTCAGCCTCTGCATTAAAGTCGGGATTATTTGCAAAAAAATACACCAAATTTACGTAATCAGCATTACATCTCTCCTTTAATACAATGCTGTTTAGCCAGAACTCAACTTTTAGCAGTGCATATTTCTTCTTCTCCAATTCAAGATCACTGGTAAGGAAGCTTGCTCGATCATATTCCTCTATCTTCAACCCTTCTTCATACACTTTATCACCAAACCCAAGATTTTCACTAATCGCAGAATCGCAAAATTTCTGCTCAACATTTTGATAATAAAGAGTTTGTAGTTTAGCATCATTCCACTGCAGATCAATTTTTTGGAATTCTTTCTCAATGTCCCCAATCCTGTTTCTTTCAAGTGCAAATCCAAGCAGAACTCCTAGTAAAAACACAACTACAGTAAGCACCAATGCCTTCCAAAACAAATCGCCAAATCTTGCCATTTATCGTTAATCCTACCACTTAATGTTTCCGGCTGCGAGTAAATACAATGAATGCAGCAAAACAAGAGGATATAAAGTTAAGTAAAATACCAAATAGAATAATATAGTAAAGCTAGCCTTAAATCCAATATCCATTTTATTCATGGTTTTTAATCCTATATAAGTAAATGCAAGTGTAAAGGCAAACAGCAGAAATATAAAAAAAGTAAACACACTTGGTATTAAAAACAAACGCGGTACTTCAAAAATTGTATTCCCATTCTGAATAGAAAATATCCAGTACATTAATTTCTGCACAATCACTCTACCAAAAACATAAACAAAAACAAAGAATCCAGTTATGCTCAGCACATGTGAAATAAGAAATCTTGGAACGACAAAAAGTCCGAACATTTTCAAACTTTTCTTGAAAAAGCTATTCCTGTATTTGTGCACAGTCTGAAATCCGCCGATGTTCCATCTCAATCTCTGCCTCCACCATTTTTTCAAATTGTCAGGAACCTCAGTGTAAACCTTGGCGCTAAGGCACATTCTATTTTTGTATTTATGTTTCAAAATCTTCCATGCTATTTCAATGTCCTCTGTGATATTATTTGTGTCAAATCCGCCAACTTCATCCAGTAAGTTTTTCCTATACATGCTTAAGCTTCCAGGAGTTACATAAACACTGTCTACAAAATCTAAGATCTTCCTGCCAAAAGCAATCAGAAAATATTCAACAGCTTGTAATCTCTCAATCAATTTTCCGGTATTGCGAACAAAACAGCTGGCAGTGACAGCCCCAGTTTCAGGATCATCAAAGTATCCGATCATTTTTTTAAAGGAATCTTTTTCAGGATAAGAATCAGCGTCGATAATCGCAATTATTTCTCCATTAGCATTTTTTATCCCAAAATTGACAGTGTCGGATTTTCCAGAGTTATAGCCTTTCTTGAAAAACCTTATTCCATCAATCTTCATTGCAATTTCAGCAGTTTTATCCTTGCTCCCATCATCAATAACAATAATCTCAAGCTTGTCCTTGGGATAATCAAGATTTTTCACAGCATTTACCGTCTGGAGGAGGTTTTCTTCTTTATTATATGCAGGAATAACGACGCTAATGTGATATAATCCATTAGTTGGTTTTTCAAAATATAGATTATGTCGATTCCTAAAATAGATTAATAACACCAAAAATACGCTGTACAAACTAACAAAAATAAAGAATAAATAAACGCCTGTAATGAACTCCATTTAGCACCTCTCCTAATAATACCTAATACCATCTCTCTTTTAAATTTTTCCCAAATACATTTATATAAATAAAAAACAAGACAATAGGATGCAAGTAAGTTTTTTCGAAGAATTCCCAACAAAGTCAAACCTAGAAAAAATAAAACTAATCAATTTCAATACAAAACTCTATGTTACAGCGAAATCAATCGAAGAATTTAACTCGATATCTTCAAAGATAAAAAATAAAACTATAATAGAGAGAATATATTGGCCGGTTCTGAAAAAAGAAGAAGGATATTGGTATTCACCATTCTCAAAAAGATCAGCAATAATTAGGACACTAAAAGAAATCCAAAAAAATCTACCTGTGATGATAGATTTAGAATTGCCAACAACGCAGAATTCAAAACTTTATTTTACGCAGTTTGTAAATTTTCCGAGAAACAAATTGCTAATTTCAAAATTTATTAAACAGCATAAAGATGTTTACACTGCAGAATATTTTCCAATAAACCCAATATTGAAATTACTAGGATTAAATTATGATCCAATAAGATATAACAGCAAAATGATAAAAATGTTTTACACATCAATGTGGCCTTTTCCAAGAAATTTTTTAGAGAAGAAAATCAAAGATTACAAGAAAAAATACAAGGAAGATTTTATACCTGCATTCGGCACAATAGCAACAGGGATATCAGGAACAGAGCCAATTCTTTCTCCTAAAAAATTAAAAGAAGATTTAGAAATAGCAAGAAAAAATAATGTAAAAGAAGTGATTATCTTTAGATTAGGAGGATTAAATAATAATTATATAAAAATAATTTCAAAATTTATCTAACAGCTTTGTAGTCTTCTTTATCTTTCTTGAACAGCCAATAAGAGCTTGCTTTTAGAAGCCCCCATGTTATAATTCTCCTGTCACTTGGTTCAACATAAGCATTTACTCTCATATATCTTCCCCTGGCCTTTCCAAAAAATTCTCTCAACTCTCCGTGTTTTAAATTTTCATTAAACCCGCCAGCTTCAAAGAAACTTTTCTTATCGCAAAAAACAATCCCGTGGCTCCAAGGCCTGTATTTATTAACTAAATTCTTGAACCCTAAATATAAATTATTTTTAACACCTTCTCCCTTTCCTTTGGCAGTCCCAAAAAATGTTCCCATGTCGAGATAATTATCAATCTTTTCAAGAACATCATACTCGACAAAGACGTCTGCATCAAGAAAAACTAATTTTCCATATCTTGCTTTATCAGCTCCGAAGTTTCTTGCTTTAGATACATTCCCTTCATTTAGATTAAAAACCTTGTCTGAATATTTCTTAGCTACATCGAAGCTATTATCGCTGCAGCCATTGCATACAACAATAACCTCATAGTCTTTAAATCTCTGTTTCTTGATGCCATTAATTGTTTTATCCAAATATTTCTCTTCATTATAAGCTGGAATAATTATACTGATGCTCATCTGAAAAATCTCCAGACTTCAACATCGCCTTCTTCAAACAAGAATCTAAAGTCCTCACTATTGTATCTAAGAATATAAACCAATCCAGATTCCTGCCATTTTTCTTTTAATTCATCATCAATTAATATGTAATCAATTTGGTATTTCTCAAGAATGTTAATTGCCTCATCGTAATTCTTAGATTCAAGTATGACTGAAAAATCATTTTGTAGAGGTTCAAGCTCCTTCTCATTCATCATGCTATGCCAGACAGCTTTCTTGCCGCTGTATTGAATCCATCCACCATATCCTATATCAGAAAAAACTACAGAATCTTTCGGTAATTTGCTAAGGGCATTAAAAATACTATCATTGGGTTTTGATTTGCTTATCCTATTGGTGTAGCTCAAGCCTGAAAATAACAATCCGCAAATTATTATTAATAAGATAAAATCTCTAACAAGTTTGCTCTCCCATTTTGTCCGCAGCAATTCAAAAAAGCAGATGCTCATTAGGATGCTTAAGAATAAGCTGAAATAAAAAATACCAAAATCAACATTCAAGGATAATAAAAAAAGAAAGCCGGCTGCACCGTAGAGATATAAAAATTTCTTCTTGCTCCAAAAAAACAAAAAGCAGATAACTACAAAAAGCAGAGAGAACATGCTATTGCCTATTCTTGCCCCTAGGTCAGATGTAATTCCATCATCAAAGTTTCCGATTATCAAAATTAACAAAATAAAGAGTGTAATCAATGAATAAAAAATTCTTCTCATTTTTTTAATATAAAAAAAGTAGAGCGCATAAAGAAATAATAAAAACAATCCAATTCTAGGATCAAACAAAAAGATTATGGACGAGCTCACAAGAGCAAGGATGTATTTATTATTAAGAAGAAAATAGCAGGAAATAAGGCTGAAAAGGAATGCTGCTCCAAATCTTTCACCAACGTTGAATAGATATACAAAAGCAGGAGAAACAATAAAGAATGCCGCAGCAACAAGCCTCTCCTCAAGCTTAAGCATCTTCAGGTTTAAAAATATAAAAATCATGCTAAGAATTCCGATGATTAAAAGTAAGGCATCAATATGAAAATAATTAAGAAGAAAATTCCATCCAAGTCCAATTCCTGTTAATTTGCCAGCAATGGAAAGGTGATAATAAGGCTCATCCCCTACTGGAAGACTGTTCTCTCTTAAAATCTCAGGCAGTAGCAAAAATGCCAAAGCCAAGATCCCCACTCCAAGTTTAGCAAATAACTTGATATACCTTGGGTGTTCCGAAAAATATTCCTTTGAAACAATTCTCATCTTCAATCCATTTTATCTTTCCATATTTCAGCTCAGACTCAATCGGTATAAAAATATAATCTATATTATACTTGGCAATTATTTCCAGGGCTTCAACCTCTGAATTTGTCCCATATAATTTCTCAATATCTCCATACCTCTCAGATGTTTCGGGAGCCAGTAAAAAGTTATCGTCCAGTACAGTTCTTTTCCCGGCTAAGCCACTAATTATGTGCCCCTTGCCGAGAGGAGCGACAATGGTTGTATCAGGAAGCGAATTCTCCTTGACCCATTCCAAAACCAAAACCTCATAAGGGCTGGGAACATCTTCCTTCACGTGTTTAGACGCATATACAAAACTCGGAACAGCTAAGCTAAGAACGATAAGCACAAGAACAATTACTATAAAGCTCAATCTGTAATATGGCAGTTTGGTCTTGCCTAAATAGCTCAAAAAAATATTTAAAGTGAATGTGCTGGAAACAACAAGAGCAGCGCTTAAAAATAGCATTCCTATCGTAGGCTCAAGAAGTCTAAGCCAGAGTAAGATTAAAGTTGCCAGTGAAAAGCCGCTCAACAATAGCAGTTTATCTTTCTTCCTAATTATCCCCCATATGATTCCAACAAGGCCGAATATTAAAGTTAACGCGCCAATTTTATACATCACTCCAAGAAGATCAAAGTTAAAATAGTCTCCAAGAATTTGGCTCGGAACATTATGCCATATCACGTTCATGCCATACTCCAAAAATGCTTTTTTGTAAATAAGAAATTGAATGAAAAAAGTAGAAACAATATTAAATACCATCGCCTCTTCTTTCAAGTCTCCGATTTTTAGGTTCTCGCTCGAGCTTAAGATATAATAAAATAATAATCCAAGAGAAAACAAAATTGAAACTGGATGTAACAAGCTTAAGAAAAAAGAGAATGCAACAAAGATTGGAATTTTCTTTTCATCAAGGTCTATAAACAGATATATCAAATAAAAAAGTACTGGAACAACAAGGCTGTAGATCGAAGCACTAATCAGGGTATCAATGAACATGACAGGTATGAAGCCGCTCATTAGTGAAATAAACAAGGCAAGTTCATCATTGTCGACAATTCTCTTGCTAAGAAGATATATAACAGGTATCAAAAATGAAGAAAAGATGATTGGAATTAATTTAAAAGCAGCACTTCCTAAAATCAAGCTAAAAATAGCCAAAATGTAATTCCATAAGGGAGAATACAGCACTTCCCTTCCATTGTAGCTCAAGGGATCGAAAAACATTGGCTTCCCGGTCTCAATTATATGCTCAGTATACCTTTTCACCAAATTTCCAGAGTTATCGAGGTAAGGTGTCTGAAAAGCAAAATACACCCTGGCAAATAAAACAACGAGGAATATCAAAATCAAAATCCTCTGGCTCCTCTTGATTTGCATAACTATAAAATAACAAACACGCTATATAAATTTATTTAATCCTCTTCATCTTGAAAATTTTATGTCGTCGGTTATAACACACGAGGCCATTTATGAAATACTGGTAAAGGAAAAAGCACGCCAGGATCTGCAGAAAATAGATCCAGAATTCTTCAATCAATTATCAAAATATCTAGAAGAAAAAGAGCTTATCTTAAAATCACAAAAAGAAAAAGATTCTTTCCCAGAAGAAATAAAAAAGACAGAAAAGCAGCTAAAGACAATAACACAGCTCTCGAATGAAATTACAGAAAGAAGGAAAAGAAAGATACTTGATCTAGCATTGTTAAATTCAAGAACGCCTACTGCAATTAAGGAAAAAAATCTTCTCCAGAATGAAGAAATTCTCTATGATTCAATCCTCGCGACATTAAAGCAGTTCTCAATTAACAACAGCAAGGAGGAGGAAACGAAAGTCTTAAAAAACGAAGATTCAGAAAGCAATAGTACAACATTAGTAAGGTTTATACATTCAGTGCCAAGGTTTGTTGGAACAGACAACAACATCTATGGGCCTTTCATAAAAGAGGACATAGCAAACCTGCCTGAAAAAACATCACAAATATTAATCAGCAAGAAAAGAGCAGAAAAAATTCAGCATGAAAACAATTAAAAAGTAAAGAAGTGATTAATCTTTTTCTTTATCAGGATCTCTCAAATATATTGCACTTGACCAAGATGCTAAACCTTCCACCATAAATAACTCATACAAATCTGGAAGTTCATTTAATCTATGTCCATCTTCAAAAAAGAGATTATAAACTCCATTTGCTATCCTTCCAGAATAATATACACTTAAAAAAAAGATGGGCATTCTGATTTTCTTTGATATAAGATTAGATGCTCTCTCCATAAAGTTGAATGCGGGATTTATTCTGGAGGCAATTTTTTCCCCATGCCGCAATATCCAAGATTTCTGCATTCCATTATGTAGTATTTTTTGAAATTCTCTAAAACTATCTGGATCTTGAATCT
>Ga0209542_10014839_pt1 | contig 13179 bp, 16 predicted proteins | sample RifCSPhighO2_01_FD_184028 | JGI IMG/M metagenome (GOLD analysis project Ga0209542, IMG submission 184028) | Soil microbial communities from Rifle, Colorado - Rifle CSP2_plank highO2_0.1 (SPAdes) (version 2) | ecosystem: Environmental > Terrestrial > Deep subsurface > Rock core/Sediment ... | reverse complement strand
TTTGTTTTGACGAAAACAAAATTATCTGTGACGACAAGCACGCTCATTGCTGGGGTGGCGGAATTGGTATACGCGCTAGTCTTAGGAACTAGTTCCCTTGTGGATTAGGAGTTCAAGTCTCCTCCCCAGCACAAATAGAAAACCTGCAGATTTGGGCTGAGACTTGAAAGACGGAGGCTGACGAGCCGAGTCGGGGTCGAACAAAAATTTAGCAGAATTTTATGTGTGACCAAGTCTCCTCCCCAGCACAATCAAGCAAAAATCGCCGGTTAAGGCGATTTTTGCACTTTGCTCAAAAAATATAGTCGCTTGCGCTCCTTATTTTTTGGCAGATCCTCATTCTCATAAGCCGAATTTTGTTTCTCTTTAGCAATTTATCTGTCTCGGCGATCACTCGCCGGATCAAGCGTCACAAATCTCAATAAATCGAGAAGTACGGACTTGCACTTACGCGTATGGATTTAGCTCGTTTCAGCCGGACTTAACCGGGTCGTTTCTGTTCGCACCACGTGGATCACTCCAGACAGGCGTTACCTGCTACGCGCTTGCAAACTTAAAGCCTGCAAAACGTGTTCGGACTTTCCTCTGCCAATTTTGCCCACCGAAGGTGGTCGCAAAATTGAGCACACTGAGTTTGTCGAAGTGTCGTCCTTCGCTTCGCTCAGGATACTCAATTTTGTACTCACTTTCAGTGAACAAAATTAGTAGCTGCTAATCGGAATGAGAATCTGCCCTAATTATACTCTATTGACTTTTAGTTTGCAAGTGTGATATAATCCGCAACGGATGAAGCTTTCGAGCTTCATAATGTTTTTTGAGAAAGGATTGAAAATGGCAACTGCTGGTAACGAGGAAACGATTCCTCTCAGTGAAAAAAGGAGAAGAAGGGCAAAAAAAATTATCCTTCTTTTCGGTATCGCAACTCTCGGTTCTGGCTATCTGCTCTACCTTGCTCTCCGTTTCCTCTTTGAGGAGATGGCCGAGAATAATTGGTTCGTCACATTCCGAACCGAGGGTGAACACAAAGCCATCATGCGAGGCGAGTCGGCGATCGGGTATCTTTCAAAAGTAGAAAACCACCTCATCGATCCGGAAGGGTTTGATGTGTTCAAGGGCTCAATTGGAGCATACGAAGCATATGCCGACTACCTAGCCAAAGCTCGAGAAAAATGGAAAACGAAAGATCCATTTTTCATCGAAAGAAAGCTTGAGCTTGACTCGGACGGTGAACCTACACAAGAGAATGGGCATTACCAACTAACCGAGAAACTTAAGGGGGCAATCGAGGAAGCAAATTCTACTACTTTCTTTGAGGAAATGTTTGGTGTGTTCTGGATTGGTATTCCGCCATACAGAATATTTCAGTACGTGTTTCGTTGGTTGCAATTCGGTCAGAAGAAAGAACAAAATGGTTCCCCTTCTGATGAAGTAGATGTTTTCGCGAGAGAAGAGTTAGTGGATTCCATCTTTCACCGTTACCCCAGGTATGCTGTGGTAATCAGAGGGGTAGAAGTCGGAGCCGGCGCCACTTTGTCTCAATTGATGAAAGACGACAAGGGTAACAAGACAAGGACAAAAGTTAAGATCAGAGTCAAACTGGTCTTTGAGACCATTACTCGCAATCCACACAAATCCTTGTTCCGTACTGCCGCTCTTTCTTCGGCTGGTGATTGGCAACAAGCCCTCAACCGAGAAATCTACGACCGAGTTATAGCTTGGCTTGGAGGAACTGATTGGGACAAGTTAGTCGAATCCAAAAAAGATGTAGACAAAAATTTGGCCAAAATCCAAAAGGAAATCAACAACATTGACGAGAATGGAATCCCTGACTTTGATGCGCCGATAAGCGCGGTGAGAGACTACGGCCAACAGATTGCAAAGATCTCGTTGGTAGAACGAGAACTTGAAGACGCATCTTTGCAAGAGGCGTTTGACAAAGTGCTTAAAGCCCAGAAAAAGAAAGAGGAGGACTTCCATCTCGCGGAAGGTGAAGAGGCCCGAGCAGCAGCACCAATACTTGGCAAAGCCCGCGGTTTAAAAATGATTAGCGAGGTGCCAGGCGGCATCGAGATGACAGTAGCAGAGCACCTGGGCAATATCAATGTTTTCGCACCTGGACAAAGCGGGACAACGTCACTCTTGTTGGACGTTGCAGCCGGTAGGGAGATAAAACCTCGAATACCAAAACCAACCAAGCCAACAGTAGGTGAGGACAAAACCTCATAAGAAGGTGGGTTGTGTGCCAACGAAGGTCAGCAGAAATGCTGACCTTTTATTTCAAGATTGATTTGACAAAATACATTTATATATGTTAGAATAGTGGTGGAGGTAGTTCTGTGATAAAGATTCTTCTCTTCTGGTGGATTGTGATCCCTTTGATTACCGCCATTCTTGTCTTTATGGGATACATTCTCATGAGAATGACGAGGGCGGAAACGGCAGCTGCAAAAAGCGGAAAAATAAAAATCAATTTTTGGCCACAAATCCAGAAAACAGTTAGGTGGCTTTGGGAAAAAGCTCAACACCCCGCTTTTTTCATACTCATCGGCGTAGCGATGGTCAACTGGCTAATCTGGGCGCTCAATAACGATCTTTGGTTGTCTCTTTGGGGAAACCAGTCATCGTTCTGGGCACTAAACGTAACTGGTTGGATTGCTCCATCTCTGTTTTTGGTGAAAGGCGCTGACGGAAAAGTGCATCCGATTGCCAAAACCTTCGCCAAAATCATGGGAGCATTGGCCCTTGTAATATTCGCGATTGGAGTCTGGAAGCATTTTGGCTTTGGGGGATGGTTCGATAGGTTTTTGGGTAGTGATAGCGAAACCATCGCCACCACCCAGCCAAACCACGTGCCGGCAGAGATCGCTCTTCCGATCATCTGCGGGTGCGAGTCTTCCGGTGTTCCCGGACAGATTAAGCATTTCGAAGATGATGGAGTGACTCCTCTGAAAAACAAGCAGGGGTCGACGGCAACCGGCGGGTGTCAAATCCTCGCTTCCGATCACGAGAAGCGGGCGGAAGCCATGGGGTTTAAAATCAGGACACCCGAAGGAAACTTCGGCTTCGCTAAAGTTCTCTACAACGAGAGCGATCCTCCCTGGAAACCATGGGAAGGAACACCGGGAAATACAACCAGAGGGTGTTGGATGCCAGAAATTCTGGCCTTGCAAGGGGCTGGAGTAAAACTTCCCTTCCTACTCGACACAGTCGAGGTTCCAGCGGAAGGGTTGAGCCGGGTTATTCGTAACCCAAGGATTGAGAACGCCGTCGTGGACTGGACGCCAGCACCCGAAGGCTGCGAAATTGTGGTCGAAGGACAAGAAAATACGAAAAGGCCGTGCAACAACGCGTCCTTCGATCGCCACTACAAGTTCTTTCAGTTCAAATCTAGCATCAACAAGCCCTTGGAAATAAGACTTATTGTGCGGAGATAAACGGGAGCGCGATACTATCGCGCTTCTTTTTTTATCTTGAGCAAAGTCGACGAGCTATTTTTTACATAAAAACCTAAAAAGGCAGGTTGGTGGTCGGGATATTGAAAGTGGTAAGCACAAGACGCAGAATGCCGTAAACTGAAAACATTATGAAAAGCCCGAAGATGCCATACATCACATTTTTTCTTTTCTTTTCCAAATCTCCCCCGTCAGAGCCAGCGATAAGCTGGATGATGGCGTAAAAGAAGAAGATGGTCGCCACCACAAACCCGAGCAAAATAATCGGGTTGACGATGAGCTCCACTATCTTTCTTAGCAATTCTTGCATGTTTTTATTTTAACACAAACCAAATCGCACACACAAAATTTGTGTGCAAAAAAACCGCGAACATTTCGCGGTTTTTGAATACTGTGTATTTTAGTCTAAACCTAGATTGTTGGGATAACCTGACCAGGTTGTGTTGGAGGTGTATTTTGGACACCAAATGTGCCAGCCAAAAACCTTACCAAACCCCAAATAGAGGCCATGATGAAGATGGCGATAACGCCCCAGAGCATAGTTTTCTTTGCCTGCTCTTTATCATGTTCAGAACCAAAGAGATACCTGACCAAGCCCCAGAAGAACGCAAGTATACCCAAACCAAATACTACTGGGATTAGTATGTTGATTATATTCCTAATGCCTGTAGCCATGTTGGTCAAGGTGGTTAAATTTGTATCTTGCGCAAAAGCTACGAAAGGCAGAGTAGCCAAAGCCACAACCGCCAATGCTCCTAATTTTTTGTTAATTTTCATGATAACTAAACATTTATAATAAACGAACGACCATTTTTAATTACTTACACAGACATAATATAACTTTTTGCAGTCAAGTTCAATAGGTAATCCACAGAATTACGGACAGTCGGGCGTACCCGGTTCTCCTGCGCAATTTTGGTATCCACTTCCACTGCCTCTAACATTGTTGATAGTAGGAATATTCATATTGGTCTCTTGGTCAATCCCAAAGCTATCTCCTATAAACGCCACTATGCCCCAGATCGAAGACATCACAAAGACGGCGATCACTCCCCAGAGCATGATTTGTTTTCCTTCTTCTTTGCTATTGCCGGCAGACCAAATGTACTTGGCGATACCCCAAAAGAAAAGCATCATCGCAAGCCCAAAAGCGATCGGGATCAAAGTCGCCACTATCCCCTTCACTGCTTCAAAAAACTTTTTGGTTCCTGAAAGACGCTCTTGAGCCGAGACGAGAGTCGGCGCAAAAGCCGTGAGAATTACAAAAATTTTTTTAAGTTTAATCATGTTTTTATTTTTTATAAATGATATTCAATATTTTCCGTTGGTGAAGAAATCAAATCTTTGTCTACATTTTCTATACCGGGGATGCCTAGCTCATTTTGGATAAGAGCGATAATGCCCCAGATGGAGAAGACCACAAACAGCCCCACAGTTCCCCAAAGCATGATTCTACGGCCTTCCGACTTTTCATTGCCTGCGTCTGATTTTATATATTTTACAATACCCCAAAGAAAGAAAAGGGTGCAGAGCCCAAACGCGAGAGGGATGAGAACACTTGTCACTATGCCAAATGCGGCGTCTATGAGCTCTATCATGGTTGGTTTTTAATTTTTAATTGGGGTATGCCGACCTCCGACCCAAAGCCGAATTCGCTCCGCAAGAAAGAGACTATGCCCCAGATGGTGATTAAAACAAACATTCCGACAACCCCCCACACCAGAAGGTTTTTGCTGTCTTTCAGCTCCTTTTCGTTGCCCGCCGCCCTGATGAAGCGAGCTACCCCCCAAATAAACATGAGAAATGCGATCGCCCCCAAAAGCGGGATGAGGCGCAGGCCGATGTTTATGAACATGTTTATGATGTCTGTGAGATTCATGTTGTACTTTATACAGATCCGCCTAGTTGATTAATTGTCGCTCTGATGGCTTCTGAAATTACCCAAGCGCCCAACAAAATCGCCGCGCCGATCACGGCATAAAGAAGCGCGTCGTGGGCCTTTTTGATCTGCGTTTCGTTGCCTCCGGCGGTCACATAAAGAAAGCCGGCGTAAATGATCATCACAGCCGCCACAAGCCCACCTATGGGCAAAAGTATCTTGTTTATTATAGCGCTAATCAGGCCAGACAAAGTACAATCTGTGCCAGGCGTGCATTTGAACGGGTTGCCGATGTTGATTGTTGGTTGGGAAGCCGGTTGAGTCGGCATACCGGTTGGTGGTTGAGTTGGCATTTGCGCAAAAGAAAATAAGGGTATTAAAATCACAAAAAAAATTACTACTGGGAGTGAGAATGAGAAAAGTTTTATATTTTTATTCATAAAATTTTATTTACTTAACAGGCACGGCGTCTGTAAAATCCGGATTTAGCAAAGCGCTAAGTATGGTGTTTACAATAAGCCAAGACGCTAAAATAATAACAAATCCGATAAAAACTTTGACCAGCATTGATTTGGCGGCAGATTTTTGGTCGCTTATGCCGGTCGTCATGTATTTAAAGCCGGCCCAAGCAAATACGAGAGCCGCCACAGGGAAAGAAAACAATATGAGCCAGTTTATGATATTTTTTATAAGCTGAAGAAAGTCGTTGTAGCCACAGTCGGGGGAAGGGTCAAGGATGGTATCACCCTTGCAATCCGGAATGATGGAATTTTGCGCAAGCGCCAATGCCGGAGAAAAAGCCGTGAGAATAAGCATGGCCATAAAAAGATTTGCCCAAATTTTTTTGTTAAAATTTTTCATCATCTATCGCTAAGGATTCTTGTAAGCTCCGATTGCGCCCGATCGACGGCTTCGTTTGTCCTGCTTCTTCCGCTCGTTATGGTATCGATCATGGCGCGGAACACTCCATCGCTCAAATCGGGGTCCGGATCAAGCCAGGTTTTCGATCTTATAGCGCTAGCGTAAAATACGCTCTCATGAGCGGTCGTTGGCTTAATCCCCAGCAGATCCCTTCTTGTCGAAGGCAATTTGGAAACTTCGCTAAAAGCCATAGCGCCCTCTTTGCCGGAAAAATTTAGAGCTACAGCGAGAGCGGCATTTTTGTTTAGAGAAGCTTTGGTGATGGCAAAAGCGGTATAGTTTGCAAAGGAGACACCTACGCCACCCTCTCTGGAGACCGGCACTTCAGCTACATCAAAATTTAGGTTTGGATTGCGCAACTGCAAAGCCCTGGCCTCGCTCGCAAAACCAAAGTAGAGAGCCAGATCCCCTCCCAAGAAATAGTTGGTTGAATTTGGCAAAGAACGGTTCCAGGAATAGGAAGACTTGGACGGATTGCCAAACTCCGTAAAGAAATTTACCGCGGCCTCGGCAGGGGGGGTAGGTTTGCCGAAAGATCCACTCCACGCTATTTGAGCATCTCCTCCGCTCCATCGAGTAACCGGGCTTCCAGCCTGCATTGCCAAGTTGACCAAAATTTCTTTGGCGTGAGATATGTTGCCAAACTCTCCGAAAGCAACTGCGCTTTTTAGAATATTTAGAGCCCCATCTTTTTTTGAAATAGTGTTTGCCAATGAGTAAAATTGGTCCCAATATTTTGGAGGTTCGGTCAGTCTCACATCCGTAAAGATGGATCTGTTCCAATACATGACAAGCGGGTCAGCAGAGACCGGCAAAGCCAAAACACCGCTCGGAGACATGAAGATTTCTGCTCCTTCTATGAAAGAATCTTTAAATTGGCGTTCGGTGAAAACATTGTAAGGGATGGGGAAAATTTTGTTGTAATGCTTCCAAATTTTTTCGCTCTTGATCATAAAAAGGTCAGGGCCGTTGCCAGAGGCGAGAGCTTCAACAAAATCAGCGTCAAAATCCGCTTCTGATTTTTCAACATATTGGATATCGTATTGCTTGTTTTGATAAAGCGGAGTTTTCTGCAACACTTGAGCAAAGCTAAGCTGGGGCAAAGTGCCCCAAACTACTACCGTTACTTTTTCTTGCGAACTGCCCCTGTATGCGGAAAAAACTATGATGCCCAAAACCAGAAAAAATCCGAATACTCCCGTGAGGATTAACTGAAATTTCGTCATGCAAACATTATACAAGAAGTAAATTTCTTCTTCTATTAAAACTGTGAACTTCAAAAACTTGGACTCTATAGACAGATGAAGGAAGCGATGGCGTCGCCGTCGTGGAGTTTCATTATGCGCACACCTTGAGTCGAGCGTCCAAGAGAGGGGATTTCGGCAAGACCCAACCTTATTACTTGGCCTTTTTTGGACATTGCCACCGCCTCTTCCTCCTCATCAGACACGATTTGTGAGGCGATTATCTCTCCCGTTTTTGCCGTTACATTGCTGGTCTTGATGCCAGAACCGCCTCTGTTTTGAATTTTGTATTCCGAAATTGGAGTTTTCTTGCCATAACCATTGGCGCCCATAGTGAGCAAAAACGCTGTTTTTTCTTTTTCTTTAGGAACCGCATCCGCGCCAACAACCCTATCGCCCTTTCCAAGTTTTATCACTCTCACACCGCCGGCAGTCCGGCCCATCTCCCTTACATCGCCTTCTTTAAATCTTATTGATTGACCCTTCGCAGTCACAACAGCGCAGGAATCGCCCTTAACCACAGGAGAAACGGAAACCAACCTGTCCCCTTCGGAAAGCTTGATGGCGATGATGCCACTCGCCCGCACATCATGAAAACTTGAGGCAGAAACTTTTTTGCCTGTTCCCTCCTCTGTAACCATAACCAAAGAAAGTCCGGCAAGATTTTTTTTGTCTTTGGAAACCGGCAAGACAGAGGTGACTCTCTCACCCTCGGAAAGAGAGATGAAGTTCATTATGGATTTGCCCCTTGTCGCCCTCTTGCCTTCAGGCAACTCATGCATTTTGATTTGATAAACTTTGCCTCGATCGGTAAAGAAAAGCAGATCCGAATGAGTGCTTGCCGTTAGGAAATTGACCACAAAATCTTCTTCTTTGGTATCAAGATCAATCACCCCGACTCCGCCGCGTTTTTGCTTTTTATATTCATCAGGATGAGTTCTTTTTACATAGCCACCCTGGGTAAGTACCAGTGTATTTTCTTCGTCCGGTATAAGGTCTTCAATAGACAAGACTTTCACTCCTCCTTTTACGACTTTGGTCCTTCTTTCGTCTCCGTATTTTTCAGAAATTTCGGAAAGCTCTTTTTTGATTATGGAAAGTATCCTCTTCGGATTTGCCAAGATATCCTTAAGCTCTTTGATCAAAGTCTGGATTGCGTCAAGCTCATCTTCAACCTTCTTCCTTTCAAGGCCGGCGAGCTTCTGAAGTCTCATTTCAAGAATGGCGTTTGCCTGGATTTCGGAAAACTTGAATGTTTTCATCAAGTTGGCGCGGGCCGTCTCTACATCTTTGCTTTTCTTGATAAGTTTTATAATTTCATCAATGTGATCGAGGGCTTTTTTCAAACCAAGGAGAATATGCTCCCTCGCCTCGGCCTCTTTGAGATCAAACTCCGTCCTTCGTTTTATTACCACCTTTCTATGCCCGATAAATTCCTCCAAAATCCCCTTCAAGGAGAGCGTTTGCGGCACCCCGTCTACCAGAGCCACCAGGTTTACATGGAAAGTTTCTTCAAGTTGAGTGTGCTTGTAAAGATAATTTAAAACTTTTTGCGGGTGACTGCCGTTTTTTAAATCTATGACTACTCGTATATCTTTGGTTGACTCGTCGCGCAGACCCTTTATGCCGTCAATCTTCTTTTCACGCACCAGCTCTGCGATTTTTTCTATCAAAGTGGCTTTGTTTACCCTGTAAGGAATAGAAGAGATTATTATCTGCGAAATATTTTTGTTTTCGACGATTTCGGCAACTCCCCTTGCGACTATGCCCCCGCGACCAGTCGAATACGCGTGGCTTATGTCTTTAGAATTGAAAATAACTCCTCCCAAAGGAAAGTCGGGGCCTTGCACAAATTGCAAAAGATCTTCGGTGGTAGCATCTTTGTTGTCAACGAGATATGCGGTCGCATCGACAATCTCTCTCAAGTTGTGGGGCGGAATATTTGTCGCCATACCGACGGCAATGCCCAATGTACCGTTTAAAAGAAGATTTGGCACAGCCGAAGGCAAAACTTTCGGCTCCTTTTTGGTTGCGTCGTAGTTTGGAACGAAGTCTACAGTGTCTTTGTTTATATCGCGAAGCATCTCGCTCGCAAGTCTGCTCATCTTGGCTTCTGTATATCGCATGGCGGCTGGGTTGTCTCCGTCTATTGATCCAAAATTCCCCTGGCCGATGACAAGCGGATACCTCATGGCAAAATCCTGCGCCATTTTTACCATCGCATCATAGGCGGCCGTATCTCCATGCGGATGATAGTTACCCAAAACCTCTCCCACCACCGTGGCAGACTTTCTTGTTTTAGCGTTTGCCGATAAACCCAGGTGATGCATCGCATAGAGTATACGGCGATGCACCGGCTTCAGGCCATCGCGCACATCCGGCAAAGCGCGATCAGTGATCACTGACATGGCATAGTCGATGAAAGATTCTTTCATCTCCAACACTATAGAACGCGAAATAATGCCCTTTTCGGCATTATTTTCAAGCTCGTTTTGGTCTTCCTTTTTAGCCATTTGTCCCCGAAACTATAGCAAAAAAGGAGTCTTTAATCAACACAAATTTCATTGAGGCATATTCTGGAAAAAGCCTAGGACCAGTAAACAAAAAATTACCGCGCGGGTTACAAGTGCTTTTGAAAGAATATGCCGAATAAGAAATTTTGGATTTTGTTGAGGCGCTTACTCTCTTTCGTAAATTTCAATGCCGGTTATAAACGGCACAATCACGGAAGAAACGGAATCCTTGAAAGAGTCGTATTGTTTTTCTATTTCGCCAAAAGCGGCTTTCAAAATTTTCTTTGAATTTTGGAGCGGAGAAGAGACTTCTTCAACGGCAACCGCAGGAGAAGCGACTTGGCGAGTCGGTGAAACACCCCCCTCTATCTCAAAACCAACATAACCTTTATAAAAAGCGAAGCTCGCAAAAATAAAAAGCGAGAGGGTGACCGAAAGACCGAGAGCCCATCTGTTTCGGTGCTTTTCCGGTTTTTCCATTATTGATTTGTATTTTTTCAGAAGCATTTTGCTTGAGAACAAATTTACTTTTATTGCGCATCGAGCACAATCACCTCCCCCTCTTTGCCTTCCAAATCTTTCTTTTTTATCGTCAGCTTGTCTAAAGGCTTCAGACCTTCCGCGCTACCCTCTTTCAAAAAAGACTTCAGGGATTCGGCAGAGTAATTCATGGGAATAATTATAGAAGGTTCTAAGGAAACCGCAAACTTGTAAGCTTCACTTGCATCAAGCGCACCGTTTCCTCCAATGGGAACAAAAAGTATGTCGACTCCATCTATGGACTCTTTGGTAACATTCGGGATTTTTGCATCCCCTAAAGCGCCCAAAAAGCAGAGATTTATATTTTCTAGGTTTACAGTATAAATGGTATTGGTTTTTTCTTCGCCACCAACTTGCCCTGAGCCTGTCGAAGGGTACAACGATACGCTGGGAAGACCTTTTATAAAGACCCCTTGCACTTCATATTCTCCGGGACCCTGTATCACGAAAGCTTCTTTTTCTCCACGGCTTGCTTGCTCAATTCCATTCATGTCAGGGTGATTTAAAGACACAAGAGCAATATCGGCGCCAAAACTTGAAGCTTTGTGCTTAGAATTTTTTGACACAGGATCAAAAGCCAAAACAGTATCCCCAAACTGCACTTTGAAATTTTGCACCCCTTGGTATGTAATTATCATGAGATGATTCTACCACAGAACTTGTCAAAAACCTCTTGTTTTATTTTTAAAATCTGATACTCTAACTTAGGTAAAGCTGATTTATCAGCAAGGGAATTATCAGCCTAATCTATATAATTATGGACGAAAAAGACAAAGTGGTTCCTGGAGAAGAACAAGGAGGAGCCGAAAATGTGCCTGAAGAAACCAAACCTGAAGGCACACCAGGAGAAGGGACTAATGCTTAATCAAAGCATACGAGTATCTTAAGTTAGTTAAAATAAGACCTCCAAATCGGAGGTCTTATTTTATGTAAAAGGGGCTTTTTTTCTTTTTTTGCCTTTTTTTTGAGAAATGTTATGATTTTGCACAAGGCCCCATCGTCTATCGGTTAGGACACCGCCTTTTCAAGGCGGGAAGCGCGGTTCGATTCCGCGTGGGGTCACAAATTGTCCGCAGGCAAACTGCTTTGCCTGCGGACAATTTGTGAAGACGGAAGCATGTTTTTATAGAAATAAAAACAGCTGAGTCCGGGGCTGGAAAATTTGCGAGTGACGACGAGCAAATTATTGTGGCTCACCAAAAATTTTACTTAGTAATTTGCGATACATAATTACACCACATTCCCTAAAGTACAATGGTCGCCATTGTTGTTTAATGTAGTGAATAACCAAATAGCGTGGTAGGATATTTTTGATATCGCCATTTAAGGAAGTGTGGCTGAGTGGTTGAAAGCGCCGCTCTCGAAAAGCGGTATATCCGAAAGGGTATCGGAGGTTCGAATCCTCCCACTTCCGCCAGTAGTTTTGAAAAGTGAGCTTTAAAATACCCTTGTTTTAAACTACTTTCTAAAACGGAAAAGTGTTAAAATGTAAGAACCCTAAGGGGATTCGAACTTATGAAAGATAACTGGTCTGACAAAACTTTCGCCGAGGAATGGGATACAAAAGACTCACAGGGTCATCCGACCAGGGGTGAGCAACTTGATATTCTTACTTCTGTTATTGCTGATAATTATGAAACAGGCAAATTCATCTTAGATATTGGTTGTGGATCAGGACAAGTCGAAAAACTCATCTTTGATAAATCTGCTAACGCAAAAATTGTCGGGATAGACTCTTCAGCCCCAATGCTTGAGATCGCAAAAAAACGACTGGCAAATTTCGGACAGAATTTCCAGAGTCTTCAAAAACATATTGCATCTTTAGAATCTACCGATTTTCCATCTGGCATATATCAAACTGTGTTCAGTGTTCAGGTACTGCACGAGCTTACCACAGAATTACGTAGGGATTTATTTAAAAAAATCTACGATCTTTTAGAAACGGGTGGTCAGTTTCTGATTATGGACAGAATAAAAGTTGATTTAGAAATTTTTACTAAACCCTATCAAAGTGTATGGAGTCGCTTAGAGTCCACTACTTCTCTTAAAAGCGCCTCAGATTGGGAGGGTTATAAGCAAAGAATCCGAGGCAAAGAAGACAGTCCGGGTAGTATGGAAGAATATGAAGAACTACTAACAGAGGCTGGGTTCAAGTTTGCAATCCTCCATCTTCATTTTGATCGAGCAGTAATTGTTGGTATCAAATAATTATGACCAAATCTAAGTATACAAAAAAGAATGTCGATATCTCGCCCGAATGTCAGGCAGAGCTTCGACGAAAAACCCTTATTGAATTGACTGGTTCATCGCTTCGCCTTTCTGGTTCTAAGGTTACTAATGAACAAGTTGAACAGATTCTTAACACACTCAATAAACCTTCTGTGCGAAAGTAGGAACATCAAATAAACCCGGTTTCTCTTGGTGTATTCGTCTCAATTTCCGTATAATCTTATCAACCTTGCTGTAGCGAAGCCGTCCTATTGGTTCAAAGTTCCGGGCATCGTCCCCGCCTTCGGTCCGCAGTAGCGGACCTTCGGCGTGACGCAATCCGCTAAAGCCAAAAAACGATAAAAATATATTGATAAACGATAAGCGATAGATTAAGATGTTCCTATTGGTAGGAATAGCAG
>Ga0209542_10014838_pt1 | contig 13179 bp, 16 predicted proteins | sample RifCSPhighO2_01_FD_184028 | JGI IMG/M metagenome (GOLD analysis project Ga0209542, IMG submission 184028) | Soil microbial communities from Rifle, Colorado - Rifle CSP2_plank highO2_0.1 (SPAdes) (version 2) | ecosystem: Environmental > Terrestrial > Deep subsurface > Rock core/Sediment ... | reverse complement strand
AACGGCCAAGGCCAGCAGTGCGGCATTCTTCCAGCGCATCACGTCACGCATCCCCTTTTGCCAGATCATCCAGCTTCATTTGCAGACCACCGACAGCGGCATCTTCAGAGAGCGCTGCCTTGGCTTTTTCGTAGGCGGCATGCGCGTCATCGGCACGGCCGAGTTGCACCAGCAGGTCACCTTTGAGTTCTTCACGGCTGGCGACAAAGGCCGGCGCAACCTTGGCATCCAGCAGTTTCAGGGCATCTTCAACTTTGTCCTGCGCAGCCAGTACGCGCGCCAGGCGCTGACGGGCCAGCTCAGCCAGACTGTCATCGGCCGGTTTGTCGACAATGGCCTGCAACTCGCTAGCAGCGTCGTCCAGTTTGCCGGCCTCAACTGCAACCTTGGCCACAAATAGTCTGCCGTACTGCGCGTAATGGGTACCGGCAAAATCTTTTTTCAGCGTGTTCGCCAACTCGGCAACTTTGCTCGCATCGGGCTTGCCGCTCGGGTCCAGCGCAGCTTCAAGCAACTGCTGATACACCAGCGAGGCACCCTGGGACTGATTAGCCTGATATTTCTGCCAGCCCTGCCAGCCGAACACCACCACTAACGCCAGCGCAACACCGGTCAGTAATGGCATGCCATTGCGCTGCCACCAGTCCTTGATTACCGCCAGTTCTTCATCATCAGTACGCGAAACCACCCCAACACTCCTATTCGCTAAATCACTCAACAGGCGCTCAGGCCTGATCGGCGCTGGTCGCCAAATGGTCGGCCAATGCCGACCACGCAATACTTTGTTGCTCGCCCTGACCGCGCAGCGGTTTGCAACCTACCACTTGCTGGGCCAATTCGTCTTCACCCAAGATCAAGGCGTACAAGGCGCCACTCTTGTCGGCTTTCTTGAACTGACTCTTGAAGCTACCCGCCCCGGCATTCACCTGCAGACGCAGGTTTGGCAGCTGGTCACGTAGTCGCTCGCTCAAGGCCAGCGCCGCCAGTTCAGCAGGCTCGCCAAAGGCACACAGGTAAACGTCGACCGTACGGGCGATTTCAGCCGGTACTTTACCTAGAGTTTCGAGCAACAGCACCAAACGTTCGATACCCATGGCAAAACCCACGCCTGGCGTCGGTTTGCCACCCATCTGCTCAACCAGGCCATCGTAACGGCCGCCCGCGCACACTGTACCCTGGGAACCGAGCTGATCAGTCACCCACTCGAACACGGTCTTGCTGTAGTAATCCAGGCCACGCACCAGCTTGGGATTGATCACGTAAGGCACACCGGCCGCATCCAGACGGGCTTTAAGCCCCTCGAAATGCACGCGCGACTCTTCGTCCAGGTAATCCGCCAGCTTCGGCGCATTGACCAACAGCGCCTGCGTTTCCGGGGCCTTACTGTCGAGCACGCGCAGCGGATTGGTGTGCATACGGCGACGGCTGTCTTCGTCCAACTGATCGGCATGAGCCGTCAGGAACTCGACCAGTGCATCACGGTAAACGGCACGCGCGGCGCTGGTGCCCAAGCTGTTGAGCTCAAGCTTCACCGCATCGCGGATACCCAGCAGCCCCCACAGGCGCCAAGTCAGCACGATCAACTCGGCGTCGATATCCGGACCGTCGATGTTGAAAACTTCTACACCAATCTGGTGAAACTGGCGGTAACGGCCTTTCTGCGGACGCTCGTGGCGAAACATCGGGCCGATGTACCAGAGTTTCTGCGTCTGGCCACCGCCGGACAGACCATGCTCAAGCACTGCGCGGACACAGGCAGCAGTACCTTCCGGACGCAGCGTTAGGGAATCACCGTTGCGGTCGTCGAAGGTGTACATCTCTTTTTCAACGATATCGGTGACTTCACCAATAGAACGTTTGAACAGCTCGGTGAACTCAACGATCGGCATACGAATTTGCCGATAGCCGTAACCGTCCAACAGACTGGCGACGGTACCTTCAAAATAACGCCAAAGCGGAGTCTGCTCGGGCAGGATATCGTTCATGCCACGAATGGCTTGCAGGGGCTTGCTCACTTCAATTCCTTAGCAGTCTTAGCTGCGCACGATGACCGCGGCGTCAGCAGCAACCTTATCGGCTGCTTTCTGGCGGATCAGCTTTTCCAGCTCATCAACCAGGTTGTCATTACCCAGCTTGTGCGCCGGTTTGCCATCGATATAGATCAGATTGGGCGAACCACCGGTCAGGCCAATATGTGCTTCCTTGGCTTCGCCTGGGCCGTTGACGACACAGCCGATGACCGCAACATCCAGCGGTACCAAAAGGTCTTCAACGCGCTGCTCCAGCTCGTTCATGGTTTTCACCACGTCGAAGTTCTGCCGTGAGCAGCTTGGGCAGGCGATGAAGTTAATGCCACGGGAACGCAGACGCAGGGATTTGAGGATGTCGTAGCCGACCTTGATCTCTTCCACCGGATCAGCGGCCAGGGAGATACGAATGGTATCGCCGATGCCCTCAGCCAGCAGCATGCCCAGCCCAACCGCCGATTTCACGGTACCCGAACGTAGGCCACCCGCTTCGGTAATGCCTAGGTGCAATGGCTGTTCAATCTGCTTGGCCAACAAGCGATAGGCTTCGACGGCCATAAACACGTCAGACGCCTTAACACTGACTTTGAAATCTGGAAAGTTCAGACGGTCCAAATGCTCAACGTGGCGCAGGGCCGACTCAACCAACGCCGCGGGTGTGGGCTCGCCATATTTCTTCTGCAAATCCTTTTCCAGCGAACCGGCATTCACCCCAATACGAATCGGAATACCTTTATCCCGCGCCGCTTCAACCACTGCGCGCACACGGTCTTCACGACCAATATTACCTGGGTTGATACGCAGGCAATCGACGCCAAGCTCGGCTACGCGCAAGGCAATCTGATAGTCGAAGTGAATATCGGCCACCAGCGGCACACGCACCTGCTGTTTAATCTTGCCGAAGGCTTCGGCTGCATCCATATCCGGCACCGAGACACGCACGATATCCGCGCCTGCATCTTCGAGGCGACGAATCTGCGCCACGGTGGCTGCTACATCATTGGTGTCGCTGTTGGTCATGCTCTGCACGGCGATGGGCGCATCACCACCCACAGGCACGGAGCCAACCCAGATTTTGCGTGAAACACGGCGCTTGATCGGCGATTCGCAATGCATGTTACTGCCCACCCAACTTCAGACGCGCGGTTTCACCGGAGATAAACGGGGCCACATCAACTGGGCTGCCATTCAGGCTCACCTGAGCGCCTCGAGCGAAGCCCAGACGCAGCTCCAGTGGTGCCTTACCGGCCAACTCTAAGCTATCGCCTTTGCGCTTGAGGGCGCTGAAAAGCACCTTGCCATTGGCATCTGTCAGCTGCGTCCAGCAATCAGCAATAAAGGTCAGACTAACCACCGCCTCACCGGCGGCTGCCTGCACAGGTGCAGGTGCAGCAACAGAAGATACTTCGGGCAGGGCGTCAGCAACTACCGGCGGTACCTCAGCAGACGCAGCAGGCACAGCAGGAGCAGCTGCTGTATCGGCAAGATTTTGCGGCTGCTCAACTTGAGGAGCGACCACGGCCGCAGCTTCGGCCCCGGTTGCACTGGACAGCTCTGCAGCACCCTCAGGAAGTCGCGGTAACGTCACGCCTGCATCCAGCTGAGCGGCCTCTACCGCTTGATCTTCCGGCTCATCCAACGGATGGATCTGCGTGGTGCCATCAGCACCGTCCACCTCAACATGCTCAAGGCTGGTTGACGCCAAGTCTGCGGCACGACGCTCAGCCTGCTCTTGCCACCAGAAGAAGCTCAAACCGGCTAGCGCCAGCAAGAGGACAAAGCTGACCATCCGCAAGATACGTTGCGAATAGCTCACGGGCTCCTCGATACGGCCCAAGCTGTGAACACTGCTACCCGCCGCATCGCTGCCAGTGAATTGGTCAAACTCCAGTACAAGACGATTCTGATCAATGTCCAGTAACTTGGCGTAGGCCCTGACATAACCACGCGCAAAGGTATGCCCGGGGAGCTTATCGAAAGCACCTTGCTCGACCTGACTCAAACGCTGAGGGGTCAAATTAAGCTGCGCTGCAACTTCGGCAATAGTCCAACCACGCCCCTCACGAGCCTTGCGCAAAGTCTCACCCGGGTTGATACGGGGAACTGCTAGCACTTCTGGATGCGCCGCTTTCATCATTGCTCCAACAGGTATTGCTGATATTCCGGCGTGCCCGGATAAAGTCGCTTCAACTGCAAACCGAGGCTCGCCGCGTTGTCGCGCTCTTCGAAAATCCTCGCCAGCCTTACGCCCAACAACAGGCTGCGCGCATCTGGCTGAGCAAGCGCCATATAGCTATCGTAATAACCCCGCGCGGGAACATATTGTTTGTCCTCAAAGGACAACTGCGCCATTTCCATCAGGGCGCGGGGACGGCGGCTATTAAGCCGTAGCGAACGCTCGAAATAGGCCTTGGCCTGCTCGCGCTGCTTGAGCTGCAAGGAGGTCAGCCCAAGGTTTTCAAACACGCGTGACCGCTCCGGATAAAGCGTGTCCTGAGCAGCTTGGGAATAGCGCTCGAAGGCCTCCTGGTAACGCTGCTGCTCAAACAGAAAGCTGCCGTAGTTATTCAACAAGCGAGCATCGTCACTGTTTTGCGAGAGCGCCTTGCGGTAGTGATCGTCAGCCAGCTTGGGCTCCATTTCAATCTGGAACACCAACGCCAGTGCAGCATGTGCATCCGCATTCGATGAGTCGAGCTCTAACGCTTTCTTCAACGGAATCTTGGCGCGTTCGGTCTCGCCTTGCTGTAGATAACCAATACCAAGCTGCACGTAAGCATCTCGGGCTTCATCACGGCCTTTGGACGTTTTCATCGGATCGACATTACCAGTTGTAACGCAACCGACTAACAGACTGGCGGCCAACAGCAATAACGCGGGACGCAAGGTCATGGGTATCCTCCCCTCAGGTTCGATTGGCGGCGGAACTCGGCGTTTCGGCCTCGCTACTCAATTCACGCACAGCAATATAGCGCTCACTACGGCGGGTACGATCCATGACCTGGCCGACCAACTGACCACAGGCCGCATCAATGTCCTCGCCTCGCGTGGTGCGCACGGTGACATTGTGCCCGGCCTTGTGCAGCAGGTCTTGGAAACGGCGAATGGCATTGTTGCTAGGCCGCTCGTACCCGGAGTGGGGGAAGGGATTAAACGGAATCAAGTTGATCTTGCAAGGCACATCTTTGAGAAGTGCGATCATTTCCTCAGCGTGCTCGGTCTTATCGTTTACATCCTTGAGCAGGGTGTATTCGATTGTAAGCACGCGTTTCTCGCCAAGGCGCGAGACATAACGCTTACAAGCCGCCAGCAGCATTTCCAGCGGGTACTTCTTGTTGATCGGCACCAACTGGTTGCGCAGAGCATCATTCGGCGCATGCAGTGACAGCGCCAGTGACACATCAATCACTTCGCCAAGCTTGTCGATCATCGGCACCACACCCGAGGTGGACAGCGTCACCTTGCGTTTGGAAATGCCATAGCCGAGGTCGTCCATCATGATTTTCATGGCGGCGACGACGTTGTCGAAGTTCAGTAGCGGCTCGCCCATACCCATCATCACTACGTTGGTGATGGCACGGTCGATCTTCGCCGGCACGCTGCCGAACGACTTGTTGGCGATCCACACCTGACCGATCACTTCGGCGGCACTCAGATCACTATTGAAACCTTGTTTACCGGTTGAGCAGAAACTGCAATCCAACGCGCAGCCGGCCTGCGACGACACACACAAGGTGCCACGCGTACCCTGGGGGATATACACGGTTTCTACGCAACTGCCTGACGCCACCCGCACTACCCACTTGCGCGTGCCATCAGTGGAAATATCTTCGCTGACCACTTCCGGGCCGCGGATCTCAGCACAGGCCTTGAGCTTTTCGCGCAAGACCTTGCTGACGTTACTCATGGCATCGAAATCATCGATACCAAAGTGGTGAATCCATTTCATCATCTGCCCGGCACGGAAACGCTTTTCCCCGATGCTTTCGAAGAATTGTTCCATCTCTGCCTGGGTCAGACCCAGCAGATTGATTTTACCGGTAGCTTCAGTCATGGCTTCACCCTCACCCGATTCGCTTAGCGAATACGTGCGCAAACTTCGGTGGCAGCGAAGAAGTAAGCGATTTCGCGGGCAGCGGAGGCTTCCGAGTCGGAACCGTGAACAGCGTTTTCGTCGATGGAAACAGCGAAATCAGCACGAATGGTGCCGGCAGCTGCTTCTTTAGGATTGGTAGCGCCCATCAGTTCGCGGTTAGCCAGAACAGCGTTTTCGCCTTCCAGAACCTGAACGATAACTGGACCGGAGGTCATGAAGGCAACCAGGTCTTTGAAGAAGCCGCGCTCGCTGTGCTCAGCGTAGAAGCCAGCAGCTTCACGCTCGGACAGTTGAACCATTTTCGAAGCAACGACGCGCAGGCCGGCTTTTTCAAAACGAGTGGTGATCTCGCCAACAACGTTTTTAGCAACGGCATCCGGCTTGATGATGGAGAAAGTGCGTTGAACAGCCATGTGAAACTCCAGAAACAATGATTAAAGCGAAAAATTAAACCCGCGAATTATACGCGGGTTCCGGTTAAATGCGTAGGCCAGGCCAACAGGCCAGTTAATCCGCCTCGTCGATCCAGGCTGCCTGAACGGCTTCAAGCACCTTCTCGCCGCCGCGCTGCGGGTCGTCACTGAACTCCGGCAACGCCAGAATCCATTTATGCAGATCCACAAAGTTCACGTAGCGAGGGTCTACCTCAGGTTTGGACTCCGCCAGCTGAATGGCGATTTCCAGAACATCAACCCACTTCAGACTCATATCAACTCCTTGAATCAGTGCGGCGCTTCGGCAGCGTGGTTGAGCGAGTACTTGGGGATTTCCACAGTCAGATCTTCATCGCCCACAATAGCCTGGCAGGACAGCCGCGACTGCGCCTCCAGCCCCCATGCCTTGTCCAGCATGTCTTCTTCGAGCTCATCGGCCTCGGTCAGCGAGCCAAAGCCTTCACGAATAATGCAGTGGCAAGTGGTGCAGGCGCAGACACCGCCACAAGCGCTTTCAATTTCGATATGGTGTTCATGCGCCACTTCGAGCACTGACGTACCTGGCGCAACCTCGACCACCAGCCCTTCCGGACACAGCACCGCGTGGGGCAGAAAAATGATCTGCGGCATGCTTATTCCTCAATCTCATCAAGACTACGGCCGGCCAGCGCAGCCTTGACCGTGGCATCCAGGCGACGCGCAGCAAAAGCATCGGTCACCTGAGTCAATCTTTTGGTTTGCTGCTCAATCGCCAAGCCATCTGTGCCGGCCATCAAATCGCGCAATTGCTCGATCTGCGCATCGATGGCCATACGCTCATCGGCATCCAGCAGACGCTCACCATCGGCCAGCAACGCTGCCTCGACCGCCTCCAGCAGACGCTGGGCGTCGACCTGCTGCTCACGCAGTACGCGGGCAACTTTGTCGTCGCCGGCATTTTTGAAGGAATCCTGCAGCATGCGGGCAATTTCGCCATCGGTCAGCCCATAAGATGGCTTGACCTGGATACTCGCCTCAACGCCCGAAGCCAGCTCACGCGCAGCAACGCTGAGCAGACCATCGGCGTCAACCTGGAAGGTCACGCGAATCTTCGCCGCACCTGCGACCATCGGCGGAATACCGCGCAATTCGAAGCGTGCCAAGGAGCGGCAATCGCTGATCAGCTCGCGCTCACCCTGCAGCACATGCACCATCATGGCCGTCTGACCATCTTTATAGGTAGTGAAGTCCTGGGCGCGCGCCACGGGAATGGTGGTATTGCGCGGAATCACCTTTTCCATCAACCCGCCCATGGTTTCAAGACCAAGCGACAGCGGAATCACATCCAGCAACAGCAACTCTTCGCCATCGCCGCGCTTGTTGCCTGCCAGAGCATCAGCCTGGATAGCGGCACCAATGGCCACCACCTGATCAGGATCGATGTCGGTCAGCGGCTCACGGGCGAACAACTCGGCGACGGCCTGACGCACGCGCGGCACCCGGGTGGAGCCGCCAACCATAACTACTGCTTCAACCTCATCCAACTCAATGCCGGCATCACGCACCGCGCGGCGGCAGGCCTTGAGGCTGCGTGCGAGCATGGGCTCGATCAGGGCATCGAACTGCTCACGAATCAACTGCCCTGCCCAGCCGGCATAACTGAGGCTTGCCGAAGCGCTGTCAGTCAGAGCCTCTTTGGCGGCACACGCGGCCTCTAGCAACAAGCGCTGCTGCATAGGATCAAGATCAGAGGAAATACCCGCCTGCTCAACTATCCAGCCAGCGATTGCGTGATCGAAGTCATCACCGCCCAGCGCACTATCACCGCCGGTAGCGAGCACTTCAAACACACCACCGGTCAGGCGCAATACGGAAATATCAAAGGTGCCGCCGCCCAGATCATAGATGGCGACCACACCCTCGGCATGCTGATCCAGGCCATAGGCGACTGCTGCTGCCGTCGGCTCGTTGAGCAGGCGCAGCACATTCAGCCCGGCCAGACGCGCAGCATCTTTGGTGGCCTGGCGCTGGGAGTCATCAAAATAGGCTGGCACGGTGATGACCGCGCCCACCAGCTCACCGCCGAGGGTGGCTTCGGCACGCTGACGCAGCACCCTGAGAATATCCGCCGAGACTTCAACCGGACTTTTCGGCCCCTGCACGGTCTCGATAAACGGCATATGCGATTCGCCACCGACAAAGCGGTATGGCAGCTGCTCACCGAGCTGCTTGACGTCAGCCAAACCGCGCCCCATGAGGCGCTTGACCGACAGCACAGTATTCAGCGGATCAGCCGATGCGGCCGCCTTGGCGACCTCGCCTACCTCGACCCGATCAGCGTGATAACGCACTGCAGACGGCAGAATGACCTGCCCAGCGGCATCGGCCAGCGGCTCGGAAAGGCCGCTACGCACGGCGGCGACCAGCGAATTGGTGGTACCCAGATCAATCCCAACGGCCAGACGGCGCTGGTGTGGCTGGGGGCTTTGTCCGGGCTCAGCGATCTGCAGTAAGGCCATGATTAATCAGTGCTTAGATATCAGGCGCGCCGCAATAGGCGCGCCAGCGTTAATCGTCGAGGCGCTCTTCCAGCTGGCGGACCTCGTGAGAAAGCTTGTCGAGAAACTGCATGCGACGCATCAGGCGCTCGGCCTCATCGCGACGCGAAGCATCATCCCAACAAACGGCAAAACTTTCGTTAAGCTCGTCCTGAGCCACTTTCAGACGCCGCTTGAACTGCGCCACCCCGTCCAGGTCTGCACTGTCGTGCAGATCTTCCAGCTCTTCGCGCAGCTGCATTTGCTGCAGCAGGAAATCCGGATCCTGCACCGTCACTTCCAGCGGTAGCTCGGGCCCGCGCAGTGCCAGCAAATAGCGAGCGCGCTGCGACGCACTCTTGAGCGTGCTGTAAGCCTCGTTGAGACTGGCAGATTGCTCGAGGGCTAAGCGCTGCTCACGCTCGGAAGCGTCAGCAAAGCGATCCGGATGAATCTGCCGCGCCATCTCACGGTAACGCGCGGCAAGCAGCTCCTGATCCAGCCGAAAACCTGGCTGCAGGTCGAATAAAGCAAAGTGACAAGGACTGCCCACACGCGCCTCAGATATTGAAGCTTTCGCCGCAGCCACATTCGCCGCGCACGTTCGGGTTGTTGAACTTGAAACCTTCGTTCAACCCCTCTTTGACGAAATCAAGCTCAGTACCGTCGAGGTAAACCAGGCTCTTAGGATCGATGATCACCTTGACGCCATGGTTCTCGAACACCTGATCTTCGCTGGCGGCCTCATCGACAAACTCCAGCACATAGGCCAAGCCGGAACAGCCCGTGGTGCGTACACCCAGGCGAATACCTTCGCCCTTGCCGCGCCCCTCAAGAGAACGACGCACGTGCTGAGCGGCTGCTTCGGTCATGCTGATAGCCATCGACAAACCTCCTTAGAGCAAGCCTTTCTTCTGCTTGTAATCGCGCACAGCAGCCTTGATGGCGTCTTCGGCGAGTACCGAGCAGTGGATTTTCACCGGTGGCAGAGCCAATTCCTCGGCCAGCTGGGTGTTCTTGATAGTTTCAGCTTCGTCCAGGGTCTTGCCCTTCATCCACTCGGTAGCGAGGGAGCTGGAGGCAATTGCCGAACCGCAACCGTAGGTCTTGAACTTGGCGTCTTCAATCACGCCCTGCTCGTTGACCTTGATTTGCAGACGCATCACGTCACCGCAAGCCGGCGCGCCGACCATGCCAGTGCCGACGTCTGGGTCTTCCGCGTCCATCTTGCCGACGTTGCGCGGGTTCTCGTAGTGGTCAATGACCTTTTCACTGTAAGCCATGCTGGTATTCCTTCCTCATCAGAGAGTCGCTCTTGCTCGGCGACTACTTAGTGCGCCGCCCACTCGATCTTGGAGATGTCGACACCGTCTTTGTACATATCCCACAGCGGCGACAATTCGCGCAGCTTGGTCACCGCCTCGCACACTTTCTGCGCGGCGTAATCGACTTCTTCATCAGTGGTGAAGCGGCCGAAGGTAAAGCGAATAGAGCTGTGCGCCAGCTCATCATTGCGGCCCAGGGCGCGCAACACGTAGGACGGCTCCAGAGAAGCCGAGGTGCAAGCCGAGCCGGACGACACCGCCAGATCCTTGAGCGCCATGATCAGCGACTCGCCCTCAACATAGTTGAAGCTGAGGTTGAGATTGTGCGGTATGCGGGCGGTCATGCTGCCATTGATGTACAGCTCTTCAAGACCATCGACCTGTTTGAAGAAGCGATCACGTAGGGCCTGGATGCGCTGGTTTTCCTGGGTCATTTCTTCTTTGGCAATACGGAACGCCTCACCCATACCGACGCACTGGTGAGTCGCCAGGGTGCCGGAGCGCATACCACGCTCGTGACCGCCGCCATGGGTCTGCGCTTCCAGACGCACACGTGGCTTGCGACGCACGAACAGCGCACCGACGCCTTTCGGGCCATACGTCTTGTGCGCGGAGAACGACATCAGATCGACCTTGAGCGACTCCAGATCAATCGCCACCTTGCCGGTGGACTGAGCCGCATCAACATGCAGAAACACGCCGCGCGAACGGGTCAGCTCGCCAATCGCCGCGATGTCGTTGATGGTGCCGATTTCGTTATTCACGTGCATGACCGACACTAGGATGGTGTCCTCACGCAGCACCGCTTCAATCATGGCCGGGGTAATCAGACCATCTTCACCAGGCTCAATGTAGGTCACCTCGAAGCCTTCACGCTCAAGCTGGCGCATAGTATCCAGCACAGCTTTGTGCTCGATTTTCGAGGTAATCAGGTGCTTACCTTTGCTCTTGTAGAAATCGGCAATGCCCTTGATCGCCAGGTTGTTGGACTCGGTGGCACCCGAGGTCCAGACAATCTCACGCGGGTCGGCATTGACCAGCTCAGCCACTTGGCGGCGAGCATTCTCCACGGCCTCTTCAGCCTTCCAGCCAAATACGTGGGAGCGCGACGCCGGATTGCCGAAGTTACCGTCGACCAACAGGCAATCGCTCATTTTTTGCGCTACACGCGGATCAACCGGCGTAGTGGCGGAGTAATCGAGGTAAATCGGCAATTTCATAACTTTCTCCTAATCAGGTATCAGGCGAGCTAGCCAGCGCTTTGCGCTCAATCGACGGCGGACGTTTCGATCTTATCCAGGTACGGCGTCCTGCCATTGCAGCGGCGCTGATCCTGGCGCTGGGCAACTTCCTGCACTTCACGGCGGGTCACCAAGTCAGCGAGACTGATGCCACTCAGAAATTCGTGTATCTGCTGACTGAGATCACACCACAAGTGGTGGGTCAGACAGGTATCACCGGCATGGCAATCGCCCTGCCCCTGACAGCGCGTGGCATCGACCGACTCGTTGACCGCATCGATCACCTCAGCCACCTGGATGCCCTGCATATCGCGCGACAACTGGTAACCACCGCCAGGCCCACGCACACTGGAAACCAGATTGCCACGACGCAACTTGGCAAATAGCTGCTCCAGGTAGGAAAGGGAAATACCCTGCCGCTCGGAGATATCAGCCAAAGACACCGGCCCACGCTGAGCATGCAACGCCAGATCAAGCATGGCAGTGACAGCGTAACGGCCTTTGGTGGTGAGTCGCATAAGGGATTACCGCGTGATCGCAATATAACGCGAGTATGCAATTCCCGAGCATTTAAGTCAACTATAAGACCTAGTGCTTTAGTCGGGATTAGCCAGAATGGAGGGCGCGCATCATAGCAAAATGCGCCTCACCACACCATCACGCCGCGGGCTTGTCTGCGTCTTTGACCACACCAGCGAAGTCCTCGTCACGCAGCTGCGGCAAATCCTTGGCGCAGTAGTCACTGCCCAAAGACTTGAGAGCGCCGCACATGCCCTCCAGGCGCCCATCCACCGCATGCAGGTGATCAAGCAGCTGACCAATGGCGCGCGCCACCGGGTCCGGCATGTCCTGACTTACGCCATAGGCATCGAAACCCAGCTTCTCGGCAATAGCCTGACGCTTGGCCTCCTGCTCATCGTCAGTTTTGACGATGATCCGCCCAGGAATGCCGACCGCCGTAGCACCCGCCGGGACTTCTTTAGTCACCACAGCATTGGAGCCAATTTTGGCGCCCGCGCCGACCGTGAACGGCCCCAGCACCTTGGCACCAGCACCAACCACCACACCATCTTCTAGCGTCGGATGACGCTTACCTTTGTTCCAGCTGGTACCGCCAAGGGTCACACCCTGATAGAGGGTGACGTCGTTGCCGATTTCGGCGGTCTCACCGATGACGATGCCCATGCCGTGATCAATAAAGAAGCGCCGACCGATCTTCGCGCCCGGATGAATTTCGATGCCAGTCATCCAACGACCGAAGTTCGACACCACGCGCGCCAGCCACTTCCAGCCACTGCTCCACAGCGCGTGCGCTACGCGATGCAACCAGACTGCATGCAATCCCGGATAGCAAGTGACAACCTCAAAGGCATTACGCGCCGCCGGGTCGCGATGAAATACGCTTTGGATATCCTCTTGCATGCGCTCAAACATCTGCCTTCTCCTGCTTAGGGTGCTCGCCACGCGCCGCCTTGATGGTTTCCGTCAAGATACCGCGCAAGATATTCATTTCCAGCCTGCTCACTGCGCTACGCCCGTA
>Ga0209542_10014832_pt1 | contig 13182 bp, 16 predicted proteins | sample RifCSPhighO2_01_FD_184028 | JGI IMG/M metagenome (GOLD analysis project Ga0209542, IMG submission 184028) | Soil microbial communities from Rifle, Colorado - Rifle CSP2_plank highO2_0.1 (SPAdes) (version 2) | ecosystem: Environmental > Terrestrial > Deep subsurface > Rock core/Sediment ... | reverse complement strand
TATATCCCTGAAGATGTAAATAACGAATTAAAAAGGAATAGAATTGATAAAAATGTTTTTAATAATGTAAAAATAGCCAACTTAGGCCCAAAATTTAAAGATGTCGCAGAAATAATTGTTAATAAGTTTTCCCTTGATTTAGGCGAAGCCCAGGCAATAGCCCTATCATTGCAGGAAAAAGCAGACTATTTCTTAACTGATGATTTAGATGCAAGAACAGTAGCGAACGCGCATAATATTGAAGCACATGGAACAGTAGGCATAATCCTAAGAGCTTTCAGAGAAAAGATTATTAATAAAAAATTAGCGCTTGAAAAGATTAATGAATTATATACATCCTCTTCTTTATTTATAACAAGAGACCTTATTGACCAAATAATTAAATCGATAAATGAGTTCAAGAAATAAAATATTTTTATAGAAAGGTTTTTAAATACACTAAAACCAGTTTCTAAAATATCAGGTGATATGCGAGGGTAGCAAAGCCTGGTCAAATGCGCAGGACTTAAGTTTTTCAGGAGAAATCCTGTCGGTTAGTCCGTTCGGGGGTTCAAATCCTCCCCCTCGCACTATTTTAATAAAGGTGCTACAATGAAGATAGGGATAGACTTAGATGATGTGTTGGCTGATTTTTTAGGGTCTTTCATTAATTATTATAACCTAAGGTTTAGAACTGCCTATACCAAAGAAGATTTTACAGATTTTAACCTATCCAAAGTTTTAAGCATGGACCAAGAAAGCACGCAAAAACTTATCAGTGACTTTTGGCATCGCTCCTGTTTATCTTCAAAAATAAAACCTATTGAAGGTTCTGTTGAAAATTTAAATAAATTAAAATATTTTGGAGAATTAAACATCATAACATCAAGGCAGCAAAAATTAAAAGAAAAAACCATTGATTGGGTTGAGGAATATTTCAAAAATGTTTTTAAAGAAATATATTTTTCAAACCATGCTTATTTTGAATATAAAGGCCTGCCTAAATCAGGAATATGCAAACAAACAAAAACTGAATTTTTTATAGAGGACTGCCCTGACTATGCCATTGACTGCGCTGAAAAAGAAATAAATGTTTTATTATTGGACAAACCATATAACAAACATGTAGAAAGAAAAAATATAACAAGAGTTTACAGCTGGAATGGGATAACTGATTATTTCACTGCTTTTAACAGAAGAGATATAGGATAATCCGCGTCTTCTTTGAATCTTGGCGCTGCTTTTAATAAATCATCATTAAGTTTTGGCTCTATCAACATATTTAACAAAAACCCTGCTGATGCCAAAGAGGTTACATAATCTTCAATAGTCCTGTGGTAATGCGGCGCCCTTATCTCTTCATGCGTTTCAACGCCTAAAACAAATTCTGACTTTCTTTTATCAAAATAATTCATTACAGGAACTATCTTTTTTGAAGCCTTGCCTGTTATTTTTTCATAGAAATAATGCTTTAAATCGTAAAAAGGATGGGTAACTGCAATTACATACTCCCCCTTGTTTTTTAATATCCTATATGTCTCTTCCATTATTAATTTTAAATCTTCTATTTCCGAGAGCACAAAACTTGACACAGCTATATCCACAGAAGATGATTTTAATTTAAGTTTTTTATTAAAGTCCGCCTGCTTGAATTCAAAATCTGCTTTTATTGATTTCAGGTTTTCTTTTGCAAAATTTAAATTTCCTTCATAAAAATCCAAGAGAATAATTTTTTTCGGGTTCTTGCTGGATATTTTCTTTGACAGATGACCGTTGCCGCAACCTTGGTCAAGTATAATTTTGTTATTTGGATTTATTAACCCAAGAATTATAGGGTCTGTTACATATTTTTTATACGGCTCTCCTTCCCCTTTATTTCTCTGGTTCCAGATATGTGCTTTTCTGTCCATTAATGAAGAATAATAAATTAATTAATATATATTTATATTATATAGAATATATCTAATAAGACCTTCTTAAATTTATAGTGGAAAGAATTTCACTTAATTTTCCAGACATATCCTGGTAAGGAATAACTTTGCATCCGCCAGATGTTCTTCCTTCCGCCACTACAGCTTGCGGAGCAGGATTAATAGAAACCTGCTGAACGCCTACTGGCGCAGATATAACATTGACATTGCCGCATTTTTTTGATATTGTTTCCTGCAGAATCATATAAATTTTTTTTAACTCTTCAACGTCATCTGCTGTATTGAATGTGATTTGCATAAAAATATCTATATTAATTAATATATAAATGTTTTTATTTTTTAGAACTTACATGTAGGTACACATAATAACTATCAAAGCAGGCTGATTGCGATTACCATTTTTTAGTTTTTACCGTAAAATATGCTTATAAGGCGTAAAGTTTAAAAATAAGTTGTTTTTATCACTTTAGAATTTATACAAAATGGTTGATGAATTAAGAAGAAAGATACTGAAAGGAGCTTTAGCAGGAACTGCTTTATTACTAGGCCACCCTTTGATTAGCTCAAGCATCTTTAAGGAAAAAGAAAGCGTTTACGGGATGAATTTGACTAGGAGATTTGGAAAAGGAAGTATAGTTGATGAAGAATTGTTTGAATTTTTTGATTACGCTAATATTAAAGATTTTATCATACACTTAGGCATATTCCAAAAAACAAAATACAGCAATGAGATTAAAGAATATAATGAATGCAATGGTTTTTTTCTTGAAAATAAATACATTTTTGACCTTATTGAAAATATAAAAATTAAGAAAGGCAGAATAACTATTGCACCAGCTGTTTATATCCCGGGAGATAAAGAATGGCTGTCCTCTAAATGGAGAGGAGATATAGAACCGAACAATTTTTCTGTTTGGTTTAAAAATTATGAAGAGATTTTAATGAATTATATTAAATTAACAAAAAAATTCAAACCTGAAGCTTTTAGTGTCGGTGTAGAATTGAATACTATGGAAAGATTTACAAATAATTGGGAAAATTTAATCACTAAAATCAGAAAGGAATTTAATGGGAAAATAACTTATTGCGCAAATTGGGACAGCTATGAAAATTTAAAGTTTGTTGACAGCTTGGATTATGCAAGCATCAGCGCTTATTTTCCTTTAAGAGACAAGAATGAAGTATTAACTTTAGAAGGATTAATTAATTCATGGAGAATTATTGGGGATAATCTTAAAAAATTTAAAAAAGAAACAAATAAAAATGTTGTTTTTGGCGAGATCGGCTACAGAAATGCCAAAGATGCATCTACATTGCATGAAGTAAATTTGGATATAGAAGATAATTTTGAACAAAGATTATGCTATAAAGCTTTAAATTACGCGATTAAAAATAATATACTCCCTGTTTCAAAAGCATATTTGTGGGTTGATAATACTTCAGATATAAACAAACTTAATAGGGTTAGCAACAGCATATTTGGAAAGCCTGTTGAGCAAGATATAATTCAATACAGCAGAAGATAGTTTTAAATACACTAATTCTTAGAAAAGTTTACGCCGATGTAGCTCAGAGGTAGAGTACTACCTTGGTAAGGTAGGGGTCGTGGGTTCAATTCCCATCATCGGCTTATTTAAGCCTGCATACATTACCAGTGCATACCATCTTCTTTTTTGCTTTTGTTTTTTTTGCTTTTTTAGCCATTTTATTCCTTTAATATAAATTTATCAACATGTTTTTTTGCCAGTTCTCTTTTCTTTTGGTGCTCTTTTAAAAATATGTTTATCTTGTCTATCAATATCTGCTTTAATTCTCCTGTCAATAACTTTCCTGATTTATAATCATCATAAATTTTTTTAAGCTTCTTGTCATCTTCTTCTAAAAATGTTAACCATTGATAACTAATATCTATGTCCGGGTTACCGCCTTTTTTTCTATGCTCTTCAATTGTTGCTTGGCCGCCTGAAAATGCGTATTTTTTTATTTTTTTCTCTACAGTTTCTGGCGTATCCGTAGTATAAACTGCAGTTGTTTCATCTGAAGCCGACATTTTTTCAGAGCCTGTTAAAGCTGGCAAGAACCTGCAATGTATTATTGCTGGCTTTGGATACCCTAATTTGGTTATAACATCCCTTGTTAAGCGAAAATGAATATCTTGATCTGCACCTAAAGGCACTAAGCAAGGAATATTTTTTCCTGAAAGAACTGAAGGCAGAAATGCAGGGACTGCCTGCATTGATGTGTAGAATATTGCACCGATATTTGTGTCTCCTGAAAATCCAAAAGCTGCTTTTACAGTTGAAAAATTTATTTTTTTAGCAACCCTCACTGCTTGCTTATACATTAATTTAGCATGCACTGTATCAATTAAAAAATGTGTTTTTTTTGGATTAAAGCCTAAAGCAATTACATCCAGCATATTTTCATTAGTATACCTTTCTGTATCTTCTAAAGTTAAATTTTCCTTGAAAAGAAATTTTTCTTCATCAGGAAATTGAAACCATAATTCTACGTCAAATTTATCCTGTAACCATTTTGTAAACATCCATGGCACTAGATGGCCTATATGCACTGGCCCAGACGGAGCCCTGCCTGTATATAAGAAGAACTTGTTCTTTTTTTCATATTGGTCTAATAACCAATTTAAATCTCTGTGGGCAAAGAATATTTTTCTTCTTAATAAATAATGCAAGTCTTTAGTATGTTTTTCTATACGGTTTAATGTCTTTTCATCTAATTTTTGGATTCCGAATTGAGTGATTAGTTTTTCATAATCAACACTACCAGAAACTTCCCAAGGCGTGACTGTGAACTCTTTTTCCATAGATTAAATGAGAATATTTAGTTTAAATATGTTTTTATTTTTCAGCCTTTATAAGCCGTATAAGTGCGCGACACGCGACAAGTCCGGGCAAGGCTTATATATAATTAAAATATATTGAAGAAGATGAAGGAATTTGACTATTATATCTTTATTGACTTTTCAGAGAATCTTATAGGTTATTCTATCATTGAAAGGAGTAAATTAAAAGAACTGCTCCCAAAAATTTTGAGATTTAGACACTATAAAGACGCAAAGAATAGAAAATTGTATCTCAAGAATATCAATAAGGCGATAAAGAGGAATAATCTCCAAATCTTTTTTTTGAAATTGAAAATAAAAGGGATGCACAAGAATATGGAAATTTATTTAGATGTCTTAGAATTTTTAAAAAAACATGAAAATTGCATAATTTTTATTTCAATAGATAACCGCCAGTATTCTGCATTTAAAAAAATGGTTAATATTGTAGACGGGAAAAAGGTAATTGTAAAACAGGAAAGCGAGCTTATAAAAGGAACACCAGAATATCAAGTAAGCCTTGTTTTGGATAATATATTAAACATAGAGAGATTAAGAAAATTATAAAAATTATACAGGGTTATGGCGTCCGTCTATCCTACTCCCCATAACAAGATATGGATTTCGTCAGGTCGCGTTACCCTATATATTTATATAGATTATTTAGACAATTTAAATCTTTCGGTTTATAAATCTTCATGCAAATTAATTATAGTTATTAGACTTTAGAGTTTAAATCCTTGATTAGCTTTTCAATGTCTTTCTTTTTCATTCCATGGGCTAAAGCGCCCTGCTCTATGGTTTCCGCTGAAGAAGCCATGCAGCCAATGCAATGCAATCCGTGCTGCATAAACACTTCTATAGAAGAAGGATATTTCTGAATAACCTGATCAATCATCATTTTTCCAGTTATCTTTTGTTTTAGCTGTTTTTTTACTATTTTCTTTTTTGTTTTAGTTTTCATTTTTTAACCTTTTTAGATTCATAGTCTTTTATTGCTGCCTGCAAAGCATCTGCTGCAAGGTTGCTGCAATGAAGTTTAACGGCTGGAAGGTTAAGATCTTTAGCAACGTCTGCATTTTTTATTTTTCTTGCTTCTTCCAGTGTTTTTCCTTTTGCTAGTGAAGTAACTTCTGAAGACGTGGCCATTGCCGCTACACAGCCCATTGTCTCCCATTTTATATCCTTGATTATTTCTTTCCCTTTTTCTTTTTTAACTTTGATATATAAAAACATTACGTCACCGCAGGATTTATTTCCCACCTTTCCAACTCCGTCTGCATTTTCAATCTTTCCGTAATTCTTGGGGTTTCTAAAACATTGCATTACTTTTTTATTATACATTTTTATTCTCCTTTAAAGGGGCTCATTTCCCTTAATTGTTTTACTATTCCTGGAAGCACTTTTATCACGTAATCTATTTCTTTTTCCGTTGTATATCTGCTTAATGTAAACCTTATTGAGCCGTGAGCATCTTCTTGTTTTAGGCCAATAGCAAGTAAAACATGGCTTGGCTTTAATTCCTTTGCAGCGCATGCGCTTCCTGTTGAAACTGCTATTCCCTTTTCATTCAGGTACATTAAAATTGATTCTCCTTCTATATATTTAAAGCTTATATTTGCATTATTGCAAAGCCTGTTTTTAGAGCCGTTCAGCCAAGTATCTTTTATTTTTAATATTTCTGAAATTAATTTATTTCTTAATCCGGACATTCTTTCTATGTCTTTATTTGTTATTAACGCAGTTGCTTTTGCAAAACCCACAGCTGAAGGAATATTTTCTGTTCCAGGCCTTAGATTAAATTCGTGCTTTCCGCCATGCAATAATTTTTTAAGCATAATTCCTTTTTTTACGTATAAAGCGCCTATTCCTTTAGGGCCGTGGATTTTATGGGGTGAGATAGAGATTAAGTCAGCCATTTCGGAATTTAGATCTGCCTTGCAGAAACTTTGGACTGCGTCTGTGTGGAATATTGCATTTTTTGATTTGCATATTTTATATATTTCCTTTAAATCCTGCACAGTTCCTATTTCGTTATTTGCATGCATTATAGAAACTAAAATTGTTTTTGAATTTATTGAATTTTTTAATTCATTTAAATTAATGAAGCCTTCTCTGTTTAAATTTAAGTAAGTAATGTTAAAACCTTCTTTTTCCAATGCTTTACAAGTTTCTAGAACTGAAGGATGCTCAAATTTTGTTGTTATAATATGGTTTCCCTTTTCTCTGTAGTTATGCGCTATTCCTAATATTGCTAAATTATTTGACTCTGTCCCGCCTGATGTGAATATTATCTCCTCTTGGTTTGCTTTTAACTTTTCAGCTATTATTTTTCTTGAATTTGTTAAAGCTTTGTTTGCTTCCTCCCCAAAACTATGCAGTGAAGACGCGTTGCCGTATTTTTCTGTAAGGTATGGCTTCATAGAATTGAATACTTCTTTTGCCACCTGCGTTGTTGCTGCATTATCCAAGTATATTTTCATATTTTACTCCCGGTTATGAAACCGCATTTCGGGCAGTTTGTTAATTTTGTTTTGTATAAGGTATTGCATATAGGGCAGTCATGATGGGATTTATTTTGCTTTATTGGCTTTAGATTCAATGGAATGTCCCTGAAACATATATTGCACTTTGCAGAGATTTTATCGTATTTCTTATGGATCTGGCAGAGTATATTTTCTTCTTTTACTAATTTACATAAGTCCTGCAATTCTTTTGTAAATGATTCTTTGTTATGGTAAATTCTTTTTGCTGAAATCTTTATTTTATCCTTTATTTTTTTAGTCAAAGGAATATCTTTTGCCCTTTTTGACTTGAAATACTGGGAGATGGCTGCTTCTGTGATATCCAATAAAGACGCTACTTCCTTCTGCTTCATGCCTAACCTTACCAGCTCTTTTGCTATTTCTTTTCTTAAACTAGGGAGAATATACCAGACTTCTATCTCTTGAGGCTGTTTCATTAAATTAACTATAGTTAAGTTATATATAAATGTTTCTGTGGAAAGATATATAAATGTTATTAACGACCCAAAAAAGATATGAAACAGGATAATAACTTACAAATGCCTAATTGTATAAATGAATTAGTGGAATTAATCTACCATTTAGCAAAAAGAGAAGAAGTTGATAATGAACTTCAAGAATCTTATGAAACCTACTCTAAAAATTATACAGAGCTAGTAGGAAAGTATCCTGGTAAGTGGATAGTGGTTAAGAATGATAAAATTCTTGGCATTGAGGATGACTGTGACAAAATTGCAGAAAAGTTCTACAAAGATAGATACGTGCCTGTCTTTATTATTCAAATACCTTACACAATTTCTACAAATAAAGCTAAAAGTGTAATGGATCTTACACGAAGAAAATTTGGTAAATTATAACTTAGTGTCCCTAATTACAATTTAATAGTTAATTTTTAGTTTTAGTAAAGGTTTTAAACACAGAGTTTTTAATTTAATTATGGCAGACCTTAATATAAAAGAAGAATATAATAAATTAAAAGAAAAGCATAAATTGCCTAATTTTGATGATATAAACTCTGAATTTGAATTTATTGCCATTGACAAAAAAGGAATTATTTCAAGGCAGATAAGAAGAAGGATGAATGACAAGATTGTTTTTTTCTGCAATATAATTGAAAGAATTTTATACCCAAATCCGCAGGCAATTCCCTTAGCACAGGAAAGCAAATTTTTAGACGATAAAAAAGATAATTTATTCAGGCTGTATAAGAAATTAATGTCTTATGAAAGAAGGTCTTTGGACCTGGATGTAAGGAGCTCCAAAGAAAAAGAAGATATAGATTTTATTAAAGATTTATTGAATGACTGGAATGAAATTAAAGAAAATATTTCCGAAGCTACTGTGAGATTAAAAGAATTCTGGAAAATAAAAGATGAAAAGAAAGAAAAAGGAGAGGTGTATTTTGGATGAGAATAGTTTTACTAGGCCCACCTGGATGCGGCAAAGGAACGCAGGCTAAGATATTAAGCAAAAAATTAAAGCTGCCTATTATTTCCACTGGTGATTTAATTAGGAACGAGATAAAGAAAAAGAGCAAATTTGGCTTGTTGGCTAAAAAATATAATGACAGGGGTTTATTAATCCCGGGAAAATATGCTGCAGATTTAATTAAAAAAAATGTTGAGAATAAAACAAAGTATATTTTAGACGGTTTCCCGAGAGACTTAAGCCAAGCAAAGAAATTTGGAGATAAAAATATTGACAAGGTTGTTTATATTTATGCCTCTAATAAAGTAATAATAAAGAGGCTTTTAAGAAGAGCAAAGATTGAAGGAAGAAAGGACGACACTTTTGAAATCATAAAAAAAAGAATTTTGGTTTATGAGAAAGAGACCAAGCCTTTATTAAAATATTATAAAAACAAATTAATCAAGGTTAATGGGGATAAAGATTTAAAAGAAGTTACAAGAGAAATTTTAAAGAAATTAAAATAATCATCTTGGAGGCTTGATATGCATTTCAAACTCTTTTAGTATATAAAATGGAAGCTTTAATGTTTTTTCTTTCGCATCTTTCAATTTAAACTTTTTAACTTTTTTAACCTCGCTTATTTTTGGCACCATAATCAGGGATATTATTAACCTTGCAATTCCGCCAAGCAATAAAATAAACAGTATTGGAGACAAACCAAAAAATGTGAAATCTGCCGATGAAATAAAACCGCCTATAATCGCACCGAAGAAAATACCCATGCCATTCAAGATATTAAAATAAGCCACGCATAAACCCATTCTCTGCCTTGTAACAGCATCATAAACAAAATTTGCTGATGAGAGATTAAAACCAGCCCATACTATGCCTGAAAATGCCTCTATGGCAAGAAGGTATAAAACCAAGTTAATATGATTTGAAAATAAAGGGGATATGATCCATAAAATAGGTATTATTGGGATGATAAAACCCATTATTTTTATTAATTTTATATTGCCATATTTGTCTGCGAATCTGCCCCAAAAAGTCATAAATAATATAGATGCTAATGAAGAACTTATTGTTATTATTGTGAAAGTTATATAATCAAATTTTAAGTAATTTAACATGTAAACAGCCAGGAATGGCGAGGAGATTGCTGTTGCAAATTGTATCAAGGAAACATAAAGAACAAACCTCCCAAAATTATTTTTAGCCATTGCTTTAATAAACTGAAAAAAGCTGAAATAGTATTTTTTTTCATATTTAATTTCCGGCTCATATTTTTTAAGAAATAAAAATGATGAAATTGCCCTGAATAAAAATGCTATGCCGAATATTATCATGAATCCGTAAATAAGCTTTGTTTTTTTGAAATAATCCAAGATAAAACCCGCTATCATCATGCTTACTAAAGCGACGAAGCCGCATATTTTATTTCTCCTGCCAAAATATTTGCCCTGATTGTTAGAAACGATATCCTTCATCCATGAACTCCATGCAGGGCCGAAGAATGAACCGAACAAAACCACCAATGTATATATAAAAATTAATAACGTTGGAATTAAAGAATGGTCAATATTGAAAAAGAAAAATAATATTCCTAAAAAAATAATCGGAAGCCACATTACCGCCTGCAACAGCGCGCCGTAAAATGCTATCTTTTTCCTGGAGATTTTTGTCATTAATTTTAATGCATAAAGCTGCGAGAGTGTTCCCAATAAACCAGGGATTGAGCTCAGAAAACCTATATGTTTATTATTTGCTCCTAAGGCTAAAGCATAAGGGGTTATATTTCTTAAACCGAAACCTTCGCTAACGCTGTAAGCTGAGCCTTCTTTTATGCTTATGCTTCTGGCTTTTGCTTTTAGTTTTTCCTCTTCTTTCTTTTTCATTTTGCAATTATTTAAGAATATTTAATTCAGGTATCTTCTTTTTTTCTATTAATGAGAGATATAATAATGTATAATATGAGTTGTTAATGTATGTGCTGAAAAGGCTTATTAATAATATCAATATAATTAAAAATAAAATTCCTATAAAAACATTTAGAATAACCAGGGGGATAAATATTAATATTCCTAAGAAGAAAACCAAGCCTGTCAACGGGCCTATGCCTAATTCATATGTTGCTATTTCGGGGATTGCATGAAGGCTGTCTTTTAATTGCTTTACTGCATCTGTAAAATTTCTTTCTGTGACTATCATTGCCGGCAAAACCAACCTTCCCGCTATTCCTGTGAACCTGTCTAAAACACTGCCTAATATTTCGCCTAACCTTCCTTTACTTCTTATAGACGAGATTAAAATTTTTATTAACAGCATAACTACAGCAAATATTAAAATATCTTTCAGGTTTTTTAATGCTCTTTTAATTCCTGACAAAACTGTTGTATCTTTTCCATGAACGACTTCATATATCATCCAAGATTGGGCTGAGGATAAGAATGTTGACCAAAAGTACATGAAAAACAAGAATACTGCCCAATAGAATAAAACTATTCCTTTACTGATAAAGAATATTAATAAGAATGAGACAAAGAAGAAAATACTGCTTAAAATTAGTATTATAGGAATAGCCACCAAGCTCTTATCTTTTTTTATCAAGCCTAAACTTAGCTTAAATATGTTCCATGCGTTTTTTAACCTTCCTATAAAACCCATATTTTGGCTGATAAGTTAATGTTTAAATAGTTTATTGTCACAATTATTCCATGATAGAAGTCTTAAGGTTAGGGCATAGAATATTGAGGGATAAACGCACTAGCACTCACGTGGCTTTAACAGCTAGGGCTTTTGGAGGTTCCAAAATATATTATTCGGGGCAGAATGACAAGGATATGGAGATTTCAATTAACAAAGTAGTTGAGAAATTTGGTGGTCCTTTTGAGGTTGAGCATGTAAAAAATTACATTAGTTTGATAAAGCAGAAGAAAAAAGATGGATTTAAGATCTGCCATATGACTATGTATGGTGAGAATTTTTTAGAGCATAAAAATGAGCTTAAAGGCAATTTATTAGTTATAGTTGGCGGAGAAAAGGTAGAAGGAGCGATATATGATTTGTCTGATTTTAATTTAAGCGTCAGCAATGAGCCTATAAGCGAGGTTTCCGCATTAGGCATATTCTTATATGATATTAACGGGTTTGCTGAGCTTAAAAACGGCAGATTAAAGGTTATACCTCAAAAAAAGGGAAAACTTTTAAAGGAGTTAAACTAAATAAAATCAGCATGAAGATATTAAAAAGAGGCGTGATTTTAGCAGTATTTATCTTGTTTAGTTTATTGGTTTCCGCAGGGATTAATATAAATTTAATAAAAACAGATTACGGGCCTGGTGAATTGATAGAAGGGAGCTTTAATTATTCTTTTGCGCAAGATCTACCTTCCAATACCCCTGTTGTTATAGACATTGGCGGAGAGGTTGTTTATGAAAATACTTTGATTGAGTTATTCCCTAACCTTAATAAGTTAGACCCAAATTATACTGTCTCTGGAGCCCCTATTTCTACTAAGACTTATTCATTTAGCGCAGCTGGAGAACAAACTTTAGCAGCCATAGACCTTACAGGCGTTACTAATGTAGAAAGCATTGTTTTAAATGTAACTGGGTCTCCGTTTGGAAATTCCGACTTCCCAAATCTTCCTTCAATTTCTATCGGGGACAAGCCTGTTAAAACAATATGGACTTACAGGGGAGAATTAATACCTAATGATTTCGGCGGGCTTGGCAGACTTTACCTAAATACTTTAACTCCTGACACAGAAGTTTTTGTGAAAGGAGGGGGGAACAGCATATATTGCGAGGAAGTTACTTTAAAACCCACTTCAAAATATAAGATAACTGCAAATGTTAAAAAAATTATTTTAGGGTCAAATTTGATTGCATCAATTTCAGACACTGAAAATCCCGATACAAGCTGCAATATTAATGATTATAACCCTGATGATGACACACAATGCTGCGAACTTTTAAATGTTGGAATAGCATTTTCAGACAAATCCTGCACTGTGAATAGGGAGGTTGTTGCTGAAGAGCAAGCTTTCTTGTGCTTATATGCAAATTCAGGCGAATCCGATAAAGAATATTTTACGGTTGCCACTGAATCAGACCCTGACCATGCAGGAGGATATTACAACGGGGAAAAAAGCTCATTTTATGATTTTTTTATATGGGGGTTTTACAATAAATTTAAAACTAACTTGACCGGCAAAGTAAACGTAAGCGGATTCCAAATGGATTTAAATGATTATGTTGATACTGTTGTGCCTATAACTATAAAAACAAATGGGCCTGGCAGCGTGAAATTAGATGATTTAGATGCAGGAGTTGATAAGGGAGGGAGCATACATATAAAAAAGTTTACACCTATAACCTATAACCCTGAAAAAGTGAAAGCTGATTTTTTAACGCAAAGATTTGAATCATTAGAATTGTTTACGCCTTTAGAATACGGGGATGAAAAAACTTTGACAATCACTATCGGCAGCGAC
>Ga0209542_10014828_pt1 | contig 13185 bp, 17 predicted proteins | sample RifCSPhighO2_01_FD_184028 | JGI IMG/M metagenome (GOLD analysis project Ga0209542, IMG submission 184028) | Soil microbial communities from Rifle, Colorado - Rifle CSP2_plank highO2_0.1 (SPAdes) (version 2) | ecosystem: Environmental > Terrestrial > Deep subsurface > Rock core/Sediment ... | reverse complement strand
AAATAAAATTCAAGATGAGAAAATCGCATCCCATGTTTTAGAGGAACATAAGCAAGGAATTATTAGAGATGTTATTGAAACAGAGCTATTAAGAAAATATGTTGCTTATGCCAAGCAGAAAGTCAAACCAAAACTAACTGAAGAAGCTATTAGCGAGATTAAGGATTTTTATATTAAAATGAGAAATCAACCTTCTAAGGCGGACTCGGAAGTCAAACCTATTTCTGTTACGGCAAGGCAGTTAGAGGGGATTATTCGTTTGAGCGAGGCGCATGCAAGGATGAGATTGAGCGAGGAAGTAAACAGAGATGACGCTAAGGCGGCTGTTGAACTTCTGAAGTATAGCTTAATGCAGATTGGATACGATCCAGAAACAAAGACTTATGATGTGGACCGCTTTTCTTCTAATTTTAGTTCGGCACAGAGAAGCAAGATTTATGTTTTGAGGGACACACTCAAAAAATTAGAGAGCAGATTGGGAAAACTTATCCCTTTGGAGGATTTAAAAAAAGATATAGGAGATAAAATGTCCGAGATTGAATTAGGAGACGCGATAAAAAAGTTAGAGAAGGAAGGAATGATATTCACGCCGAAAAGGGGATTCATACAAAGAATTTAATCCCCAACAAATTTCGACTCGAATTCTTCTTTCGTTATTTTGTGAACATAACCGCAGTTTAGGCATACTTTTTTAGAGATTGTTCCCACGTCTAAGAGTTCTTTTTGTACCGATTTAAATTTTGCTGAGCCGCAATTAGGGCAGGTTTTCTTAAACGGTTTTCTATAAGGGCTAAGCGGCGGTTTTTTTGTATTTTTAGTTTCAATTAAAATTTTTAGCAGATACTCCTTGCTTTTTTGTGAAAAACTTTGCGAAATTATTTTTCCTAAAATATCTGCTTGTTCATGTGTGAGATCGTAGTCCAAATGGTTCTGGTCTTTTCTTTCTTCGTGGCTGTTGATGGAGTCAATTAATTTGTTCAGCCCTTTTTCCTCGAATGTGAAAAATAACTCTCTAACCAGCCAATGTATTAAATATTCCTCTTTTACATTTCCGAACTTTTCATCTCGTTCCATTTCGTCATATTTTTTCAGAACAAAAGCCGCCCATTCTTCAAGAGAAGCATTTTCTTCAGGGCTGTCTAATTCTTTTTTCGCATCTTCTAATATTTTTTTTGCTGTTCTCTTATATGCCCTTTTCATTTAATTGGAATGTTATCGTGATTTAATTCTTTTTCTATATGCGATATAGAGATTTCCGATAATCTGGTTAGAATTTAGTTCGGAAATCTCTAGGACATCTTTCCCAAAAAATCTAACACAATCAGGGGAAAGATGTATATTTGAGTCTGTTGGTATAGGATGCATAGCAAGTAATAAGCTAAAAACTTATAATCTCTGGATTTTTCTTTTTTGTGTGATAGATCAACTAACTGAAAAAAGTTTCAAGAGAAATGTTGCTTACAAATTTAGAATCGGAAATATAATGGGGGGCAAGGTTGTTATGGAAGGAGAGAGAATTTCACACATTGATATTGACGGGAAACGAGTTGTTAGAGTTAATGTTATCGCAAATATTGTTGATAAATATATTCAGGAAGGAGAGAAGAAATTTGGCTCGATAACTTTAGATGATGCGACAGGACAAATTAAATTAAAGGTTTTTGGCGAAGACATAGGAAAATTTAATAGCTTAGAACAGGGAGACACTTTGCTCGTGATCGGATTATTAAGGAGCTGGAATGATGAATTGTATATAACACCAGAAATAATTAAGAAGAAAGATCCTGCGTTTCTCTTGGTTAGGAAATTAGAGGTTGAGAGAGATGAACCGAAGATTTTAGACAAGAAGGAAGTTGCTGAACTGAAGGATAAAATTCTTGGAATGATAAAACAAGAAGAAGATAAAGGTGGAATTGACGTTGACAAAATTATTTTGGAACTGAAAGAAAATCCTAATGTTGTTAACGCAGAGATAAAAAAGTTGCTGGAAGACGGAGCCGCTTACGAGCCAAGGCCTGGGAAGTTGAGGTGGCTGGGGCAATGAAGGCTGGCAGTTTTATCATATTTATAGTTTCTTTTTTGTAATCCATTTACTTTCTCTTCGTCTTTCCAATATTCAACTTAATCGCCAGCCAAATCAATAAGACCAATGCAATAAGTAACAAAATGAATCTGCCAATGTTTGCAAAGTTTCTCCAATTGACAGCTGTTCCCCAGAAAATTGACCAAATTCCTGAGCCGATAAGAGCAGAGCCGACAGGTTCTATTTTTAGGATTGTGTAGCCTATTATTATAACTATGATGCCGACTATTAACGCTATGAAGAAAACAATTTTAGAATGAGAATCCATTTTGCCGTCGTATTCTTTCTGGCATTCGTAATAGAAATCACAATAACCTTGAGGACATGGGGTCGTAATGCACTGGACGTTTTGAGGCGTCCATTTTCCGCCGATTTCTTCGCATTGTTCTAAAGTTTCAATTATTCTTGTTGGTGTTTTTCCGTCACAAAAATCATCCCATTGCGGAGAAGGATAAAACGCTTCAATGCCCTGCCACAACATCAGACCAAAAATTATTACAATGCCTATTCCTAAGACGAGGTTTTTTATTCTTATCATTTAAAGTAAAGGAGAAGAGATTTTATAAACTCTCCTTTAAACTTAATCTCATGAATTCCTACGAACTGCTATTAGAAAAAGCATATGAAGAAGTTAAAGTAGTCGGGAAAGGAAAGGGGAGGTTTGAAATTCCTAAAGTTGCCGGGCAGGTCATTGGAAATAGCACAATTGTTACAAACTTAGGGCAGATAGCCTCTTATTTTAGGAGGGACATAGTGCATATGTCAAAGTTTTTACAGAAAGAATTGGCGGTTTATGGTCGTGTAGACGGACAAAGATTGATTTTGAAGACGAAACTTAATTCTACTAAAGTGAATGATAAGATTGAGAAATATGCGAAGGAGTTTGTTATTTGCAATGTTTGCGGAAAGCCAGATACAGAGGTTGTTTCTGAGAAAGGGTTAAAGATTAAACATTGTCTTGCTTGCGGGGCTAAATCCCCGGTGAAGTATCATTTGTAGCATGTTGATAAAAATTCATGAGTCATACAGAAAAATTGCAGCTGTCTGTGACAAAGAAATAGTCGGGAAGAAGTTTGAAGAAGGGAAGAGGCAATTAGATGTGAAAGAAAGTTTTTACAAAGGAGAAGAAATTGATGAGGAAAGTCTAATCTGGAAATTGCAGGATTTAGCGAGAGACGACGCAACATTTAATATTGTTGGGAACAAATCTGTGAGCGCGGCAATGAAATCTGGAGTTATCTCGAAAGGAGATGTGGGCGAAATTGATGGAGTTAAATTTGCTCTTTTATTATTTTAATGGAAAATCTATTCGTGAAGAACATTAGAGAAGTTATAAGAAACAAAAAAAACTTAGAGAAAGAACTGAATGTCGGAATTTCTGTTAAAGGAAATATTGTTGCGATTGATGGAAAAAGTTTGGATGAGTTTGAAGCGGCGATAATTTTCGATGCAATTAGTTTTGGTTTTTCTGTTAAGAAAGCTTTGGTTTTGAAAAATGAAGATTTTGTTTTTAGGAGAGTCCACATCAAAGAACATACGAGAAGAAAATTGAAAGATGTTAAAGCAAGATTAATCGGAACGCACGGAAAAACCAAAAAAACTTTCTCCCAGATTTCTGGTTGCGAGATATTGATTGGGGAAAGCGAAATTGGAATTATTAGCTACGTTGAAAATGTGAATAACGTTAAGAATGCGTTGATTAATATAATCAGAGGAAGTAAACAGGGAAACATGTACAAATATTTGGAGAAAATGAACAGGTTGAAGAGAGAATATGACCCCCAACCCCAATTAAAAAATAAAAAGTGAAGAAAGCTGTTAAACCAAAAAAATTTAACAATGTGGTTGATAAAGAGAGATTATCTCTTTTTCTTCTTTGCTTTCTTCTTAGTTGTTCTCTTGGCTTTTCTTTTTGATGTTTTTTTCTTTGCCATTTTTTTGCACACCTCTTTTGTGCGATTAAATAAAGCGATTTTTGTTTATAAATTTATCGCAAAAATTTTTTTAAAATTATTTTTGATTTTTGAAAAATTTTTCTTTGGTGAAATGCAAAAACGTCCCGGACTGGACTCGAACCAGCGACCTCATGGTTTCTCCATGCCGAATTTCAACACGTAACAGCCACGCGCTCTAACCGACTGAGCTACCGGGACATGAAGATGAGAAAAGTTAGCTCTATATAAAAGTTGTTATAGCCGGAATTATAATCTGGAAAAAAATAGAAAGAGTGCCAACGCAATAACAATCAGAACGATTACAACGATTAAGATTATTCTGCGTTTTTTTTCAGAAGCGCGGCGCTCGTAATATTTTTCATACGCATGTTCTATCTCTTGCTTTTCTTTTTCATTTATCTTTGGCTCGTGCCCCTTCGGGTAATGAAATGTTTTTGTTCCGCCGGTTGAGACTTTTATTGCCATTGTTTTATTAAATTAGTAGAGGATATAAATTTTTCTAAAACCGATATATATATATTCTATAATTATTAAGTTAGATATACTCAAAGGATATGAAAGGAGGTGAAAATGAAAGACAATAAACAAATTTTGACGACGATTGTTGTCGCGGTGATTATTGCGATAATTGCTTCGATAATAACTGGGATGGTAATGAGTAGAAGCGCTGATCTGTCGCCTAGATATGTAAAAGACATCAATGCACATAGATGTCAGGCAGATGGTGTTTGTGAGACAAATATAGTCAAAGTCAATCAAGGTTTGTGTTCTGAAATAAGTAGCGAAGTGATAACAAAAGTTCTTGATTTAGCAAAATTTGGGAGAGGAATTCATCTAAAGGAAGGAGAAAAGGTTTACAGAAATGAATTCTTCGTGATTCCTGAGGAATTTTATGAAGTAACTTCTATCTATAACTCCACAATGGATTTTGCTGATGACTATGTAATATTAAAAGAGGTCATTACAGGAAAAGAAAGAGAATTCAAAGCAACAAGTGAAGGAAAAATAACTGGAGTAACTATGGGTGGGAAAACATACACAATAATGTATCGCGGTGCATCAACATCACCTGAAGAAGATAGGTGGATTGAAATAGAGTATTCACAAACAGCTGATCATGCAATGATGGACTTATCTATTTGTTTCTAAATAGAACAATCTTATTTTTTCTTTTTCCGTTTAATTTTTATACTTTCTTTTTCTTTTTTATCCATGAATAAAAAAGTCGTCCTCGGAATGTCGGGCGGTGTTGACAGCAGTGTGGCTGCTTTGCTGTTAAAGAAGAAAGGCTACGAAGTTCACGGATATTTTATGAACTGCGGCGTCCGCGGGAAATCAAAGTTTTGGCCGTCGGGAATTGATTGGAAGGAAGATGAGAAAATTCTGAGAGAAATTTGTGATAAACTTAAAATTGATTTGCATATGGCTGATTGTGAAATTGGATATGAAAAAAATATTATTGAACCAATGGTGGAAGATTACAAAAACGGACTGACGCCGAATCCGGATATTTTATGCAACACAATTGGAAAGTTTCCTAATCTAATTAAGATCGCCGACAAAATTGAAGCGGATTTCATTGCGACAGGACATTATGCCCGAGTCAAGAATGGAAAATTGTTTAGAGGAAAAGATAAAGAGAAAGATCAAAGTTATTTTCTTGCCAGCTTAGATGAAAATATTTTAAGAAGATGTATTTTTCCTATCGGTGATTTAATTAAATTCAAAGTCAGAGATATTGCCCGCAAGAACAAATTTCCAAATTATAATAAGAGAAGCTCAAGGGGAATTTGTTATTTAGGCAAGATTAATTTTAAAGAATTTTTGAAGAGCAGAATTAAAGAATCAATGGGAAGCGTTATTGATTCTAAAGGGGAGATAATCGGCGGTCATCACGGACAAATGTTCTTCACAATTGGAGAAAGAATTGGTGAAAGCAAAGGAATCGAATTAAATAAATTAGGAAGAAAAAAATATTCCGGCAAGAAATTGTTTATTGCTGAAAAAATGAAAGGCAATGTTTTGGTTGCTGCAGAAAAGGGAGATAAGATTTTGAAAACTAAAAAGGTCTGGATTAAGGAATTACATTTAATTGATAAGAATGAGGAAGTAGATGGAAAAATGTTTAGAGGAAGAATAAGACATCTTGGCGAATTATTGGGCGGAGAGTTGGAGAAAAATAATGGCAGATGGACTTTTGTTTTCGATAAGGGAGTTGAAGGAGTAGCTCCGGGGCAGTGGATTGTTTTACATAAAGGTGAAAGAGTTGTTGGTGGCGGGGAGATGATTTTAGGATAGTTTTTTATATCTGCTTGTTTTTTATCTCCTATGGAATTTGATGAGGTTGTTAGAAAAAGGAAAAGTGTTCGAAGTTTTAAGAAAAAGAAAGCATCGTGGAAAGATGTTCTTGAGGCGGTGGATAGTGCATTGCAGGGACCTTTTTCCGGGAATCATAATCATTTGAGGTTTTTAATTATCGAAGACGAGGAGAAGATAGAGAGAATCGCAGGTTTGTGCGAGCAGGATTGGATTAAACAGAGTAAAATTGTTGTCGCTGTTTTATCAGACGATGAACATCTCGAGATTCATTATGGGGAAAGAGGAAGGATTTATTCAAGGCATAGTGCGGGAGCTGCCATTTATGGTTTTTTACTAAAGCTCGTTGATTTAGGTTTGAGCGGGTGCTGGGTTGGCGCGTATGACGACGAGGCCATACGAACAGAATTGGGCGTGCCGCATCATGTCCAAGTCGAGGCAATCATTCCTGTTGGATATGAAGATAAGAAAATAGCGAAGAAGCCAAAGAAAAAATTAGAGGATGCTTTGAATTGGGAGAAGTGGGGACATGAGAGGAGGCCTTCAATATTTGAGGAAAGCGACCAGGATTACAGGGCGGATAAATAGAAGTTTGAAAAAGATAGAGAATCCTAAAAAACTTTCAGTTTTTTGGCACAGAAATTTAGAACTTGGTGAGAAATTTCTGTGTTTGAAAAACCCTCAAAAAAGTTTCATCTGCTTCGTATCTTCCGATAAACTTTGAAAATCTTTTTTTACGAGAATGAGGATTTGTTCTGCTATTGGTTTTATTTGTTTTTCTATGTAATGAACGTAATTTATTTTATGTTTTAATTGTTGTATTGGCTCAGGGCCGTCTGTTGTGATGTAATAAGAGACAATGTTCGACTCAAGTTTTGGAAGCTTTCTCGCGGCTTTGACATGAGGGGGTGTGGTTTTTGTATATTCATTGAGCGATTTCCTGATTGATTTTTTGTAAATTAATTTTTCATCTAATTCTCCAGATTTGATTTTTTCTATGTATTCTCTAATGAACTTTTCTATTGGCTGATCGTGAAAAACTTTGTCGAGAAGCTGCACTTGAAATTCCTGCGCTGCTTCTGTCCAGTCGCCGCGTATTGCCTCCAAACCAATAACCTCAACTTCTTCTTCGTTATTTGGAAGGAGTTTTAATCCCGCATAACGTTTTTTTGCGGCTCCGCCATCTTTGCCTCTTAATTGGGGAATTATCATTGATAGATATTGCTTTTCAAATTCTAATTCAAGGAAGGATTCTCTGCCGTAATTTTTTTTAACATAGGATTTGTAGAATTCATTAATGTATTCTTCGATTTCTTTTCCTATTTTACCTGCCTTTGATTTTTCTAAATTTGTTTCAACGAAGACAGAATCCGTATCTGAGTAAATGACTTTCATTTTGTATTTCTTTTCTATCTCTATGGCTGTTTGTTGAGTTACCCAGCGTGCAAAACCAGTAATCGCGTTTGCCATTTTAAGATCAAAGTAGCGGCAGTTCGGAGAAGCAAGAACACCCCAGAAAGAGTTCATGATTGTTTTGATTGCGTAATTTGCCAGTTCTCTTTTTTCTTTTTTCGCTTTTTCTCTTGCTTCATGCAGTTTTGTTATTATTTCAGGCAAAATACCATCTGTATTTTTGAAGTAAGCTTTGTTTGGCGCCTCGACTGAATTTTTCTCTTTCTTGTCTAAAAAAGAAGATGGATCAATGTTGAATGTTTTAATTACTGAGGGATATAGAGATTTAAAATCGAGAACAAGAACGTTTTTGTAAATTCCAGATTTTAAAGATGAGACATAGCCGCCCTTGATTTTTTCCTCTTTAGGTTTGTAATTCATTGATGGGGAAACTAAACCACGAGCGTTTGCTTCTCTGATGTATAAAGAGTCGAAAGCCGCGATTGAAGCAGTTATTCTATCGAGAGGCATACCAGTCAGCTGAGATCTTTCGATTGCCAAATCTACCATCTTTGTTTTTTCCAACATTTCATAAACCAATTGGCAGTCCGTTATATTATAGTCTGCGAGGAGTTGAGCGTCTTTTTCTGAATTTGATTTGTAAAGTTCTTCTATTTCTTTATGACGATCTTTTCCCTTAATCAGCTTTCCCTTTCCTAAAAGTGTTTGAGAAACGTCTTCTAATGTCAAGGATTCAAAGTTCGCATGTTTTATTGACGGAGCTTCTTTTATCAGAGGATCCTTTATTAAATTCAGAGCGTCGAGGACTTGCCTTCCCGGAATGTTTGTCGAGGAAGCGCGAAAAAATCCCGACTCTATTTTTAGCCTTATCTCTTCATTGTTTCTGCCAATGTCGAAAGGAATTTTATGTTTTTTGAATAGCTCTCTTAACAGCACGAAATCGAAATCAATAACATTCCAACCAGTTATTATATCCGGGTCGATTTTTTTTATTTCTTCTCTAAACTTTTCTAAACAATCTGCTTCGTTCCTGCAGTTTATGACATTCTTTAATTTCTTATCAGAAATCATTAAAACTTTTTTGTAATCTTCATTATACAAACCGATGCAATATAAGTTTCCATTTTTATCTGATTCAGTGTCTAAAGACAGGATTTTTAATTTTGGTTTAAAATCAGAAGGGGTTATTTTCGGCTCTCTGTAAACTCTGTCTATTTTTTCACTCGGTTCGTAATCTCCTTCAATATTTATTGTTCCTAAAAGATCGTTGTCTATGATAAAGCGATAGTGCGGTTTCAAATCAGCTTCGTAGATTTCTATTTTTTTATAGAACTCTTTATACAAATTGTTTAATTCTGCCCGTGTTGGGAAAGAAAATTTGATGACTTTTTCTCCTTTAAAGTTTGTAAGTTTTGTTTCTTCAGAGATTAATTTTTTTGGGAGTTTATTTTTGTCTTTTTCCCTGACATAAAAGTATGGCTTGAATTTGTTAATCGTGACGAATGACTGACCGTTTTCTAATTTGCCGTATAAGTAGATGAATGTCTCGTTGTCTTCTGTTTCGAAAGTTGGGTAGATGATGAATGCTTTCATAATGTTGAGTTGCTTAGAAAGTTTTTAATACTATGTCAAGAGCCAACGATTGTTAGAAACATTTAATTATCCCATTGATTTATTTTTGTCATGCCGGCAAAGAAAAAAGAATCTAATGAAAATCAAATGCCCAAAGAAGAAGAGATTGGTTTTCATAAAGGGGCGTTGAATACTTTGGTTAATGAAAGAAATGAGCTGATTAAGATGGCTCAAGTTACCGAACAGATTATGAAAGCGCACTTGAAGAGATTAGAAGAATTGGGCGTAAAGTTGGAGAAGAAGTAATTTTAGTGGATATTCTGAAGAAAGTCGCAGACGCAGAAGATTACGAAGTTGAATTTGTTGATGAAGAGCCTTATGTCAAAAGGTAAATTTTTCCAATCGTTAATTATTTAACTTTCTCTTTCTTTAATTTTGTATGGGTTTGCAAATAGGCGAGATTGTTCCGCGTCACGATGTGAAGTTTGAGGATTTGAAAGGCAAGATTATAGCCGTTGATGCGTTTAATGCGATATATCAGTTTCTTTCTTCGATTAGACAACCAGATGGGACGCCGTTGATGGATAAGAAAGGAAAGACGACGAGTCATTTGTCTGGTTTGTTTTATAGAAATATTGCCCTGCTTTCTGAAGGGATAAAACTTGTTTATGTTTTTGATGGAGAATATCATAAGTTGAAAGGAAGGACGCATGAACACAGGGCTGATGCAAAGCTTGCTGCTCAAGAAAAATATGAGAAAGCAAAGGAGGATGAAGATATCGAAGCTATGGGGAAGTATGCGAGGGGTTTTGTCAAGTTAGATGAAGAGAAAGTCGAGGAGAGCAAGAAACTGTTGAGTGCAATGGGGATTGCTGTTGTGCAGGCTCCGGGAGAGGGAGAGATGCAGTGCGCGCAAATAGTAAAAGATGGAGAGGCCTATGCCGTCGGGAGTCAGGATTACGATGCGTTAGTTGTTGGAGGAACGAGACTAATTCAGAATTTAACTTTGTCGAGAAGAAGGAAAACCGTTTCGGGATATGTTGATATTGCTCCCGAAGTTATTGAATACTCGAGTGTTTTACAGGAACTCGGAGTTGATCCTGATCAATTGATTTCGTTAGCAATTTTAGTAGGGACTGATTTTAATCCGGGAGGAGTTAAGGGAATTGGACCAAAGAAAGCTTTAGCTTTAGTTAAGCAGAAAAAATATCCTGTTGAGATTTTTCGCGAGGTTGAGCATCAACTTGATTTTAATTGGCAGGAAGTTTTTGAAATTTTTAAGAAACCAAATGTTAAGAAAGTTAAAGTTTCATTTCCAAAATTGAATGGGGACACAATTAAAGAAATTTTAGTCAAGGATCATGACTTCTCTTTGGAGAGAGTTGAGAAACAGATGGAGAAACTTCATGAGCTGAAGAAGAAAGGAGCGCAGAGGACGTTGTTTTGATGATGGATAATATAATCAAGAATTATAGAATTGGACAGGGATCTGTCGTCGAGGGAGAGGGTTTTAGAGCGGGTATTCTCGTATGTGATATTGGAAACAGCAATGAGAGGGGATATAGACGGGCGTATATTAAGATTTATAGTGAAGAGAGAGTTAGAGAAAAATGGTTTAATCCTGAAGAGAATATTCCTTTAGGAAGAAGAGCATATTTTAGAATTATGTGCGGAAGAAAGCATAGGGGAAGAGAAATTACAATTTGTTTTAATTTTCAAGGGAATTGTACAATTACGGAGTATAACGAGAGAGATCGAACGGCTGAATAGAACTTTGCATAAGTCTTTGACAAAAGTCAATTGTTGAGCTGGGAGCGAAGAAAAATTTAAATAGTAAAAGAGTTAAATATTAGTAATAAAATTACTAAAAGTTAATTAAAATGCAATTAAGCAAATTAGAAAGTTATGCATATGAAGAGTTAAAGAAGAATAAATTTGAAGTGTTTAAAATTAAAGACGTTTGTTTGCTTCTGAAAGTTTCCAGAACAAAGGCGTATAATCTTGTTAAATCGCTGAAGGAAAAAAAGGCGATTGAGAATGTTGGAAAAGGTTTTCTGGCTTTTGGAGGAGTTGATGAGTTTGTCATAGGATCTTCAATTGTAAGTCCATCGTACGTATCTTTTTGGTCTGCTTTGAATTATTACGGTTTCAGCGATCAGATGCCGAAGAACATATTAATGGTTACTACAAAACATTCTCCTAAAGTTAAGAATTTCAATTATGTTTCATTATCAAAAAAGAGATTTTTCGGGTATGAATCAATTGGAAAAATAGTAATCGCTGACAAGGAAAAGACCTTGATAGATTCCTTGCTTTTTCCAAAATATGCCGGAGGAATTAAAGAGATAATGAAATGTTTTTCTGCCGCGCTGCAAGAGATAAATATTGGCAGATTGACAGATTATGCCTTTAAAGTTGAAAGCAAAGCAGTATTAAGAAGGCTGGGGTTTATTCTTGAAAAAAACAATTACAAAGGAAAACTGCTTGAGAAATTGAGGAAGAAAACAGGCGAGGGATATGAACTCTTAGACCCTGGATTGAAAAGAAAAAATAATCTAAATGAAACGTGGTTATTGGATATTAACCTATGATATCTACAAAAGAATTAAATGAAGTGAAAGAGAAAAGAAAAACAACATCATATTATGAAGAAAAAGAATATCTCCAATATATTTTTCTTAATGCTGTTTCAAGGTATTCTGATAATTTTGTTTTCAAGGGCGGAACTTGCTTAAGAATATGTTTTGGACTCGAAAGGGCGTCGGAAGATCTTGATTTTAGCACGAATCTAAATATTAAAAAAATTAAAGAAATTGTCATAAAATGTTTAAGGGATTTTGAATTATTAAATATGAATTACAAGATTTATTCTGAAAAAGGGCATGAAGGAAACTTGAGAATTGAAGCAAGATTTGAAGGTCCTCTTTTTGTCGGAAAACAGAGTTCGACAAACACATTGAAGTTGGATTTCAATAAAAGAAAAATAAAAAATAAAGTTGCTAAAGTTATTCAAAAATTGTTTTCAGATGTCCCCTTGTTTACGTTGGTTGTCCTCGATGAGAAAGAGATTCTTGCTGAAAAGATAAGAGCATTGATAAACAGAACCGAGCCAAGGGATTTTTATGATGTTTGGATGCTTCTGAACAAGAATGTTGTGATAGACAAGAAGCTCCTCTTTGAAAAGTTGAAAGAAGAGAAAAGTAGGATTTCCGATTTAAAATTTCCTTCTAAAGAGGTTTATGAAAGAGATTTGAAGAATCTGATAAATTATGTTCCTCCGTATGAGCAATTGAAGAAAGAGATTTTGAAAGAGATTGCTGATTTGATGCGGTGAAGAAAATATTTTAAAGCTGGAAGAATAGGTTAGATGATGAAAAAAAGATTTGTTCTCGTTAATACCCCAAAGGTCTTGCCTTGGGGATAAAGAGAAAATCGATAATTATTATCAAATTTATATTTTTGAAGAATTTCTCTGCGTTTTCCATGCTTTCTTTTGCTGGTTCTAAATTTGCTTGTGGCAGTAGCCTATATGTGAATTTCCCTCTTTTTGCTTTTTCCTTTATAAAAATTCCAAGCAGTTCTTCTGCTTTTATGACTTCTTCTCGGTAAATTTCTAAAAGCGTTTTATCAATTTCTCCAGAATTTGTAAATTTTTCAAACTCTTCAAGGGTTTTTTTATGTCCTTCTGGAACAGAGGTTATAATTGAAAAAAATATCTCCATCTTTTAAGATGGAGTTGTTTTCCTCGCTGAAAAGCGAGGATATTTATTTCTGAGATGATTATTAACAGTGAGCTCGACTCTAGACCACTGCACTCCTAGTGATAGTGGATACTTTCTTGTTCTA
>Ga0209542_10014827_pt1 | contig 13186 bp, 13 predicted proteins | sample RifCSPhighO2_01_FD_184028 | JGI IMG/M metagenome (GOLD analysis project Ga0209542, IMG submission 184028) | Soil microbial communities from Rifle, Colorado - Rifle CSP2_plank highO2_0.1 (SPAdes) (version 2) | ecosystem: Environmental > Terrestrial > Deep subsurface > Rock core/Sediment ... | reverse complement strand
GTTGGTTTGAGAGAAAATGGTTTTAGATCCAATGGTTTATCTTTAGTAAGAAGAATAATGAAAGAACATCATGGAGACAATTGGCATGAGCAGAAATTAGATGGAAAAAGTTTAGCAGAGTTGGCAGTGACTCCTTCAAGAATTTACAGTGCTGCGGTAGTTGAGATGTTCGGAGGTTATGATTTACAAGTACAACCAAAAGCCGAAATTCACGGAGTAGCACATATAACTGGAGGAGGACTTCCAGGAAAATTAGGAAGAGTTTTGAAGCCTTCTGGATTTGGAGCAGTTATTGATGATCCTTTTGCGCCTTCTGATTTTATGAAATATACTCAAGAATTAGGAAATGTTCCAGACAGAGAAGCATATAGAACATGGAATATGGGGCAAGGAATGTTAATAATCACACCCTATCCTGATGAAGTAATAAGAGTTGCACAGGAACATAGAATTGAAGCTAAAAGTGTTGGAGAAGTTATTAAAAATCCTTGGATTATTATAGAGAGCAAGGGAGCTTACAGAAAGGAAACTCCTGACCTGTCTTATGAGTGAAAATTCCACAGCAAGCCATATAGTACTACGAGAGAATAAAAAGATTTTTATATATTGTTTCTTTTAGTTTTTTATGAAAGTAAGAGAGATGATGAAAATTCCTTATAAGGTTGACAGGGATTTAAGCTTGGATGATGCTGCTGTCAAAATAAGTAATGAGGGTAGCGATTGTATTCTTTTCATGAATGGAGATAAATTAAGAGGAATTGTTACTGAGAGAGATATTTTAAAGAATTACGGGAAAAAAGAAAAGATATCTGAAATAATGTCAAAAAATGTTATTACAATTGATGCTGAGGCTGAATTAAAGGATGCTCTGGAATTGATGAGAGAGAATAGAATTAAGAGACTTCCTGTGGAACATGAAGGTAAAATACTTGGAGTTATTAGTATTACTGATTTAATTTCTGAAATGGGAGAAGTTGAGGGAGAATTCTTTTTTAACTAAAACTGCAGAAAAGTTTATATATACCTAATGCATGCATAAGGTATGCAAGAACAATCATCGATAAGGGTGAGTTCAAATTTATTGAATGCTTTGAAAAAGTTCAAGGAAGAAGGAGAAAGTTATGAAGATGTGATTTGGGATTTTGTTGAGCCACATCTAAAATTATCAGAACAAGCAAAGAAAGACATTGAACTTTCAAGAAAGGAATATGCTGAAGGAAAGTTTTTTACACTTGAAGATGTTAAAAAAGAAATTGGTTTCTAACAATGGAAATAATTTTTTCAAATAATTCCAAAAAACAACTCAAGAACTTAAATCCGAGATTTCAACAAAAGATTTTATTTGCTCTTGAAAAATTTAAGAATAATCAGCCAGTTGATATAATAAAATTAAAGAATAAAGATGAAGAGTTTCGAATAAGAACAGGAAATTATAGAATACAGCTTCAGAAAGTCAAAGAAGGTTTTTTTGTCACTAAGATAGGTAAAAGAGAAAACTTTTACTTAATATTATTCTAGAGTCAATGTTTATAATATATTAAAACTTGTAAATATATGCTTAAATTAATTATTCTTTTGCTTGCAATTCCCACCGGATTACTAATAAGATATTTGTGTCAGGATGAATTAAAATCAGGAAGATTTTGGATTTACTGGCTTTTTATTATTAGTGTTATTCTTGGAGTGGCTTTTGCTTTGATGAGAATTTGGTATGTTGCGGATACTTTGTTTTTTATAGCAATAGTTTCATTTATAAGTTTGATAAGAAGGTAAATTTAAATACTCTTTAAAATCTTATTTTTTATGGCTATGAAAGGAAGTTTTAGGGAAATGAATTCTATTATCATAGCTATTATTATCTAAACTCAGTTTTAACTTTTTAAAACTGGCATTCTAACATGACTAAAATTTACAATAATGCACATAATGAAACTGTTTCTTTTAATGGCAGAACTATTTTTCCTTTAAATGTGGATGGAAAAATATTAAGTGCGAAAAGGGTGTTATGGATGTATATTGGATATGAAAAAAGATTATTGGAAGGAAAATATGATGATTTTGATAATGTAAGAACAAATGGAAGATTCAAACATATGGGTCCTAATTTTATTCTTTCTGATTTGATTGAAAGACTTGTTGAATCGGGAGAAAGAGAAAATTTAGATCAAGCAGAAAGATTGATTGATAGATTTAAAGATAGAGGTTATAGCAGGAGTTGGCTTATGAGTGATGCAGAAAGAAGGGAGCAAGATATAAAAAGCAAGGAGAAGAATAAGAAATATGGTGAATGAGCAGAGAGAAGAAGGAAAAATCTTGGAATTTTGGAAGAAAAATGAAATCTATAAGAAATCAAAGGAGAAAAACAAGAAGGGAAAGAAATTCTATATGATGGATGGACCTCCATATGCTACTGGACATATTCATATGGGGACTGCTTTGAATAAAATTCTGAAAGACATTGCTTTAAGAAGCCAGAGATTACAGGGAAAAGATGTTTTTGACAGGCCTGGGTATGATACCCATGGAGTTCCAATTGAATTTCAAGTCGAAAAAGAGATTGGGAGTAAAAACAAAGGAGACATAGAAAAATATGGTGTTGAGAAATTTGTTAAGAAATGCAGAGAATTTGCTACGAGATATATTGGTGTTATGAATTCTGAATTTCAAAATCTAGGAGTTTGGATGGACTGGGAAAATCCTTACTTAACTTTGGATGACGAGTATATTGAAGCTATTTGGCATGCTTTCAAAGAAGCAGACAAGAAAAAACTATTGTATTTGGGAAAATATTCAGTCCACGTTTGTCCAAGATGTGAGACTGCAGTCGCATTTAATGAGATTGAATATGCAAAGCAGAAAGATATGAGTGTTTATGTTAAGTTTCCTCTTAAAAATGAGAAAAATAAGCACTTATTAATTTTTACTACAACTCCCTGGACGCTTCCGGCAAATACTGGAGTTATGGTTCATCCTGACGCAAAATATAATGAGATTGAATTGTCAAATGGAGAAAAATGGATAATTGCCAAAGACTTGGTTTCTGGGATAATGGACAAAACAGAAACAGGATTTACAATTAAACGAGAATTTCCTGGCAAGGATATGAAAGATTGGAAATATGAGAATCCTCTATCAGAACATTTAAATTTAGAAGTAAAAAACGGATATAGGGTTGTGCTATCTTCTAGATATGTTACTACAGAAGATGGAACTGGCTTGGTTCATTGTGCTCCTGGACATGGAAAAGAAGACTATGAAGTTGGAAAGGAGAATGGATTAGATATATTGTCTCCTGTTAAATCTAATGGAGAATTAATGGTAGAGACAGGAAAATATGCCGGCAAGAAAGCAAGAGAAGTTGACAAAGAAATTATAGAAGACCTTGAAAAATCAGGGCATTTGGTGTATAAAGAACTGTATGAACATGACTATCCTCTTTGTTGGAGAGATAAAACTCCCTTGCTTATGATTGCTCAACCACAATGGTTTCTAAAGATTTCAGGAATTCAAAAGAATCTTTTGAAGAGCAATGATAAAACAAATTGGACTCCAAGCTGGATGAAACTCAGGATGAAAGCATGGCTCGAAGGCATCGGAGACTGGCCAATTTCTAGGCAAAGATACTGGGGAACACCGCTGCCTATATGGACAAGCGATTCTGGGGACAAAATAGTTGTTGGAAGTATGGAAGAATTAGTAAAATTGTCTGGAAAAAAGAAAATTGATATGCATAAGCCAGGAATTGATAAGATTGTTATAAAGAAAAATGGAAAAGTGTATAAGCGGGTTTCTGAAGTTTTGGATGTTTGGTTTGATTCAGGAGTTTCTAGCTGGGCAGCGCTAGGATTTCCGAAGAATAATGAAAAGTTTAAGAAATACTGGCCTGCTGATTTAAATATTGAGGGAAAAGACCAGGTTAGAGGATGGTGGAACTCTCAATCAATATTAAGCGAGATAACTTTTGGAGAAAAACCATTTGATTCTATATTAGAACATGGGATGATTCTTGATATAAGCAAGAGAAAAATGTCAAAATCCTTAGGAAATGCAACTTCTCCTGAGCAAGTTATAGAAAAATATAATCGGGATTTTTTAAGATATTATTTTGCTAAGCTTTCTAAAGGAGATGATTTTTCTTATGAAGAGTCCGAATTTAAAGAAATTCAGAAAACAATGATGATTTTTTCCAATATTAACACTTTTATTAATCAACTTGATAAGAATAAAGAAAAATTGAAGGTTGAGGATTCCTGGATTCTTTCAAAATATAATTCTTTTCTGAAAGAATCTCAGAATTTATATAATTCTTACAAATTTCCTGAACTAATACAGGGTTTTGAAAAATTTGTTATAAATGATTTATCAAGAACTTATATTCAAATGATAAGAGACAGATCTGATGAAACCTGGAATGTTCTTAATAATATAAGACTCGGTATAATAAAAATTATTGCTCCGGTTATGCCATTTATGACTGAAAGCGTTTGGCAAAATTTAAAAGAAAAGGGAATTGTTAAAGATGAAAGCGTGCACTTGTCTAAAATTGATAAAGTTGATGAAAAGAAAATAAACAAAGAATTGGAAAAAGATTTTGATGTTGCATTAAAACTGATAGAAATTGGCTTAAAAGAAAGAGATAACGCAAAGATAGGATTGAGGTGGCCCTTGGGAAATGCAAAAGTTCTTAGCAATCAGCAGCTAAATAAAGAAATACAAGATATTATTGCTAAACAACTGAATATTAAGAATATTGAAGTTAAAACAAGCAATAATTCTGAGTTAAAAATTGAATTAGATACTACTATGAATGATGAATTAGAAGGAGAGGGCTATGCAAGAGAAGTCGCAAGGAAGATTCAGGCAGAAAGAAAAAATCTTGGCATGAAAAAAGGAGATTTAATTGACTTAAAAATAGGGGTTTCTGAAAAACTAAGAAAGTTATTGGGAAATCATAGTGAATTTTTGAGAGAGAGAACAAACTCCAAAACTTTGGTTTTTACCGAGGATAAATTAGAAGACAAGGGAATTGTATTTACTGTCAAGGACGAAAAAATATTGGTCATTTTTCGTAATTAATAAGGAAAAACATTTAAATACTAGATAAATTTAAATAATACAAGAGGTGCTTACTTTAAGACATCATGATAATAAAAGAAGAATTTTTGAGCAGACTGAGGAAGATATTTGACTTAAATCTTTATGAAGCACGTGTCTGGACTGCTTTGCTTTCTCGGGGTGTTTCTACCGCCGGTGAATTAAGTAATATTTCTGATGTTCCGAGATCTAGAACATATGACATTTTGGAATCTTTGGAAAAGAAAGGTTTTATTGTTATGAAGATAGGAAAGCCAATAAAGTTTGTTGCTTTAAAGCCAGAGGAAGTTGTTGAGAGAGTTAAAAAAAATCTTGTTGTAGATGCACAAGAAAAAAGCAAACGACTTGAGCAATTAAAAGGAGAAGATGTCTTAAGTGAATTGAGTTCTTTATATACTAATGGAATTAAATTTGTTGAGCCGGCTGATCTTTCAGGAAGCCTCAGGGGAAGACAAAATATGTATAATCATCTTGATATGATGATAAGAGGGGCCGAAAAAACTATCACGCTTGTTACAACCGCTGAAGGTTTAAGCAGGAAATTAGAGATTTTGATGCCTTCTTTTGAGAAGGCAAAGAAGAGAGGTGTTGTGGTGAGAATTGCTGCGCCTATAAATTCTGAGAATATTAAAATTGCAAGAGAAATTGACAAAGTTGCTGAAGTTAGAGCTGTTTCAAAATTACAGGGAAGATTCGCCATTGTTGATTCTGAGCAGGTGATGTTTATGCTCTTAGATGATAAAACAGTACATCCAAATTATGATGTTGCTGTCTGGCTTTCGACAGAATTTTTTGCTAAAGCTTTGGAGCAGATGTTTGAGCTCGCATGGCAAGACCTTATTCCCTTGAGTAAAGTAAAGGTCAAATAGTTTTAAAATTTCATCAATTTTCCGACGATAAAAAGACATCGTTATCTCATTCAACAATTTAATTTCATCGAACACAAGAAAATCTGGAAGATTTTCTGTGCAGAAAAATCTTTTATGGATTTTTCTTTCATCAGATATTTATTATTATTTTATTCTTATATTGTAATCCTGCCTTGCTTTATTCCCAATGTAAGACATGGGAATATTACGAAGAATAAACAACTTTAAAAAACGACTTTTGTTTGAGATAGCATGTTCATTGATGTACATTGCCATCTTGATTTATGCGGAGACATTAATTCTATCATTAAGAAATGTGAGGAAAATGGTGTTGGTAGGATATTAACTCATGGCGTGGATAAGAGAACAAACAAAATGGCCTTGGAATTGCAGAAAAGACACGAGATTGTCGGGGCTTGTCTTGGTATTTATCCAGAAGATGCCTTAAGAATGAAAGATTCTGAAATAGAGGGTGAATTGGATTTTATTAGGAAGAATGAAGAGAAGATTTTGGCTATTGGAGAGATAGGGCTTGATTTCAAAGACATTTTAGGTGAGAAAGATAAAGAAAAGCAACTGCGGACGTTTGTAGAACTTGTTAAACTTGCCTTGGAAATAAATAAGCCAGTGATAGTGCATTCTAGAAAGGCCGAAAAGGAATGCATTGAGGTTCTGGAGAGACTTAATGCTAGAAAAGTGATAATGCACTGTTTTTCAGGAAATATGGCTCTTGTTGAGAGAATAAAGGATAATGGATGGTATCTTTCTATCCCTGGAAACGTTACATTTAGCGAGCATTTCCAATCTGTTGTTAAAAACATTAAAATAGAAAACTTGTTGTGTGAAACAGATTCTCCATTTTTGCATCCTATAAAGGGAAAAAGAGACAATGATCCGAGTAATGTGATAGAAAGTTATAAGAAAATTGCTGAGATAAAAGAAATCTCATTGCAAAAATGCGAAAATCAAATTGAAAAAAATTATAGAAAAATTTTTAATTGACTTCTATTTTTTTTCTGAAGAAAATAATATACGCTACAAGCAAAACAGAGGCAAACATGGAAATTAGGAATGTTATCCCCAACATTAAAAGAACTTTTTCTCTGTTTCCTGAATTTTCCTGTTTCGCTTCAGATGTTACTGAATTAAGCTTAAGCATTTCATCTGACTCTGCCTGAGATTCATTTTCCTCGCTTTCATTGGAATTATCATTACATAAAACCTCTAAATCATTTGATATTGAGCTTCTTTTGCTTCCATATATTACTGATAAATCTAGAGGATATTTTCCAGGAGTCACATTATCGGGAATTTGTACTTCAAACTCAAAGTTTTTCTTGTCATCTCTACCACCGTAATTATCCAGGTCAAATTTATCAGATTGCTCATTTATTTTTAAATTTCCATTACGCAATGTTAAATATATTGAATCTTGATTGCTGTCTCCCAAGTTTTCAGTTGTTGCTCTGATTTTTACTAAATCTCCGCAATATACGTTGTTAGGAACATCTAATTTTGTTATGGCTAATAAGTCATCAGGTCTTGTAAGCTTTATAGGAATATAATTTTGATTACATACTTTATCTTCTGCCTTTACAAAAATTGCAAAATTATCTTTTTCTAAATCTAAATCTTCATCTGCAGGAATGTCAAGTTTCACTGAAACCGTTCTTATTCTTGATGTTGATAATGTTGTTTCCGTTGAAAATTCCTTTCCTACGGCTTCATCTCTGTCAAGATTATATAATTGTGCTACCACTTCTATGTCTTGCTCTTTATTATAGTTATTTTCAACTTCAATCTCTGCCCTGAGTGTTTCTCCAAGATCAAATGACTCAGACTCCAGTGGCTCTGTTATTCTTATTCCTATGCTGTTGTTTAAAGTTTTACAGTAATCTGCATCTCTAAATTGAGGAATACAGGAAACAGAACAACATAGATTAGAATCTGAAACTCCTAGGATGCTTCCAGGGCAAACCTGATTTGCTAAACATATACTTCCAAGGGCCTCAGAACATGTGAATTCAGAGATGTCTCCTACAACAATATTCCAAGAATATTCTGATTCATTTTTAGAGTCGGATCCTTTTACAGTTAAAGTATGAGTTCCCTGAATATCTCCTAAAAACAGGTATTTGTTTACATGTGATGCCTTTGGCTCATTATCCAAATACCATGATACCAAGACATTTTCTGACTCTGGATCTTCAAATTCTATTGAAAATTCCTTTGACTGACCTTCAATTAGTCTTGCTGTTGTAACAGGAGAAACACTTTTAACTTTAGGAGCATCATTTACTGCTGAGATATTTACTTCCAAACTTAATGAATTGCTTCCGTCTTTATCAGAAGCAATAATGTTGCATGATGCAACTCCATTAAAATCAAGGTATGAATAATATGTTAATACATTGTTTTCCAAATCACAATGAAGATTGTTTTCATTTGATGATGAGAATAGGATTGTATCATTCTCGAAATCTGTTGCTTCTAAACTACATTGGTATGTTTCATCTTCTGAAATCTGTGTTTGACAATTTAATGGCATTAATACTGGAGTTTCTCCTACATCTATAACAGATAGTACTATAGAATTTGAGGAAACACTGTATTCTGAATCAGAGCCAGTGAAAATTATTGTTTCCTGTCCATTATAGTCTAGAGTTGGATAAAGACTTGCGATTCCGTTTTCAATCAAAATGTTAATATTTGTATTTCCTGAAACTAAGTAATCTAATGATGAATCGGGATCGTTAAAGTATAAGCTTAAATTCAGAGCGTTTGTTAAATTAGTGTCTTCATTCCAGGTTATGTTCTCAATGTCAGAGATGAAAATAGGAGCATCATTTACTGCTGAGATATTTACAGTAAATTCAAGAGGTGTTTCCCCATCTGCATCTGATGCGGTTAAAATACATGATGCAACTCCATTAAAATCAAGGTATGAATAATATGTTAATACATTGTTTTCCAAATCACAATGAAGATTGTTTTCATTTGATGATGAGAATAGGATTGTATCATTCTCGAAATCTGTTGCTGTTAAAATGCAAGAATAAAATAAATCTTCTTCTAACCCTGTTTTACATGTCAAATTTGAAAACTCAGGGGTTTCTTTGACATCCAATATTGTCAGTAAAATAGAATTTGAGGAAACACTGTATTCTGAATCAGAGCCAGTGAAAATTATTGTTTCCTGTCCATTATAGTCTTTTAATGGAATGAAACTGACAATTCCATTATCTATTGCAACAGCAATATTTGTATTTCCTGAAACAGAGAAGGTTATATCTGAGTCTACATCTGAGAAGTAGTTTCTTAGATTAATTGCATTAGTCAAATTAGTGTCTTCATTCCAGGTGAAGTTGGATACTTTGCCTGTGAAAACAGGAGCATCGTTAACAGGAGAAACATTTAATAATACTATATTTGAAACAGTTTTATCTTTTAAGTCAGAAGCCCAGAATTGTATCCAATCACTTCCAGACCAGTCTTTTCTTGATGAAAAGTTGAATATTCCTGATGCAGGAGAAGATACAAAAACATTTGTATCTGGTGATGTGTCTTCAATTCCAAAAACTAGAAAATCGAGATCCAAGTCTTTAAAGTAGTTGCTCAAATTTAAGATGTAACTTGAATCTTCATTCCATAATATTTGTGGAATTTCTGTCAATGTAGGTGGTCTGTTAAGATTTTTCACTTCAATTAAAACTGTTTTTATTGAATCTAGACTTCCATCAGAAACTGTAACATTAAATTTATTGTCTCCTGAATCTTCGTATGTTGTCTGCCATGAGAATGTGTTTTCTGAAACAATAAATCTAAGATCATTTATTTTGTAAGATAAAATATCATTTTCTGGATCTGTTGCATCAACTGAAAAAGATGCAATGGAATTTTCATCAACTGTCATTGTTGGAATATTTTGAACTATCGGAGCATCATTTATGCAGTTATTATAAACATCTGGATTGCTTGGATTTATTATTGGATCAAAATCATCACAATCTAAGCCACCAACAATGTCTGATGAATAACCGTCTTCATCCAAATCATTTAAATCAGAACCATCGCAGTCTTGATCCTTATTATCGTATGGTATTTCTTCTGCTCCCGGATGAGATTCCGAATCAAGATCATTACAGTCTAAGTCATACGCATAGCCATCGTTATCTCTGTCCTCATCTTCAAGAAGCCAAGAGATAGAATTTGTAAACAATTGTCTGCTTTGTGAAGTCCAATACTGAGGAGAAGTTATTCCGAAAAATATAGCTTTTTGTGTTAGAGTTTTGTTGTTTAAGAACTTATTTCCCGGAGACAAAGAGGCAACAACTACCTCCCCAGGAGCATTTACATTTGAAACTAAATTTACTGTTCCTGATGGCTTTTGCCCTTCCAAATATGAAGTTTGTGCATTTATGTTTGAAACTGTGTATGCATTAAAGTTTCCTGGAAGACCCGCAGTAATCTGGGAAATGGTATTAACAACAGAAAGCTGTGTTGGACTTGATTTTACTCCATTATCTATACTCCATCCTAGTTGATAATCTGAAGTTGTTCTTTTGTAATAATTGTATGAGTTTAGCGTTAAAGACCTATATTGATCAATTGGAATTGCTTCTGGAGAATCCAGATTTTGATTGCCTATTATTAGAATTCTATATTTGGAAAAGTTTGTTGAAGGAATATTTATTTCATAGACTGTTTCCAGGGAAAATCCAAGAGATTCAAATTCTGATACTAAATGAGAATCCACTCCCGCAGAAGATTTAACAATATATGCAAAGTCAGAAGCAGATGTTAAAGGCAAAATTAACAAAAATAGAAATATTAAAGGAAGTTTATTCATTCCTCTTTACTCTTCTTTTTGCTTTAATTGTGTTATCACTCATTTTTTCACTCTTGTTTTTTGTTTTGAAAAAATAAATAATCAGAACAATCAAAACTATAACTAAAATTATCGTTGAAATTAACATGATACTTAAGCCGGATAATTTAAAATTACTTAAAGGATTTACTGCATTTCCTGTTGTTGGTGCCCTTTGATTGAAGCTGAATCCCGAGGAATTTGTTGAATTATTACTATTTGTGTTCGTCTCTTCTTCTACTGATGTTACTGGGTTAAAATCATGCTCTTCACTTTGTGTCGTGTCTCCTGAATTACTTGTTACTACAACGACTGTTGCTGATAGTCCAACTCCAGAACCCTCTTTAGGAACAAATTTTATGTTAATTCTTGATTCTTTTGTTCCTATTTCGTTAGGGGCTTTTATTAAGAAATATGCTTTCTGCTCTTCTCCTGCTTCTAAAGAAAATGATGTTCTTTCCAGTTCAATGTTCTTTTCTAAATCTCCTGAAACAAATAATTCTATATTTACTTTTTCATCATTGGTATTTTTTACAAGAATTGACTTTTGTATTTTATCTCCTGGGGCTAGTCTTAGAACCATTTTTGAGTTTCCTAAGCTTGCTGTTATGGCTAAAACTCCTGGAATAATTGATAATATTAAGATTAATAATAGAACTACTGTAAAGGAATAAGTTACTGTTGTTTTTGCTCTCATTTTATAATTACTTTCCAGTAAGAATGTATTTAAAGAAAGTTACACTCCAAAGAATATATCGTAGACTATTTTTCTGTATCTACTTCTTTAAGTGACAAATTATTTTTTTCTGTATTTACGAACTGCCTCAGCCATATTTTTACCTATTTGTTCTGTTTCTTCAGGACTATATATGCATGGTATATCCAAACCAACATGCATTCTTAAATCAAATATTTCTCTTCCAGCAGGTGTGTCTTTTCCTCTTAAAAAATCAATTAGGGCAGAAACAGAATAATCTACTCTTGGACTTGCGTCTTCCAGTCTTATTCTTCTCCTTGCTTTTCCAACTACATATCTTTGTTGCATGACTTTGGGATAAGTTTAAGGTATTTAAAATTTAGCTTTTTTTGAAACAAAATCTTATTCAATCACAATCATATTTATATATTTCTCATGTTTGGAGAATTAAATGTCTAGTGTAATTAATCTTGCACACGAAAGAAATATTCTTGTTAGAGGTTATCAACTTCTATTGTGGAATAGAGTTTCAGAGGGAATCGGTCCTGATGATGCTTCTCCAGGTTTGATTGCTTTGGTTAACGACTCAATCAAGTCTTTAGATTTAGACTGTAATTCTCTTTATGATAATATAAATATCAGAGGACTGGAAAAAGAAGAAGCCAAACAGAAACTAATGGAAGAACATTGGAAGAAATATAAAAAAAATAAAGTGCTTTTTTCTTCGTGGTAGGATCATTAACATTTCGCAAAGCTAACATCTAGATTTTCTGCATTAATTGACAAGCCATTAATATCAATTTCTGTTGAATCTGTCTTGAAAATAATTGTTGCTGTCTCAAGATTTTTTGCATTCCTGTCTATCTGCAATTCTCCTGATGTCTCAAATATTATTGTGTTAGCATCCAACAAAAAGGCGTTATTTATATTAAAATTATAGGTTGCTCTTGATTTTCCTTTCTGAACAGTAAGAGTTCCCTTTCCATTGCTTGAGGCAGTTCCTCCAACATATAAACTTAAATCATTTTTTGAATTGAATAAAGTTTCTCCTATGTTAACTGTCCCTGATTTTGCCCTTAATGAACACTGAGTAATTTCTTCTCCCTGAATTATTACTGTCAACTCTTTTTGTTCTGTCTGAATTTGTTGATTCGGCAAATTCAAAAGAAATTTCACGTCATATGTACCTTTATCTAAAACAGATGAATTCATTACAACTTTGTATTCTAAAATTCCAGGAAGAAAGCCATAGCCAAATTGAAATGGAGGAGATTGCAATTTTTGTATTGAAATTCCCGGACATGAAGAAAGGGGATTTCCGTCTGTATCGAAAATACAGGATAAAGATGTTGGACCTGTGAGCATTAAAGTTAAATTTTTAATATCTAAAATTTCTTGGGATTCTATTTCTGCAGAAACTGTAAAAATGGTTGACTCTCCAATTTTGACAACCGAATTTGATATTGTGAATCCTGTGATTAAAGATTGGGCAGGACCTGCGAGAACAATTAACATTAAAATTAGTAAAGCCAGTAAGAATGCAAACATTTTTACGAATTTTTGACCCACAATTTCACCTTCTTTCAAAAAAGATAAGTAAAAACCTTATATAAATGGTTCTTACTAGAATAGAGTGGTAAAAAGAGTGTATAAAAAAGG
>Ga0209542_10014825_pt1 | contig 13187 bp, 11 predicted proteins | sample RifCSPhighO2_01_FD_184028 | JGI IMG/M metagenome (GOLD analysis project Ga0209542, IMG submission 184028) | Soil microbial communities from Rifle, Colorado - Rifle CSP2_plank highO2_0.1 (SPAdes) (version 2) | ecosystem: Environmental > Terrestrial > Deep subsurface > Rock core/Sediment ... | reverse complement strand
CAGAATAAAAGTCCAAAGCGGTAAAATTTTTCTGAACGGGGAACAGATTAACGAGCCATACCTGGCCAAAAGTGTTATCACCAGTCCCGGATCTTTTCTTAAAGAGGGTCAGGAAATAACAGTTGTACCGGGACACTATATCACTATCGGTGACAACCGTTCAGCTTCATCCGATTCGAGGGAATGGGGTTTTATTACCCGCGAAGAAATTATCGGCAAGGTATTTTTCCGCTACTGGCCTGCAACTGAGATAGGAATATATCCGGCTGCTTATTCTTTAGAAAAGTAATTTTTGGTTGTTTCATTGCTATATTGTGTCATTGTTATTTGCGCTTTCAAACAATGTAACAATAAGCGAGTCCCCGAGCGATAACAATAGAACAATCTGCTCTCGATTTAAATTAAATTGAGTAAGTAAAAAAGCCTGAAGTGGATATTAGCCAGGGTAGTAGTTTGAAATTGCTTCGTAGATTTTTCTGACTTCTTCGTTGGTAATTTCCGGCTGACCGTCAAACCTGATTTCCAGTTTAGCAGTGGTTCCGGTTAAAACGTATTTAACCTTTACTCCTTTACCGGAAAAAGTTTTACCTAAACGGTCTTTCAAATCATCCTCTATTTTATCAACCTCTTCACTGACAATCCTCATGGTTAACGGACTGGCCCCTTTCTTTGGACCGATTCCGTGGTGGGATCTGATTTTTCTAACCAATTCCTCCGTACCCCTGACCGAAAGATTTCGTTTTAAGACTTCCTTGTAAGCTTCTATGATCAGGTGAGGATCCTCAAGAGCCGATAAAGCCCTAACGTGACCTTCCGTTGTTTGGCCGGACATTAAAGCATCTTTTAAAGCATCTGGCAAAGTAAGCAATCTGATGGTGTTGGATATATAGGAAGGGCTTTTAGAAACTCTTTGAGCTATTTCGGAATTAGTTAAGTTAAATTCATCCATCAATCTTTTATAAGCCTGGGCTCTCTCCAAAGGATTTAAATCAACCCGCTGGACGTTCTCAACAATCGCCATTTCCAGCATTCCCTGGGGTGTAGTTTCGCGGATAATGACCGGCACTTTGGCTAAACCGACCAAACGGGATGCCCGCCAACGTCTTTCACCGGCGATTATCTGGTAACCTGCGGGAGTCTTCGCCAATACCAACGGCTCTAAAATGCCGTGTTCTCGGATAGATTCTGCCAATTCTGCCAAAGACTCGGGAGTTATTAAACCTCTAGGCTGTAGGGGATTAGCCTGAAGCATGTTGATATCGATCTCAAATACCTTATCTGTCGGTTCCATTTATACTACGTTAACGGTTAATTTGCCTTCTTTTTTCTTAAAAGCTACTTTGCCTTCGGAAGTTGCATAAATTGTGTAGTCTGAACCAAACCGGGTATTTAAACCTATTTGGTAGCGGCTACCCTTTTGCTTGATTATTATATTTCCGGGTGACACTTTCTCGCCGCCGTACTTCTTTACGCCTAAACGTTTTGAAATTGAATCCCGGTTGGTTCTGGTGGTTGATCCACCTGTCTTATGGGCCATTTGTTTAAATTATCCTCCTCATCGATACTATAACTTGTGAAAAGATTTGTCAAGGTTTTCACGATACCTTAGCCAGTTGAATCCGGCTGTATGGTTGGTTACTGCCGACCACTTTACGGTGATTGGCTTTAGGTTTATAAAACGCTACCCTGATTTTTCTATTATTTCCACCCAGGACTTCAAATTTAATCTTATCCTTAAGAAATGGTGCGCCTAAATTAATTTTGCCTTTTTCCGAGGTTAAAACGACTTTATCGCACTCAAAGCTTGTAACCTCCCCTAAGAAAGGCACCGTTATTTCTTTTCCCGGTTCAACAATTACTTGTTTTCCGGCAATCTGGCATACAGCGTAGTCAAACATAATAGCATCAAATTCTAACCGATTGGGTCAAAACTTTCAACTGTCCGTTTTTTCAGGGTATATTTGGCAACCGATGAAACAAACCCCAGACAAATTAAGACACTTAAAAGCGAGCTCCCTCCGTAGGAAAGAAGCGGTAAAGTTATCCCGGTAATCGGCAGAATTCCCACATTCATTCCAACATTGATGAATATCTGCACTCCCAGCATGCTTAAAACTCCGACACAGATCAGCTCCCCGAATCTGTCACGGCTTAGATTAATCACCCGGAAGATTAAAAACAGAATGAGTCCGTAAAAAGTTAAAAGTATGCCCGAGCCAAAAAAACCCAGTTCTTCGGCGATAAAAGCGAAAATAAAATCGGTCCGGAATTCGGGCAAAAACTGCAGCCTGGATTGGGTACCCCGGCCTAAACCCCGTCCGAAGATCCCCCCGGAACCTACGGCAATCGTTGACTGGATAGCGTGGAATCCGATTCCCTGCGGATCATGCTCCGGTGAAACAAAACTGACCAGTCTTTCCCTCTGATAATCGTGCATAAAAAACCAGCTTACCGGTAAGACCAATAAGCCGGCTAAAAACAGTACCAGAATTTTTTTTATCGAAATGTTTGAAGCAATCAGCATTCCGGCCCATATCGCCAGAATCGTCAGCGAAGTCCCTAAATCGGGCTGGATAAAAATCAGGAAAAATACCGGCAAAGCTAGCAGTGCGCTTTTGAAAATTGCCGGCCAGGAAGCCGGATTTTTAGTCCAGAACCAGGCTAAAGTTAAAATTATAACCGGCTTGGCAAACTCCGAAGTCTGAAAATTGATGAGACCGAGGGAAATCCAGCGGACACTTCCCCGCGTTTCAAAACCGATAAACCAGGTTACGATAAGCAAAATTAGAGCCAGTCCGTAAAATATTTTGACGTAATTTGACAGTACCCGGTAATCAAACCAACGGACTGCGAAGAATCCGGCTAATCCGATTAAGGCAAAAAAAATCTGCTGGAATGCCAAAGGCTGGCTTGAGGAAAAAATAACAGTAATACCCAAGCTTAAAATCAGGATAATCGGAATAATCATTAGAAAAGTTTCTAAGTACTCTAAGCGCAATGCGCGAGCTTTGCTCATTTCTAATTGATCTAAACACATCCCAAGTACCAATGACCAATTTGAAATTTAGTCATTGAGTATTTCTTAGAAATTAGGTCAATTAGGTTGATTAGAAATTACTTCTACCTTTATTTCAGAACCTTCGGTCATTGAAACTGAGTGAGTTGATTTTAGAATCAGATCCTTAAATTCTTCCGGCCATTCAGGAAGGGTTAAATTAATTAAATCATTTAGGGTTAAGCCCTGCTCTTTCCTCAGTTTCTGGACGTTTCTGATTATTTCCCTGGCCTCACCTTCTTTTGCCAATTCGCCGGTAATGTTTGTATCCAATTCTATAGATTGGGCACCCTTTTTGTACTCAACAGATTTAACATTTAATTCTTCCTTAATTATCGCCTCCAACTCTTCCGGCAATTTATCCTCGCCTTTATAGATAACCTTGGCTAAAGGCTGGCGGAGCTTAATGCTGTTTTCTTTACGTTTGCTGTGACCCATTTCAACAACTTCCCTAACTCTTTTCATATAGGAAATCAATTCCTTGTCCAGTAAGCTTTTGTCGCCTTTAGGAAAATTCTCAAGGTGGACCGATTCCCCGCCTGTTAAATTGCGGAACATTTCATCGGAAATAAAAGGAGCCAGTGGCGCCATCACTTTGGATAAAACAACTAAGACCCCGTACATGACAGACAAAGCCGTATTTCTTTCAGTTTCGTTTTCTCCGTTAACCCGGTCACGGTTGCGCCTGATGTACCAGGTTGAAAAATCATCAACCGTAAATTCACGAATTAATTTTGCTGCGGTTACGGTATCGTAAGCCTCGTAAGCTTTATTCAATTCTAAAACCATCTGGGTCAGTCTCGCTAAAATCCATTTGTCCAAAACTTTCAGGTTATCACCTTGCGCTTCTGACTCATATTTTTCGCAACTCCAGCCAAAAATATTGGCATAATCAATAAAATATTTATAGCAATTCCAAAGGATGAGTAAAAATCCGCGGGTAACTTCCGGCACGCCGTCATTGGAAAAATTAACATCTTCACCATGCATAACCGGCGACCCCATCAAGTACAGTCTTAATGCATCACCGCCGTATTTTTCCATCACCATTTTCGGATCGGGGAAATTGCCGTAATTTTTACTCATTTTTCTACCGTCAGTCCCTAAAATTACGCCGGTAACTAAAACATTTTTAAAAGCACTCGAGTCGTAGATTGCGGTTGCAATAACATGAAGAACATAAAACCAGGCCCTGATTTGGCCGGTGTATTCAACAATGAAATCCGGCGGAAAAAAATCTTCCAATTTATCATCACTGAATGGGAAATGGCGCTCAGCAAAGGAAGCCGAACCGGCTTCAATCCAAGAATCCAAAACTTCAGGAACCCGGCGCATTTCCTTATCATCTTTTGGACATTTTATTGTGACTTCATCAATTTCCGGTTTATGGAGATCTTTTATTTCACGACCCGAAAGTTCCTCCAGCTCTTTAATAGATCCGGGAACTACACGTTCACCACAAGAACATTCCCAGACAGGAACTGGGGAACCCCAATAACGGTTGCGGGAGATATTCCAATCAGGTGCCGCTTCCATCTGGTTTGCAAACCGGCCGTTCTTAAAATGCTTAGGGAACCAATTAACTTCCTCATTATTCTTAAACAATCTGGATTTTAAATCGGCAATATTTACAAACCAGGCATCGATCGGACTGTAATAAAGACGGGTTGCACATCTCCAGCAATGGGGAACCGAATGGGTATATTCATCGACCCGGTAGATTAAACCCCGGTTTCCCAAATCTTCCAAAACTTTGGCGTTTGAATCAAGGTAATACATACCGCCAAAAAGCGGCACCGAATCATTAATCATTCCTTCCTCATCAACATGGGCGACTTTTTGGATCTTATCCCTATTCATCACCATCAAATCTTCGGCGCCATAAACTGCCAAAGTTACAATTCCGGTCCCTTCATCGGCCGTGACAAATTCATCCGCCACAATTACTCCGGCTTTTTCATCTTCCTTTTTATCTTTTATGTAAAAATCGTAATGCAGCTCAAATTCCCAACCGACTAAATCTTTTCCTTTATATTCTTCCAGGATTTTATATTTTGGCCCTTCCTTTAACATTTTTAAGGTAGACTTTGCCAGAATATATTTCTCATCACCCTGAGACACTAGAACGTAATCTAATTCAGGATTCACAGCTAAAGCCGGAGTAACAATCTTGTTCCAAGGGGTAGTTGACCATGCTAAAAAATATGTGTTTTCTTGTATCTTGTTTCTTGTTTCTTGTTTCTTAACTCTATATTTAAAAACCGCTGTCGGCTCAGCGACATCTTTATAATTGTCTGCATCCATTGCCACTTCAAAATTGGAGATTGGAGTGCTGCAGTGGGGGCAGAATAATGAGACACGCAAGCCTTTGTAGATATAACCCTTGTCATACATCTGCTTAAACACCCACATCACGGATTCCATATAAGGCAAATCCCAGGTTTTATAAGCGTTTTTAAAATCAACCCATCTTCCGATATGATCAACGTACCATTCCCAATCGGCACTAACCTGATCGACATATTTGTAGCATTCCTCAATAAATTTCTTAACGCCAACAATTTCTTCTATATCCTTCTTCCTTTTAACTTTTAACTTATTTTCCACTTTATTCTCTATCGGCAGTCCGTGGCCGTCCCAACCCCAAACCCGGCGGACCCGGAAACCTTTCATAGTCCAAAACCGCCCAAACACATCTTTAGGGATAGAGGATAAAAGCGAGCCGTAATGGGGCGAGCCGGTAACGAACGGCGGCCCGTCAAGAAAATTCCATTTATTATCCTCGGGATTTTTTTCAATGGATTTTTCAAAAACTTTATTTTCTTTCCAAAAATTTATCAATTCCTGATCAATTTCGGAAAAGTTAACTTGACTCGAAACCAGTTTAAAGCTCATGAGGCCTATTTTACGAATTTTAGGAAGAAAAAGAAAGCTTTTTTGTAAAAGCAGGGTCAGCTTCTCGGAAGATTATCTCTTGCCAAACCTCTAATTTCAGCAACGATTTCATGAATGTGTGTTAAATTAGAAATTCTTCTCTGAGCATCCTCAATTGAAGTATCGGGACTTATGTTTTGTACATCCCGTACATATTCTGCGAAAAGTCTAGCCTCATCAATCTGCGTAAAAAATTGCCTTCCTCGGACATCTTCACCAGCTCCAGGCAATACAGGTTTTCTTACCTCATGACGTCTAGTAATATTTCTTAGTCTATCTACAATACCCATATTATCTATTCTGCCTTAAAAATGCTGGGATTTCCAGATCATCTGCTTCTTCTTCAACGTTTTCAGTCTGTTGATCGGAAGAATCATCATCCGATTGTTGGGATGATGAAGAAGACATGGTTTGTTGGACCGAGGTCTGATGGCTTTGGTAGGAAGGGGCTTGGGGCTGTTGTTGGGCATATGAGGACTGGTTGTAAGCAGATTGGCCGACTCCCGGCTGGGGCCTGCCCGGCCCGCCGACTCCGGCGTATTCGCGGAGTTTAACACGGGTTTCGTCAAATCCGGTGGCAATCACCGAAATCTTAACCATATCAACCATATCCTCTTTAATCGTGGCACCGAAAATAATGTTAGCGTCGGGTTCGGCTGCCTGGGAAATGATCTGGGCGGCTTCGTTTACCTCGGTCATAGACAAGTCCGGCCCTCCGACGATATTAAAGAGTACTCCCTTAGCCCCTTCAATCGAAACTTCAAGAAGCGGCGAGGCAATAGCCATCCGGGCGGCAGTGGCGGCGCGGTTTTCTCCTCCGGCTTGACCGATACCCATTAAGGCCGAACCGGCGTTAGTCATAATCGTCCTGACGTCGGCAAAATCAACGTTAATAAGCCCCGGCATAACGATTAAATCCGAAATTCCCTGGACACCCTGGCCCAGTACCGAATCGGCCAGCTTAAACGCTTCAAACAAACTCATCGTTTTATCAACAACTTCCAGAAGTCTTTGATTCGGGATAACAATCAGGGCGTCAACTTTATCTTTTAAAGCTTCAATTCCTTCTTCGGCTACAATCGAACGGCGGGAACCCTCAAAAGAAAAAGGCTTGGTAACCACAGCCACAGTTAAAGCTCCCAGTTGTTTTGCTACTCCGGCCGCAACCGCGATAGAACCCGTTCCGGTTCCTCCGCCCATTCCGGCTGTAAGAAAAACCATATCGGCACCCTCCAGGACGTCTTGAATTTTTTGGGTTGATTCTTCGGCTGCCTGGCGGCCGATGTCGGGATTTCCGCCTGATCCTAAACCGCGGGTTAATGCTTCACCGATTTGAACTTTGGTCGGGGCCTGGTTTCCCAGTAAAGCCTGAGCGTCGGTGTTAACTGCGATAAATTCCACACCCTGGATTTGCTGGAGGGAAATCATCGAGTTAAGGGCATTGGTTCCACCACCACCGAGGCCAACGACCTTAATCTTAGCAAATCTTTGAACGTCAGGTTTAATTAGCATAATTTAATTCTGAATTACTGGGCGATTGTAGCAATAAGACCTTACTTTGTCGAGTAGGTCAGGGCAGAAAGCTTTTGATCAAATCGGTAACTTTCCGGGTAACCTGTTTAATCGGCAGACCCCCTCCAAGTACCGGTAAATTCATTTGCTCGGGAGAAGAAGACTTAGCTGCATAAAGAAGCAAACCGGCTGCTGTGGCAAAGACAGGCGAATCAATTTCATCAATTAATCCGGTAAAGCCTTCCACTTTTCCCATTCTGGCCGGAAAGCCTAAAATAAATTTTGCCTGGTCTAAAATACCGACCGTCAAAGCTCCACCCCCGGTTATAACCAGCCCTGAAGGAGTCTGTGAACCGAATCCGCTTTTTTTAATTTCCTTACCGACGTATTTAAAGATTTCCTGCAGGCGGGGCCTGATAATTGAATCAACAACCGCTTTCCGGGAAATCTTCTGGACATCTTCGGTGATGCCGATTTCCTTTAAATCCAATACTTCTTCTTTTTTATCTTTCGGGCTTTTATCATCAGATGCCGGTTGGGCAACCTTGTGAGGTTTTGCCAGATGTTGTTTAATTTTTTCGGCCGACTCCAGGGAAATCCTCAGACCGACGGCGATATCGGATGTGACATGCCTTCCGCCAATCGGGATAACTGATGAATAAGCAATAGCACCGTCTACGAATATAACCACGTCGGTAGTTTCACCGCCAACATCAACCAAAATCACTCCCAGCTCCTTTTCGGTGTCGGTCAAAACCGCGTATGCCGAAGCGACTCCGGAGAAAACCAGTTCTTTAGTATCAACCCCTACCATGCCGACACACTTAACCAGGTTACGCAAAGAAGTTGTCGGCCCGGTAATAATATGGGTATCCGTCTCAAGGCGTACACCTGTCATGCCGATCGGGTCGGAAATCCCTTCCTGGCCGTCAACAGTAAAGGTCCGCGGTATAACATGTAAAATTTCCCGGGACGAAGGTAAAGCAATTGCTCTTGCCGCTTCATTGACCCGGCCGATATCGGAAGCTTTTATCTCTCCATCCGGCTCGGCAACGGCCACGACGGCATGCGAATTAATACTTTCAATTTGCGGTCCGCCCATCGAAACATAAGCGTTAGAAAGCGAATAACCGGCCATTCTTTCGGCTGACTGGACACTTTCATCAATTGCGGCAACCGCCGATTCGATATCGACAATCTGGCTTTTTTTAACACCCCGGGAATTAACAGCTGCCACCCCGATTAAATTTAAACGGTCATCCTCGGTAATTGAAGCAATTAAGGTTGCAATTTTTGAAGATCCTACATCTATTGCACAAATTATTTTGTCTTTAGCCATACGTTTAACAACTCAAAAGTTAGAAGTCAAAACTCAAAAATACAGGTAAAAAGTTTACAAGTTTTGAATTTTGAATTGTAATTTTGACTTCTGCATTTTAAATTTTGAATTATCTCTTCCCATATACCACTACCGGCTTATTAAATCTTAAATCAATTGACTCAATATCCCCACTACCCGGCTTACTTGGGTCTGAACTCATTTTAGCCTGCGTCAGGATCAGTTGTAAAGAGGTGGCTTGATAATCCAAACGTTTATTTAGCGAAAAGATTAGCCTGGGTTTGGAATCAATAATTAGTTTGTCGCCTATGACTATTATTTTATCGGTCGGGCCTTCTATATTAGTCAGGCTTGCCAGAGCCTGTTTGATTTTGCCGATTAAATCTCCCTGGACCCGGCCGCCGATTTTTAATTCCTCTCCGGTGATTCTTAGTACCGGAAAATTGATAGTTCCCTCACCCTGATCAAAAATAACGCCTTCGGAATCGATCAAAAAATAAGCACTATTTGAAGATTCATTGACATCTTTAACAATCCGGTCAAGAATTTTTACCGGAACTGCGGCCTGACTTGACTCGGTAGCAATCTGGTAATCTGCCGGTAATTCAACCAGCGGGTTAGGTTGCCGGGGCAGCAGTACCTGGACAGCGGCAAATTCGGCCTTCCGTCCTTCGGCCTCGATAGTTAATTTATTAGGGAATGAGACTTCTGTGTTTATTTTTCCGATGCAAAAAAATTTTTGTTTTAACTTATCAGAAAGCTCGCTTTGATCAAAGGCAAAATAATTTAACTGTAGATCTTTTAAAAATTTTCCGATCATCCCTTCATCGGTACAGGTCAAACCGGTGGCTTTAACAGTAAAATTATCCAGCTTACTTCGGGTGAAAGTATAAAAGCAGGCATACCCCAACAAAACTGTCATCAGTACCGCTCCGGCAATCAGCAGAAATTTTTTGAGTTTTCTCTTTTTTTGTTCATCCCTCATTCCAAACTTTACCTTTCCCAAATGAACCGCTCATTTAAAGCTTAACCCCGGATTTTGCAGCCTGTGAAGAACCAATAGAATTTCCTGGACTAACCTATTGTCTCCGTCTAAGATTATCTCTTCCTTAAAAGATATGGCAGATTTTTTCAAACTTTTTTTCTTATTTAGCATTTCCCTGATTTCGGCTAAAAACTTTTCCGGCGATAAATTCTTTTCTTCAAGAGCCTTACCCAACCCATGGATTGAAAAATATTTGGCACTATTTTTCTGCTCATTACCTACCGGAATTGGAATTATTAGGGCGGGAACCGATTTTAAAGCCAGCTCCATTAACGTATTCATTCCGGCTCTTGTCACCGCCAGGTCAGATCGTTCCAGCAGATAGCTTAGGTCTGCCGGTGAAATCCATTTTGTAACCAGATAACTGTCTGACTCGTTTTTCTTTAGATTAGTAAAGTCATCAAATTTAGAGTCCCCTGTTTGATGGACAATCCGGGCCAGATTAGTCAGCTCGGTTAATTTATCTTCTACTAACAAATTGATTCTATGGGAGCCTTGACTACCGGCGGTAATTAGAATTAAGGGTTTTACAGTTTTTGTTTTGGTAAAATCTTCGATTTGTTTACCCGGATGGGCCTGGAGAATCATAAACTCCTTTCTAATAGGATTACCCGTGACAATAAACTTATCGGCATTTAAAAAAACGGGAATTTTAAAATCACTAAAAGATACTGCAATTTTTTCGGCAAAAAAACTGCTGATTAAATTGGCCAAGCCCATCTTTAAACCCTGTTCATGAACTAAAGCCGGAATCGATAAAAACCACCCGCAAACAACCACCGGCAATCCGGTAAACCCGCCGAAAGAAATGATTAAATCGGGTTGTTCTTTCATTAAATAATAGAAAGACTGCAGAAAACCCAACGGGGTTTTTAACAGAGAAATTATTGTTTGTAGAGAAAAAAAACGGTTTAATTTACCGGCAGTAATGGGTACAAATTTAACCCCCAAACCGGGCAGAATTTTTGATTCGGATGACAAAGCCTTATCATCATCCCTGGCATATTTTCTGCCCAGGTAGATAATTTTAATATCCGGGATTTCTAAAAGTTTTTCAATAACCGCTTGGGCAGGGGTGAAATGCGAACCGGTAATTAAAATCTTCATTGCTAAGATTGTATCAGTTTTAAAAGATATTTTTCATTGATTTTTAAAATATACTCACTTATACTACTGCAATGGCCGAGAGGAATCCCCCTCATTCAAGACATATAATAATACAAGATCGTTCTTATGACAGACCTGGAATTGCAGTATTTCGGTGGGAAACATCTGGGAGGGGTAGACCAGCCAAGTTAGTAGAAGTTACAGATGGTAATGCTAAATCCAGAGCTCAGCGACGAACTATAGTCAATTAAAATATTCTTAAATTTTACCCTTACTAGAATTAGAGATATTTAATAAGATTCCAACTGCCATCAGGTTGGCCAAAAGTGCCGAACCGCCGTAGGATATGAAGGGCAAAGGTACCCCGGTTAATGGAAAAATCGAAACCATAGCCCCCAAATTAACAATTGTTTGGATCCCCAGCCAGCAGGTCAATCCGAACGCTACCAGTTTTCCAAACGGTTCATTACACTCCTCGGCAATCTTAAAACCTTTGTAAATTAAAAAAGCAAACAAACCGATTAAAAAAATGCTGCCGATAAATCCCAATTCTTCTCCGACAACAGCAAAAATTGAGTCGGTTGTCACTTCGGGAATATATTCAAATTTTTGCTTTGACTGGCCAATCCCCAAACCTGCCAAGCCGCCCGAACCGATGGCAATAAGCACCTGAGAAATATGATAGGAATATCCCTGAGGATCGGCAAAGGGATTAAGGAAAGCTAAAACCCGGTTTTTTCTATATTCTGAAGAGAGAACAAAAACAAAAAAGCCGATAACCGATACCGGAATAATAGATAAGAGATATTGAACCGGTGCTCCGGCAAACAAATATATAAAAAAAGAAGTTAAGAAAAAAACCACTGTCGATCCCAAATCTCTTTGCAGTACCCCGACAATAAAAGATACCGTAACAACAACGCTCAAAAAAGGAAAAGTCCTGACTTTTTTCTCAAAAAGAGAAGCAAAGAAAATTATACTCGTTAACTTAATAATCTCAGCAGGCTGGATATTAACCGGCCCTAAATTAAGCCAGCGGTGGGCACCGCCGGCCGAAAATCCCAGTCCGGGAATAAATACCGCTAAAAGCAAAATCAGCGACCCCAAAAACATCGGCAAAGCAAGATTTCTTAAAAACTGGTAATTAAAAAAGGAAAACGAAACCAAAGTAACAATTCCCAGTCCCATCCAGAGAAGCTGCTGCTTGATGTAATAATATTTGTCCCCGTGATCTTTAAACGCCTGGACCACAGCCGCATCATATACCATGATCAATCCAAAAACGAGTAGTCCGGCTACACAAATCAGCAGCGGATAGTCTATCTTTTTTGAATTATTTTTGGGTGAGAACGCGGGCTTTTTCCTTACTCTTCTCATTTAATTTAAAAGCGACAGCCACAGTCCGAAAGTCGCAAAAATTATTCCTGCCAGCCAAAATCTGGCAACGATTTTTGGCTCCGGCCAACCCATAAATTTTAACATCATGTGCACAGGAGCAACCGGGAAAACTTTCCGTTTAAAGAATTTTTTGGAAAATATTTGTATTAAGGAGGACAGGATTATGATGATATAAACCCCCCCTATTATTGCCAAACCGACAATTTTTCCGGTTAATAAACCGACGACCGCCAGCGTCGCCCCGAATCCGAATGCTCCGGCATCCCCCAGGTAAATCCTGGCCGGATAAACATTAAAATAAAGATATGCTACCAACGCTCCAAGCCAAACCCCGACAAAAACGGATAAAGTTTCATTAAACACTGAAGAAGCTAAAACTAAAAAGGCAAATAGGCAGATCATCAGCAGGCCCGATGATAATCCGTCTAAACCGTCGGAGATGTTGTAAGCATTGGCGAACGAAATAATGATAAAAGCCGCCATCGGGATATACATTAAACCGATAACATAGTTGCCTACACCCGGTATATTGATATTATTTAAGCCTAAATTGAAGTAAAGCAAAGAAGCGATAACAAGGGCTAAAACAGTTTGGATGGCAATTAGAATAGTCCTGCCCAGCCCCAATAATTTTCCTTTGCGTTTGGTTGTCAGCCATCTGATATCATCCACCAAACCCAATCCGCCAAAGGAAAGAAGCGTAAATAACAGAATTTTAAGTGGGGTAAGTTCGATTAAAGGAATCCACCAGGCGGCAATTAAGCTTAAAGTTATCAGGACCAGGATTAACAGGATTC
>Ga0209542_10014823_pt1 | contig 13190 bp, 14 predicted proteins | sample RifCSPhighO2_01_FD_184028 | JGI IMG/M metagenome (GOLD analysis project Ga0209542, IMG submission 184028) | Soil microbial communities from Rifle, Colorado - Rifle CSP2_plank highO2_0.1 (SPAdes) (version 2) | ecosystem: Environmental > Terrestrial > Deep subsurface > Rock core/Sediment ... | reverse complement strand
ACAATAATCACAGGTACCCCTCTCTTGCCTCCTCGTCGAGCTTAGCTCGACTCGGCGTTCGACCTATGATTATTGAGTAAATCCTTTTTAGTTCTCTGACATCTCCTTGACTGCGGAAGGAGATAAATTAGCGTAGAGACTCGCTTGAGGTGTTGAGGGTAGTATTTTAGCGGCTCACCACCTGAGCCGTTTAGATATGGGCAAAAATAGTAAATAAAAGCCCCGCCATTAGCGGGGTTTTTCGTCCGGATAAACAAGCATCGCATCTTCGCCACATTCCAGATAAATACACTCCTCGCCGATATCTTCACAGATAGAGGCGAGGAATTTTTGTAGCTTAGGAACTTTCGTTCGACGCTGGTTCTCTAGAAAGGCAACACGGAATTCTCTCAGTTCATCATACTCCGTGAACTCAGACTTGAAGAAGCCAAAAATATTGCCGGAAGTACAAGTATAGCCTCCGAAAGTAGCCAACAAAAATCTGTGAATAAGCCTTGCGACTCCTTGACGCTTTTTAGAATATCTTCGGTTGTAGACTTTCACCGAAGGAATCAGAAAAGTCGCCCTCTTGCCCAGATCCTCTACTCGCATGGCCGCTCCTAGATTTCAAAGATTGCCAATACTATAAACTGTCCCAGAGTAAATGTCAATTTAGAGAGTCGGTACCGATAATCTCCAGAATTTTCTGCCGCGAAATCCAACCAGAAATTATTCTGACTTGAGATCTGGAAACATTAAAATAATCTGCTAGAGCTCGGATTATTGCTTCGTTGGCTTGTCCCTGAACGGGAGGTTCCTTAACTGAAACCACAAAACTGGAATCATCCAGCTTTTCTATTTTTTCTTCTCTTGAATTCGGCTTGGCTTTAACAGAGATCCTCATAATCAAATTGTATCATAATTAGGACTTACGCACTTGAGCCGCGAAGCCCAGAGTCTAAAGGGCTTATCCCGGCTCAAGTGCGTAAGTCCTATTAATATTTTTAAAAATCTCCGCCTTAGGCGGAGATTTCAGGAACAAGCATGTATGGGCATTTTTTCGACAACCTTTCTAAGCCCGACCAGATCACCGGACTGACCAAGCATATAAAACTGATAGCAGAGATCGGCTAAATCATTCCTATACGGAATGGCCAGAGCCTGGCACGCCAGTCGGCTGACATCCCAGCAAACTTGCTCTTCATTAACGCCCATTACATAGATTCGCTGAGAGGGATCTTTCTTTAAAAAATAGCACCAGCCATGAGCTGATTCATGCAGCATGAATGTTGCAAACTCTTCGAAAGTCGGAACTTCTACGCTAGCCGGATAGCCGGCTGACTTTTTATCGGGACTCCAGGTCCATATATCGGCAACGGCAGTCTCCGCCACACGCCTAAGAAGCGGCCATGTTCCTCGGATAGTTCGTCCGAAGATACCTGTACCGTACTCATCAAGCTCCGGTAAATCCTGAAGGCCATACATCATCTTAACGAGACGCGTTTTGTGATCCTCGTTCACGACTGCCCCCGTACACTTATAAATTTAAAAAACCTGAAAAGATTATACCTTAAATTCAATATTTTAAAAGTAGGGGGCATTCGGCGACTAGACCTTGCTATTAGTCAATTATTACCGTATGATATCAGAAAAGTTCTTTACTGGGGACTCTAACGTGGAAATTGAAGTTGGATTTGCAAAACTACTGGTCGCCTCGCCCATCGATATGGCAATGGTACTCCAAGAAAAATCCGGACCAAGAAGCATAACAATATCTATTAGCGGACTGACTTACTTTTACATGAAGAAACTTATGTCCGGTGATGAGCCATCCAGCCCGAACATATTCGGATTCGCAGGAGAATTAACTCAAGCCTTGGCCGCTAGCCTACAGAAAATAGTTATCTGGGATATAAATGATGATACGACATTCGAAGCCTATGCAACAGTAGCAGATGACCGTGCGGATCGGACATACAATCTTCCTATCCTAATAACTGACGGCGTAGTATTAGCTCTTAGTCTCAATCGCCCAATTTTTATCCTTGAAGAAATATTTAAAAAAGCCCACGATATGCTGACCAGGGATCAGGCAATCCGGACTTTCGCTAATATGGATACGGATAAAGTTACCAAACACTAACTGAATCAAAGCCCCAATCGGGGCTTTTTATTATTCGTTTTATTATTACGCATTACGTATTACGAATCATCGCGTTGACTTTTTAATAAAAAGATGATATAATTAAAAAAGTTAATCTTGGGCAAAGGAGGTCCGGATGGAACCCAAGGAAGTTCTTTCAATCGTCGCCGTAATCGGCGTCTGGGTAGTTGTTGTGTTTGCTCTCAAGCGCGGAACCCCGGGCTGGACCAAGTTCGACAAGTTCTGCCTCGTGGGTGCAATACTCGGTATCGTCCTTTGGCAGGTATTCAGCAATCCGGTTCTGGGAATCGTAACCAGTCTCAGCGTAGTTTTTATCGGCTCCATTCCGACGTTCTCGTCGGCATGGAAAGATCCGGGTCGTGAAGACCGTACCGCTTGGACTATCTTCTGGTTGTCTTGCGTGGTCGCCGTCATCGCGGTACCACAATGGACGCTGGCAGACGCCGCCCAGCCAGTTATCTTCCTCACAGTCGAGACAATCATGATGTACATCCTGTACTTCCGGTCTCGACCCCAGGCCAAGGTCATTTAGCAGCGAGTTCAAGCCTCGCACAGAGAAGTCTAGCACTTCGTTCTATGCGAGGCTTCTTTGTTTTTATAATAACAATACAAAAACCGCCGTATGGCGGTTTGATCATCAAACTACAAACTTAACTTGTGGATTTTGGGAAAGAACAAGATAAATCGCAACGGCTATACAATCGGCAAGAAATCCCCTGCCGACGTTCTTGTCATGACTTTCAAGAATCTCCTGATAGGCTGCCTCAATTTTATTCTCAAAGCCCTGAATATCTACCGTAGTTAAAACTTCGTAGGCCAGCTTAACGGTTGGAAATCCTTCAACAAACTCTCGATTATGAGCCAGCGATGTCGGATTGTCAGACGATTCTAACTCCAACCGATAATAATCTAGGACATTTTTCGCATCAGGATGTTCTGCAACTTGCCTGTCGGAATAATGGGAAAGCTGATTGGCCAACTTTTTCATCTCGATAAGCTGATCCACATCAGCTCGAGAAGTATGCTGTAAAAAATCGCGACCAAAATTAAGAATGCCCGATACCCGATGCAGAGGCCTAAGATCAAAAAAATATTGGGCAGCTACTATCGGCATCAATAACTCGATGATGCCTTGATTGACTCGTCCCCCGCCTCTGTTGCGCAGGCTCTCTCTGGGCTCTCAAAGCAAGGTCATACGTCTGTTTCTGCTCAAAGCCAAAATGAATAATTCGTTGTGCAAGAGCAGCAAAGGCGTCTCCGAGATTTATTCCCCCGACAATGAAGTATTCGAGCTTCAAATGACGACTGACGTTGCTCGATCTGGTAGTACAGCCGGGCTTGTCCGATAATGGTTCGAGGGCTGTTGCTATCATAATCTGACGAGCTGTTTCGCTAGGGGTTCTAAAAAGAGTGTGGTCATAGGCCCAAGCCTGCTCATAAAGTTCGGTCGGCACCTCTTCTTCCATCTGCCGAATAAAAATATCGGCATTATAAAGATCCATAATTAGATCCTTTCGATCAGGATTGAATTCAAGCATTTTTTCTTTGATCTCATCATCGGCCAGCTGTCGTTTATCACCGAACCTGCTATTAACTCGATGAAGAGCATCATAGACATCCGCCAAAGCCAATACTCGTCCATATTCGGGAATAAGCAATCGGGTCGCTTCGCTATATTCATGCAAAGGTTTAGGCATAACTTTCGGATAGCCTTCTCGCTGAAATCTATGGTGCCAGAGAATAATTTAGGCCGAAAAATCAAATCGACCCCGAATTAATTCGTATCCATCTTTAACATGGCCCCTCATTTCTTCAGCGTCCTTGGCCGTCCAGCTATCGGTTTTGCCAAGAGTCTCAAGACACACCTGGCACTTCCCCAGATCATGCATCAGACTGGCATAAAAAAGTGCTTTCTGATCCAAGTGCATGAAAGCTGCTATTTTTCTAGCCAGCAAACCAACTCGGAGGCTATGCAAATAATGAACGCCAGTTGCCGGACCTTTGTACTTGAGAATAGATAAGAATGCCCAGATGGCTTCTCTGTCTTCTGTCTTTACCCTCAAAGCATCGAAAACTGCGTTAACTTGGAACTCTAGATCTCTGACCTGTACCGATGACATTGCCGTTGCGTCCTTTCCTTACTTTTAAAGAGCATCAAGCCAACATATTATATGATAATTCAATAAAAAATCGAGCACGGCACGGCAAAGAGTATACAATCAATAGTTTATTCTCGCAAGCGAGCCCTAACCACTCTCAAAGAGCAAGTCCTCGTCTCTTTAAGACCGTCTTTTTTCGAGGTTAAGAAATAACCGAATAAATCGATAATTTTGCCTAACAACAAACCTGAGTCGAGTCTGCGAGGAGTCTCCGAGTTTTTGTAAGCAAAATTGAGATTTATTTAGTTATTTTACGAAGATAAAAAATAGGCCGAGTAAGGGATTAGGACGAGCGACCGAGCGAGAGGGAGGAAACACTGAGCGCAGTAGTGCGAATGTGCGACTATTCTATCTTGAGCGACTCCAGCGACGAGGAGCGGACCGCAGATGCCGATTCCGGCCGAAACTTCGGATAACAGGAGCGTCAAATGAAGCTGGCTGATCGCCGTGAGCAATAACCGGAATTTCTTTCCGAATAAGGCGTTCAATATCACGGACATCGCGTCTCTGATCGGGCATAGCAAAAGATATTGCCTTCCCCTCTTCCCCGGCCCGGCCGGTCCGGCCGATTCGGTGAACATAGTCCTGAGTATTGTCCGGCAAATCAAAATTTATTACCAATTTAATATTCTTAACGTCAATTCCTCTAGCGGCAATATCGGTCGCAACCAAAATTCTGTATGCTCCGGACTTAAATCCGGCCAAAGCTTCCTTCCTCTGACCCAATGAACGATCCGAATGTATCTCGGCAGCTCTATGGCCCATTGTCCGGATAGTGGCACAAATTTTTCGTGCACCATGCCTTGTTCTGGCGAAAAGCAAAACCGTTCCGGGATTTTCATCTAAAATTTTACTCAAAAGGCTGAATCGCTCTTCTTTCTTTACTAAATATATTTCCTGATCAACAAGCTCAGCCGCTGTTCCGGCCGGAGCAACTTCAACCCTAACCGGAGAGGTCATATATTCAGCAGCAATGCTGACTATTTCTGACGGCATAGTTGCAGAGAAAAGTAATGTCTGGCGTTTAGCCGGAACATGGCGGAAGATTTTTCTTATCTGAGGCGCAAAACCGATATCAAGCATACGGTCGGCTTCATCTAAAACGATTATCCCAACTTTATCCAATTTTACATTTCCTTGTTCGAGGTGATCCATTAACCGGCCCGGGGTAGCAATTATAATATTGGGTCTGTCGCGCAAAGCCATGAGTTGCCTGCCCATTCCCTCGCCACCGATAAGAACGGCGGTTCTTAGGCCTAAGGCCCGTCCGATTTTCAAGAGCATTTCATCGGCCTGAATAGCCAGCTCGCGGGTCGGCAGAAGAATAAGACCCATACCATTTCCGCCTCGGAGCCGCTGGAGCAAAGGCAAACCAAAAGCCAGGGTTTTTCCTGTTCCTGTCTGGGCAATCCCGACGATGTCTTTTCCTTCCATTGCCGGCTTTATAGCCTGGTACTGGATAGGTGTCGGAACGGTAAATTTGTTTTGCTCTAGTATCTTTAAAAATTCCGGAGCAATGCCAAGGTTATCAAAACCCCGGCTAGGTGTTTGGTTTGTCATAAATAATGTAGGACCTAAGTCCTAAAATGACCCGAGTTCCTGAATGGCCATTTTATTAATGACGATTTTGGTTCGAGCCTACCTGCCGGTAGGCAGGTCGTCGCTTCGCTTAAAGCGAAGCTTATCTATTAGTTCGATTATACTCTATCTAGTTAATAAAGTCAAACGACGACAACAACACACCCCCGCTTTAACTACGGGGGCTTATTTTACTTTGGGTAAAAACCGGCCGGTGCTAGACATATAATTACGATATTCCTCGCCGAATGTTCGGAGCATCAGACTTTCTTCTTTTTTGATTCGGTAAACAATGACAACAACCAGAGCAATGAGGGGAATAGCTCCTATGACCCAGTTTTTAGTCAAAAGCCAGTTGGCAAGAAAACTGATAAATAGGGCTGTGTACATTGGATGCCGAACCCATTTGTACGGACCCGAGGTAATAAGGGTGTGTTTCTCCCGGACATGAAGAACGGAAGAAAAATTAATTCCCAAATGGCGATGTACCCAGAAAGTCAGAATAACGCTCATAATTCCCAAACTCCAGCCCAGCCATTGAAGCCAGGGCGCTATATTCATTTCGCCCCAACCAAGATATTGAGGATTGATTGCATAGCGAACTACAAAGTAAGCCAGAGGGATGCCGAATACCAGCCTGAGAAATCTCTTTTCTTTAAACTCCGCCTTACCGCCGTATTTAACTGACCGACGATGATAATACGTCCTTATTCCCATTAAAACCGAGAATAAAATTATAAATGAGCGGTGGAAGAACTCTTGTCCCATAGGCATGAATGCTCTCACCATTTTCACGTGAAGTCAATCATATGTCATAGCAGGTCTATCATCAGCTGATCAAGCTTAGAAAATAAAAGCTGATTATCCCGGCGCGGATACCGGGACAGCTTCTTCCGATAAGCAGGCAGATCAGACAAGAAACCCTCAATAGCCTCTCGCGACGGATCCTTAATCCATTTGCCGTAGCCTAGCCTATCCAGATGATAGGCATTGAATACCTGCTCAAACTGATTGTCTATCGGCCAAGCCAGAAATGGTTTGCCCAGATGCAGAGCCTCGCTGATCAGCGAAAATCCGGCAGTAGCGAACACGGCCCCTGCACCGGCCAAATCTTTTAGAAACGCTTCCTCGCTGAATTTCTTGAAAGTAATATTTCCTTCTTGTTGATCTTCGTTTGATCCATAAACAGTAAATCTAGCACTAACTCCCCTGAGAAGCTGGGTCAGATTCTCGAATCCATGAGTAAGGTAGATTAGAACGTAATCACCTTCGGAAGGTTTCAGATCCAGCACTTCCCTTCTCAAAATCGGCGGCACAATAAATGTTTTCTTATCTTTGACCTTGGCTTCAAAAAAGGACAAGACTAAATATGCTTCCGCGCCGGGAGTCATCAGCTCAATGCCCGCCTTAGTAAGATTGGCTTGGGTGCGGTAATGCTTGGGACAAACCGCCTTAGTTCTTGAAATGAAATGCTGATTATTTATAGAGATGGCGGGGATTCTCCTGACATTAGAGAGGTAGGAAGTGATGGGTTCGAAATCCGTAATAATAAGGTCGATTTTTTTATTGTGGATTAAACCGCTAAGCTTGCGCAGACTTTTAGTCGCACCCGGGAACACATCAAGATTCTCGAAAAATGACCTAAATTCATTCACCCTTCCTTTTGTGTACACAAAATTAAAACCGAATATCTCTTCAACGGGAAAATATTTATTAAGATTTAAACCTCTTCCGGAAGTCGCAACCGTCACTTTGTGGCCGGAATTAATCAGATGAGTTATTACCTCTTTAGATCTGGTCGAGTGACCAGAGCCCTCGCCATTAATACCGTAGAGAATGTTGGCCATTTGTCGCTTCTTTAATTAACGCCTAGCTTTATTATACTCCTTTTTATACCCTAAAAGCGATAAAGAAAAAGGGGTCAGACCCCTTTTTCTTTATCCGAGGTAAGAATTAGCTTTCCGCCCGGCCTCGTCCAGTTGGTAAATCTCCGCCAGCTTGGCGTAAATTTGAATAAAACTAACTTTCCGCTTTCGGCCTTTTCTTTCTTCTCCGGAAATTTTTCAAGATATACGGAATTAAAAGTTTCCATGTCTCCGACTTTTAATAATTCGGCTGTTCCATTGAACTGGAGCGTTTTCATATCACCCTCGCTTGATCCGATAACCAGCGAGGCTCTGGTTTTTTCTCTGCCAAAAAGCGGTTCGGTCTTTCGATACTCGCGGTTGGTTTCAAAATAAAATACGAGCGGATTATCAGTATGGGCAAAATGCACCGTCACTCCATGCGGCGACCCGTCCATCATCTCCACCGCCAAAACCCCCACCCTCTGACTTTTTATATAATCCAAAATTTCTTGTTTCATAGCTAGGGTTGATATTTATCCAAAAACTCTCCAACTATTTTATTCACCTCTTGTAAGGCTTCCGGGTAAAGCCGATAGTCGTAGGTCGAATTTCAAAAACCTAAATTTTCTTTTCTACAAATAACTTTTCTAACGCCACCGCTAATCCATCTTCATCAACAGAAGGTGCTATCATATTGGCTTGTTTTTTTAATTCATCCGAGCCATTTTCCATTGCTATTTTATATCCGGCCAATTCAAAGAGCGGCAAGTCGTTATTACTATCTCCGACCGCTACCACATCATCTTTATGGACTTTCAACATCTCTAGGAGGACTTCTAAAGAATGGCGCTTGGTTGCTTCAGAATGTGTGATATGAATATCAAAATGATTGGGCGTCCAAGAAATTACTTTATGAGCAGTAATACCTGTTATTTTACTTAACTTATGCAGGATAATTTCTGTATCTTCTTTGCTTACTGGTTCAATATATATTATTCTTTCTCCGCTTTTAGTAATTTTATATTTAGACAGGGCTCCTTCCAGCTCATCACCAAAGAAAACAGGATACCGGTATTCTGTAGCAACTTTCATAATTTTTTCAACTTGTGATTTATCTAATTCTTTTTCCCAAAGCACTTTTTCCGTAATCGGGTCAATAATCCTAGTTCCTCCGTTAACGATACAAGGCGATGTTAGCCCCAAACTTTTAATAATCTCCCTACAGCCGCTAATACCCCTACCAGTCGCCGCACTAATATAAACTTTGCCCTTAATTTTCTGTATGATATCTATTACACGCCTTGAAGGCATACCATCTTTTTTGTTCGGTATTGCTGTTCCATCTAAATCTAAAATGATTGCCTTATACATATAAAAAGTGTTAGTTTGGGTTTTTTCAACTTACTCTCAGAGATATCTTGATAGTCTATTTTAACAAATCCGCCGCCTTTTCAATCAATCTTAAAACACTGGGGGCGCAATTTAATTTCCTGATTTCGTCCAAAGTTAACCACCGGACTTCTTCCGTCTCAGACAAAGCCTTGGGTTCCCCGGATTTGATCGTACATAGAAATACTATTGTTAACTTTTTATAATCTTCGGAAACCCAACTATGATTTTCCAAATACCGATCAATATTTATCTCCACGCCAACTTCTTCTCTAACTTCCCGCCTTAAATCCTCTTCCAGGGTATCGCTATCTCCTTTTTCAACTTCAATATGTCCAGCCGGAATAGCCCATATCCCGGGCTGATTGTCATCCTTAAGATGTCTTTGAGCCATAAGAAACTTGCCATTCTTATCATGAATGACCGCCGCCGTCACAACTCTGAACAATTGATATTCACTCATAGACTAATCTGGTACTTATTATACAAATACTATGTGTTTTTGCTCAAAATATCAACGGCTCACTTGGTGAGCCGTTGATTTATTCGGACTAGAGGCTATTTTAAAAACCTGGAGAAAAATTCAGACCTAAGTAAATCCATGCCGCGAATATCAATATTAATACTATGCTCAATAATTTCCATATCGGACTAGGGCTACTACGAAAACTCTTTATTGTAATAAAAATAGAGCTGAAAAGTGCTACGAATAAGGCAACGAAGCTGATCGTCTTACTATGATCGTTCCCCCAAGAGAAGACGGATGGAGAAGCAAAATAAGAGTTAAAAAATGCTATTAGGACGGGTAGCACAACGCCAAATAACAGAACCTTCTTAATAGTGGACATGGATTATCTCAACAACCATTCAATATCCTCTTTGAGAATATCGTACGCCTGCTGATTTATATTACTCTTAGTATACTCCTTTTCTAGTTGATGATAACAGACAACGGCTCACCGAGTGAGCTGTTAGTAGTTAATGTCTAGAGAAAGATCACGAGAACGATCCGGGATTAAATTGAGAAAAGGCAAGAAGAGCAAGGAGAATAAACAACACGCCAGACGACAAAAAGCCATAAAGCAAAAATAGGAATATCTTCTTCTTTTCTAGGGAATGTATGGCAAACTGACTAAGAAATAGAGATAGAATAAAAAAAACAGGAATAGTAAAGAATAATAAGTATACTGGATACAGTATAAACCCGCTCCCGTAGAAAAAGCTCCATAAAGAGCCTCCGACATCCTGGATATAGCCAGCCACAGAGTCGTTAAAGTAAGCTGGCAATGGCAATAGAAATCCTACAAGAAATAATATTTTTTTCATAAACTAATGACCCAAAAGCCACAATATATCGGCTTTGATTAAATTATACGCCGATTCATTAATCCTGCTCTTATTATAATCCTTCTCTAAATCTTTGAGAAATCGAATTGCCAACACCCTATCTATACGCTTGTTTAGATTATTTATCTTTTTTTCAAGACGACCAACTCGTTTTTCCGATAGTGATGTATCAGATAACTTTTTTTGGACGGTATCAATCTTATCGTTAATCTTAATTACTCTGTCTAATTTGCGCAGATATCCGTTTAAATCCTTCTCTAAATAAATCCATTCCATCTGATAAGCTAAGTTGATATCAGCGACCACATTATCTACGCCACGATATAGTATTCTCTCTCCTTCAGGAGAAAATCCGGTATCAATTTCGCCATCGCCGTTCTCGTCTATGTCCAGCGTAGTTGGTTCGTTGATACCAGTAAATTCGTAGTTTGCTTCCGGGTTTGGATTGTATATCGGAACATCACTATAAACAACCGCATTTTCCACTTGTCCGTTGCTCAACTCTTTCACTTTGAAATTAAAGCTTCCTGTGGCATAAGCATCCATATCTACATGGTATTCTGCTCCGTCCGGAACAAAAATAAAGTTATTTTCTCCTACCTGAATAAAGTTGCTATCCGATATGCCAAGCTCAATCGTCCCATTAGACAACATACCGGTATGATTGCCGAGAGAATCATAAACATGCAAGTTAACTGGACTATGAGTACTGAAGCGCAGACGCTTGATCTGATTTAGAGTACTGTCGCAATTACCAGCCGTATCATAAACACCAGACGGCAAAACTGTAGGCTCATTACCCGAAGAAATAAGATCGTATATGAGATCAAGTGGCGCACTTTCTTTTACTAGTCCTATATGATTGGCGTAGGTTTCTCCATAATAAACAAAGTACTTTTTACCTGGAACGTCTTGAGCGCTGACCATAGGTACGGTCCCGTCTCCGCTCACAGAATCAATGTCTATTGAGCCATTATCATCTTCTAATGTAAACAAACCGATAGTATCGTAATTCCCGCAACCGACAATATTATAAACCTTAGCCGATTGAGGTGACCATCCCTCGTTGCCCCGATGAAAGGTATCGGCCAAAGTTAGCAGGTCTCGATTGCGATAATCCGGCAAAAAAGGGTCTGACAGCATAAAACTATTTGTTTCTTCATAATTCAGTGGCTGAGCCTGGCCAGAACGATCGTCTATAACATAAGGGCCCGCCCGAGATAGGTATTCACGGCTTGGCAAAAGCTGATACACTGAGGGCATATTTTGAGAAATGCTTTTCGTCTCATCCTTGTTTAATCCAAGGCCTAAAAGCTTAAAATCCAGATCATCGCCGTAGTTCAAAATATTAAACGACCTTGGGGCGCCTGTATTGGGTACTCCCGCAAGAACAAGATTGTCTACTGAAGAATCGCCATTATTCAGTAAGTAATCTTTAACAATTAATCCTCCCATGCTATGTGCAATAATATTAACTTTTCCCGTAGATGAACTTGCAAGAGCCGTTCGCATAACATTGCCGAACTCAGCAGAAGATGAAGCATTATCAACTCTCCAATCGTAAAAGAATATGAACAGATCTTGGTTCAGCTGATATCCGTTGTCTACGAATCTATCTATCAGGTTACCGTATTCTGTCAAAACGGAAATATTTTCTATGATACCATCCGAATATATATTGACGATCTCTTTCCCCTCTTTGTCCAATTTTAGATCGTCAAGATAACTATCCGGGCCTGGAGCCAACATTTTGAGAGCATTCGGCCAAACTTCTTCGTTATCAGAAACGCGTTTCAAATATGATCCCATTATCCCCGGAACAATTATTACTGGCTCTTTTAAGGAGATGGGCGGAAAAGGATCGGATGTCAGCCACGGAAAAAAGTTAATAGACTCCGTCGCCTCGTCTCCCTGGCCACCTGGATTGTAAGTAAAGTTAGTCGGACCGGAAGGATCTCCCCACCAGTTGTCTCTGGCATCAACAACGTGAAAGAGGCTGGTTAAGGCTCCGAATAAGCCGTTGCCGGTAATTGAACTGTTCGAGATCTTAAAAGTTAGTCCGCGGAAGTTATAGAATCCGGAATGAAGATTGTCTTTAAGGATGGAGTTGGTAACATTTACTGTTCCCTCATCATTGTAGATACCGTAGTAATTATTGCTGATTGTGGTTGAATCAATGTTCACTACTCCTAGCCAGACACCGAAGACTCCCGAATTTAAGCTCTGGCTTATACTTGAATTAGATATGCTGACCGTTCCCGCCACTTTTATAATCGCACCGTTGAAAGTGGAGCCTCCGAATCGTAAAACTCCGTAATCAATATTAGCAACTGAACCGGGATTGGCTCGAATCATATTCCAGTCTCCGGGAGAGGGAGAAGTTGCCGATCCGTCGCCATTGGTGTCTCCGCCTATAGAATCGTCCTTAAACGAGGTGAAATATGATTTATTAGACGGGGTGCCGTTGACTTCGAGGTTACCGTCGATAATCAGAGATGAGCCTTCTTTGAACTTGATTATTGCTCCGGGTTCAACGGTGAGTTTTGCATTGAGACCTATGACTACAGAACCATCGACAACATAGACTTCGCCGGTTAGCCAGGTTGAATCGGAGGTTACATCCGTTGAGACGTCCACGTGGGAAAAAGCCGGATCGGGAATGAACAGCCATAACGACAAAAAGGCCAGAGTAAAAATAAACCTGCGGCGATATTCTTTAGAAATTAT
>Ga0209542_10014822_pt1 | contig 13191 bp, 16 predicted proteins | sample RifCSPhighO2_01_FD_184028 | JGI IMG/M metagenome (GOLD analysis project Ga0209542, IMG submission 184028) | Soil microbial communities from Rifle, Colorado - Rifle CSP2_plank highO2_0.1 (SPAdes) (version 2) | ecosystem: Environmental > Terrestrial > Deep subsurface > Rock core/Sediment ... | reverse complement strand
CCTGGATTTTATTAACACGCGGTGAGCCATATGATGTGTTCAAGGAACAGCTAAAAACAGCCATTGACGCTGGAGCGCAAGGGTTTTTAGCGGGTCGAGCGATATGGCAAGAAATGGCCAATTACACAGGGGAGGCGCGGAAAGATTTTTTGCAAACTATTGCCCGGAACAGATTTGCTGAAATTTGCAACATTACTTTAGGGAAGTAGATATGTTTAAGATTGTTTTTATTGATCTTGACCACACAATTTTTGACACAAGAAGATTTGTTGCTGACACGAAAAAGATTTTTTACGCCATAGGCGTAAAAGAAGACGATTTTGTTCATTCTTATCTATTCGCCATTCATGGTAATAAGACTGGCCCAGTTGGTTATTATGACTATACGTTTAAGAATCACCTGACAGCCTTGCAAGACCTTGGTTATAAATTTAAAAAAGAGACCGAAGAAGAACTAGATCAATTGTTTAGAAATGATTATCTTTTTCCTGATTCTTTAAAGTTTCTTGACAAAATGCGCGAGGTTGGGAAAAAAATAATACTCGTGACAGCCGGTAATAAAGTTTTTCAGATGAAGAAGTTACGATCAGTCGGCCTGCAAAATTTTTTTGATGTAATAATGATCCCGCATTATGAAAAGCAGAAGGCAATTATTAAAATTTTACCAAGAAAAACCAACGCGTTGTTTATAAACGATAGTTTAAGAGAAAACAAGCTTATTAAAGAAACTCTGCCTTGGCTGAAAGTGATTGCCAAAGTTAATCCCCGAACAAAAATTGAGGAGTATAAAGAAAGTGGCATGCCATTCTTTAAAACATTAACTGAAATTAGCCAATATGTCAGAAAAATTGACTAAGGTGGGAATAGTAATTCTTGCGGCGGGAAAGGGGACAAGAATGAAGAGTGATAAATTAAAAGTAATGCACGATCTCAAAGGTTCTCCGCTCATTGAGCATGTTGTTAAGTGCGCCGAAGCACTTAAGTTAGATCAAAAGCCGGTGGTCGTAGTTTGCGCCGACAACCATGCTGTAGAAGAATACTTGGTTGATCGAGCAGAATATGTGGTGCAAAAAGAACAATTAGGAACTGGGCACGCAGTTTTGGCGGCTGAAGCTAAGATAAATGGTTTTGCCAACGATGTGGTGGTATTATATGGCGACATGCCTTTTATTACACCGGAATCAATTAAAAAATTACTGGAAAAACATCGAGAAAAACATAATGTCTTGACGCTTATGACGGTAACGGTGCCGGACTTTTTAGATTGGCGAGCCCAGTTTTATGATTTTGGTCGCATCAAGCGAGATCCGGTGACGGGGCATGTTATAGGAATCGTAGAAAAGAAAGATGCTTCGCCAGAAGAGTTAGAAATCAAAGAAGTAAATACGTCATTTTTTTGTTTTAATGCCAACTGGCTGTGGAAAAATTTAAAGGATTTAAAAAACGAGAATGCCCAAAAGGAATATTATTTAACTGATTTAGTGAAAGCGGCCTTTACCCGTGGAGATAAAATTTCTTCAGTGGTGGTCGACGCGCACGAAGCTTTGGGGATTAATACTAAAGAACATTTAGATATAGCGGAAACCTTACGAGTCGCTAATTCAATATGATAAAAAGCAACAAACAATTTATTACCGGCGCCGAAGTGGTGGTGCAGGCCTGTCGAGACGCGGGAGCGACCATGATGTATGGATACCCGATTACCCCTTCGAGCGAAATTTTAGAAAATTGGCAAAAGACCGGGGGCAAGTGTTTACAAACTGAGGACGAAATAGCCGCTGGTTTTGCGGTCGCGGGTGGAGCCTTAGCAGGGGAAAAAGTATTTACAGCCACATCTGGCCCGGGTCATATTTTAATGCAAGATGCTCTAGTCATGGCTGAAGCCATGCGCATTCCCATGGTTACAATCGCAGCCCAACGCGGCGGTCCATCGTCGGGAACGGTCATATATTCTCAACAAGAAGTAACCCTCGCCTGTTATGGTGGCAATGGAGAAGGATTTCGCTTGGTATATTCACCGGCTAGCCTAGACGAATTATATACCTTAACGCGACGAGCCTTTAATGAAGCTTGGCAGTATGGATTCCCAACCATTGTTTTGACCGATGGTTACGCTTTGAAGGCTCAAGGTATTTTTACAAAACCCAAACTTTTAAGGAAGAATATTCCGGCCAAGACTTTATTCGGAAGAGATGGGGCGGTTCACTTGCCAAATATTTTTGCTACCGAAGAAGAGTTATATGCTAAGCTTGAAATGATCCAAACAGATTATGCGAAGATAAAGACCAAAGTAGAAACGTCTTATGAACTTGGTACCAAAGAAGCAGACATTTTGGTTATCGCGCATGGTACGGTTGGCGCTAGTGCGGAAGCAGCAGTTTTAAATCTACGGAAAGAAAAGAAAAAAGTTGGGCTATTCCGACCGGTGACCCTGAGACCGTTTCCGGCTAAAAATTTAAACAAATTGCTTGCAACGAAGAAGTGGAAAAAGGTAATTATTATAGAATCTAGTTATGGCCAGTTGGCGCGCCTTGTGCACGATGAAATAAAGGTCAAAAATTTACCAGATATTTTGTATTTACAAAAACCAGGTCTAGGGATAGAACCGGAAGAGATCGAAGAATATATTAAAAAGATTAAATAGTATGCCGATACAATCTGCAAAATTTTGTCCTGGCTGTGGTCACCCAATTGTTTTAATGATGCTTAGAAAAGTTTTGGAAGAGAGGGGTCTTTTAAAAAAAGCAGTCATGGGGCTCGACATTGGTTGTTCGCTTTTAGGTTGGGATTATTTACCGATTCACACCTTTCAGACTCACCATGGTCGGGTAACGCCGACCATGCTTGGTTTTAAAAGAGCTAAAAAAGACATGATTTGTTTTGGCGTGTCCGGTGACGGTGGAGCTTATGCCATTGGTTGGCAGAGCTTGTTCCATGCCGCGAGGCGCGACGAGCCAGTTACAGTCATAGTGGTTAATAATACTGTCTATGGGATGACCGGTGGACAGATCGGACCGACTGGAATTAACGACCCAAGTGTAAAGCCGGTTTATGGTCCTGAGTTACTGCGTAACGTGGCGAGTAACGAAGCTTACTTGGCGCGTACGGCGGTGAATGATCCAAAGCAGATGCAAGAATATTTAAGTAAGGCGATTGACGCGCAATTAAACGGACATTTTTCGTTAATAGAGTTCCTGTCTTTTTGTCCGACAAATTGGAAGACAAAAGGAATAGAGACAACAAAGTATTTGGACGAAAAATTGAAAACAGTTTTTAAAGTAGGCGAGATTTAAACATTTTTTATGCCTCCAGAAATTAAACCAAATTTGGATCCGAAAAGTTATATTGATCATGACGATTATTATTTACCAGAAGTTGAACGAGGTAGGCCAAGAAAACAATGGAAGATAAGAAGAAGTGAAATGTCGGTAGAAAGAGAGAGAGTTTGAGGCTCTTTATGGAGATAAGACTGTGGATGAAATGTCAAAGATTATTAAGGAGCATTGTTTAAAAGTTGAAACAAAGTTAATAGGAGCTCCGGCGTTATCCTATCATAATATAAAGTCGATACTTTATGGTGCTATTTCTGTATGTAAACATTGTAGTAGGAAGGGAATTAAAACAGTGAGCGAAATTAAGGTGTTGAAACCAGAGTGGTATAAATCAATTGTTGAGGCAATGACTATATAAATTATGACTACAAAAATTCTTATCGCCGGAGACGGGGGGCAAGGAGTGCAAACCATCGCTGACATTATTGGCCAAGCGGCTTTTGGCAATGAAAAATTTGTTTCGGTTATCCCTAACTACGGCTTAGAACAGCGTGGCGGGGTGTCGTTGTCTTACCTGAAAATATCTTCCGAAATGATCGTTTATCCCAAGTTTCAAACTCCGGATTTACTGGTCATAATGTCTGAACAAGCTGATGCCCGGACCAAAGATTACCAGAAAAAAGGTGTTAAGATATTAAGATTTAAGGACTACCAAGAATTGTTATCTAAAGAAGGGGTGTTGGCCACTAGTTTAAATTTATTTATGCTAGGTGTTTTGGTCGAGATTCTAGGCGAAAGAGTAGTTAAGGTTAAGGATATAGAAAAATTACTTTTGGCCAAATTTTCTTCAAAACCAAACTGGCCACAAAATTTAAAGGCTTTTAAAATTGGATTAAAGGTAAAATAGACTAATATGTGTGGAATAGTTGCCTACCTTGGAGGACAACCAGCTTTGCCAATATTACTTCGCGGTTTGAAGCGTCTAGAATACCGTGGTTATGATTCGGCGGGTGTGGCTTTGTTAGACGCCGGAAAAATAACCCGGGTTCGTTCAGTTGGTAAAATTATTAATCTAGAAGAAAAATTAAAAAATTATAATCTGGTTGGTAGTGTCGGCATCGCCCATACTCGTTGGGCGACACATGGGGGAGTGACGGAAAATAACGCCCATCCGCATAGCGATTGTACCGGAGATTTAACAATTGTGCACAATGGGATCGTTGAAAATTATCGGGAGATTAAGGAGAAGTTTTTACGGGGGCATAATATAACTTCGGAAACCGATACGGAAGTCCTGGCGCATTTAATTGAAGTGTTCTATAAAGGTAATCTTTTGACTGCAGTTAAAGAGGCTTTGAAAGAGGTAAGAGGGACCTATGGGTTGGTAGCGATTCATGCCAAAGAACCAAATCGTTTAATCGCCGCGCGTCTGGGCAGTCCACTAGCTATTGGCTTAGATCATGGTGAGTATTACATTGCTTCCGACCCAGCGGCGATGTTAGCTTATACCAACCAGGTTATCTTTTTAGATGATGGAGAGGTAGCCGAAATAACCGGCGCTGGACACAATATTTATAATCTAGATTTTAAAGTCATAGATAAAAGTGTTGAGTCAATTGATTGGGATGAAAAGGAAGCAGAAAAACAAGGTTACGAGAATTTTATGCTAAAAGAAATATATGACCAGCCAGCAGTACTGGAAGATGCTATCCGTGGTCGGTACAACTTAGCAGAAGGAACGGCGCATCTAGGTGGTTTAAATATGACTGAAGCAGAGATGCGGCAGATTAAAAAAATATATTTAATCGCCTGTGGTACGGCGAGCTATGCGGCCATGGTTGGTAAGTATGCTTTTGAAAGATTGGCCGGAATACCAGTTGAGGTGGAAGTCGCCAGCGAATTTCGTTATCGCGATCCGATTATCGATCGTGAGACATTGGTATTTGGTATTTCTCAATCTGGTGAAACGGCGGATACTCTCGCCGCCCTCCGAGAAGCCAAGCGCCGCGGGGCGTTTGTGCGAGGTATTGTGAATGTCGTGGGCTCGACGATCGCTCGAGAAACCGATGGGGGAACATATATTCATGCGGGGCCGGAACTAGCGGTGGCTTCAACCAAGGCTTATACTAATATGGTGGCTATTCTTGTTTTGTATGCCCTGCAGTTTGGACGTTTAAACAAGATTTCTTTAGCTACCGGAGAAAGAGTTTTAAAAGCTCTGCTAGAGATACCCGGTAAAATGAGGCAGGTTTTGCAAGATAACAAAGAGGCCATAAAAAATATTGCGCTAGAATTAAAAGAATACCATAATTGTTATTATCTTGGTCGGGGGATAAACTACCCGGTTGCTCTGGAAGGTTCATTGAAATTAAAAGAGATTTCTTACATTCATAGTGAGGCCTACCCGGGTGGAGAAATGAAGCATGGTCCGATTGCACTTTTATCAAAGGATTTTCCGGTGATAGCAATTATGACTAAGAACCAGCTTTATGATAAAATGCGAAGCAATGTCGAGGAAGTCAAAGCACGGGGGGCAAAGATTATTTTGATTGTAACCGAAGGCGACCAAGAAGCAGTTAAGTTGGCGGATCAAGTTATATATGTTCCACCAACCATGGAAATTTTAGAACCGCTTCTGAACACTTTACCGCTTCAATTATTAGCCTACCATGTCGCTCTCGATTTGGGCCGGGATGTTGATCGGCCTAGGAATTTAGCTAAAAGTGTTACTGTCGAATAAAATTAAAAATATGAAAAAGAAAGTTGTTGTCATGGGTGGAGGGAATGGTGCGGCGGTTTCCTTGGTCGCTCTGAAAAACCATTCAGTAAGTTTTGATATTTCTTCGGTTACTACAATGAGCGATGACGGCGGATCAACCGGGGCCTTAAGAAAATATTTCAAAGTGCTACCACCAGGAGATATAATGCGAGCAGTCTTGGCGATGTCAAAATATTCTTATCCGCTTTTAAAGCGGATATTCTACAAAAATAGAATAAGTGGTTTAACTAACATCAATAAAAAATTAAAAGCGAAGCGCGGACCGAACATCGGTAATTTGTTTATCACCCTCGTCGCTTTAGAGGAAGGCGACTTCGTTAGGTCCCTCCGAGCCCTAGAAGAGGTTTTAGAATCAGTTGGTCACGCTTATCCCGCCACGCTCGAACAGACATATTTGGTTGGCATGTTGAGCAGTGGTAAAATAGTCAAAGGTGAAATAAATTTAAGTGACCCGACTTATCCAAAAGAATTAAAGATAAAAAAGGTTTGGCTTGAGCCGGATGGACAGATTTATCCCGGAGCGCGCCAGGCAATTTTAGAGGCTGAATATATAGTTATTGGCCCGGGAGAGCTGTTTACAAGTTTAATAGCTTCCTTGTTGCCGAAGGGTGTAAAAGAGGCGATCAAAAGGTCTAAAGCCAAAATTATCTTTAATGCGGGCAATGCCCACCCGGTAGATGGTGAGCATGGGCCAGATAATTTAAGTGAAATGGTCAAAGTTTTAGAAGAGTATTTGCCGCGGTCGGTAGATCTAGTAGTTTATAATAGTCACGAACTAACAAGAGGAGAAAAAGCAATGTATCGCCGCAAAGGATGGGGGGTGTTTAAAATTGATTTAGATAATTTGAAAGATCGGAAAGTGGTCGGTGTCGATTATGAAAGAACTGGTGGAGGACTTTGTAGTGATAGATTAGGTGAATATTTTAAAAAGTCTTTAAAATAATATGCACGTAGTAAAGGAAGAAAAAGATTTTGGAAAAGCAATACGCTTTGTACTTCGAGACAATGATAAAGAAATCGGTAGCGCTTATTTATATATCTTAAAAAATGATTATCACGAAGAACCGTTTGGTTTCTTGGAGTATTTAGTTGTGGACGAGGCCTATCGGGGGCAGGGGTTGGGAGGAGAGATTATAAAAGAGATGATTGAGGAAGCTAAAAAACAAGGTTGTTATAAGTTGGTTGGAACTAGTCGTCATGGCCGAGACAAACTACACAAATGGTATGAAGAATTAGGATTTAAAAATTACGGTTTAGAATTTAGAATTAATTTATTATGATGGATCCAATTATTTATCACGAAGAATTAAGAGGAAAGTTTGAGATAAAATCTCGCGCCAAACTCGCAACACGCGAGGATTTAAGTTTGGCGTACACCCCGGGAGTGGCCAAGGTTTGCGAGGCCATTGTCGAAAATCCCGCTCGGGTCTATGATTTAACTCGTAAAAATAATTTGGTGGCGGTCGTAACTGATGGTAGTGCGGTTTTGGGCTTGGGTAATATCGGCCCAGAAGCGAGTCTGCCGGTTATGGAAGGTAAATGTATTTTATATAAAGAATTTTCCGATGTCGACGCTGTGCCAATCGCTTTAAAAACTCAAGACACAGAGGAGATCATTCGAACAGTCGAACTTATTTCACCAATGTTTGGTGGAATACACTTGGAAGATATTTCGGCGCCCAGATGTTTTGAAATTGAAGAAAGGCTAGATAAGATGTTAGATATTCCAGTTTTTCATGATGATCAACACGGGACGGCAGTGGTGGTTTTGGCGGCGATTTTAAACGCTTTGGAGTTAGTCGACAAGAAAATCGAAGAAATACGCGTAGTAGTAAACGGGGTGGGAGCGGCCGGGGTGGCTATAACCAAACTTTTGATGGCTGGTGGTGTAAAAAATCTTTATCTAGTAGATTCAAAAGGTATTGTTTATGATGGTCGGGGTGATCTAAATGATGTAAAAAAAGATTTAGCTAAAATAACTAATCCAGATAAACGTACCGGAGGCTTGATTGTAGCGATGATCGGGGCAGATGTGTTTATTGGAGTTAGTAAGGGAAACGTCGTCTCAGGCGAGATGGTTAAAAGCATGGGTGAGAAGTCGATTGTTATGGCACTCGCTAATCCGACACCAGAAATTATGCCGGATTTAGCCCGAGATTCCGGTGCTTACATTGTCGCTAGCGGCCGCAGTGATTTTCCTAATCAGGTGAATAACGTACTTTCGTTTCCTGGTATTTTTCGCGGTCTTTTGGATGGAAAGATTAAGTCTTTAACCGTGGAAATGAAACTTAGAGCCGCTCGAGCTTTGGCGGAATATGTAACAGATTTAAGTCGGGACAAAATTTTGCCTAATCCTTTAGACAAAGAGGTGAGTAAAGTAATCTCTAAAGCAATCCAAAATATATGAACGAATTAACGGTTTTAACAACTAAACCGAGCCAAGACTTTGAATTAATAGACAGCGGTTTGGGTGAGAAAATGGAGCGTTACGGAAACGTGGTTTTATCTCGTCCCGATCCTCAAGCGCTTTGGAAAAAAAGTTTAGGAGACAAAGATTGGAATAATGTTGACGCCTTTTTTCGTCGGGAAGCAGAAAAATCTGGTTGGCAGGTAAAAAAGGAGGTACCAGAGCGTTGGCCAATTGAGTTAGCTGGCCTTAAATTTTGGATTAGACCTTCAGCCTTTAAACACACTGGAGTATTCCCGGAACAAGTAGGAAATTGGGAGTGGGTGCTGAAGAAAATTATTGGAGCCAAAAGAAAAGTTTCGGTTTTAAACCTTTTTGGCTATACTGGTGGCGCGACGCTAGCCGCCGCTAAGGCTGGAGCCGAGGTTTGTCATGTGGATGGCTCAAAAGTGGCGATTGGCTGGGCAAGAGACAACGCCGCTTTGTCTGGGCTCGAAGGCAAGCCAATACGGTGGATTTTGGATGATGCGCGCGTCTATGTAAAACGTGAAATTAAACGTGGGCGTCGTTATGATGGGGTAATTTTAGATCCGCCAGCTTTTGGACATGGGCCGAATAAGGAACTCTGGAAGATTGAGGATCACTTTTTGGAACTGATGGATTTGTGCCAAGAAGTATTGTCTCCCGAACCGTTGTTTTTCTTGCTGAATGGATATGCCTCGGGATATTCGGCGATTGCTTACGCCAACAATCTTGAAAGTTATTTTAAAAATCGCGGAGGGCAAATAGAAATAGGGGAATTGACGATCGAAGAAAGTAAAGGAAAACGTCTTTTGCCATGTGGTATTTTTGCCCGCTGGGGCGCCAAGGTATGACGTTAAAAGTTTTATATGAAGACAACCATTTAATCGCGGTCTACAAACCAGCTGGTGTTTTAGTACAAGGGGATGCAACGGGAGATCAAAGTCTAATGGATGTGGTAAGGGGTTATTTAAAGGAAAAATATGCCAAAAAGGGGAATGTTTTTCTTGGATTACTTCATCGTTTAGATCGGGGAGTAGAAGGTATAGTTTTATTTGCTAAAACCAGTAAAGGAGCCTCGCGATTGAGTGAGCAGTTTAGAAACCATGAAGTGAAAAAGACCTATGAGGCTTTAGTCGAGGGGAAGGTAAAAAAAACACGAGATACCCTAGTTAACTTTTTGATAAAAGACGAGCAAAAAAATGTTGTTCAGGTATTTGATCAGGATGTTCCGGATAGTTTGCGAGCGGAGTTAGATTATGAGAAGATTAAAGAAGTAGAAGGTAATACGCTTTTAAAAATAAACCTAAAAACTGGCCGGCCACACCAGATTCGTTCCCAGTTATCCCATATTGGGCACCCAATCGTGGGGGATAAGAAATATGGGGCGAAAGAAACTTGGAGAACGGGGGTAATTGCCCTAGCGGCAGTCAATCTAGAGTTTGAGACAGCTACCACTAAAGAAAGAAAAAATCTGTCGTTTAATCCTGCCTGGCATTAATATATATGAACGAGCATAACCCAAAAGGCCACATTGTTCTGACAGTTAAAGATTTAGTAAAGTCAAAGACGTGGTATAAGAAGGTATTTAGTTTTTTTAATTTTGAACTAGCTTTTGAAGATGAAGAAAAAATGTATTTTGGCATTGACAGTTTTCCTTTGTATCTAGCTATTTTTCAGGGACACAAAGAATTTTCCAATGATACATTTAATCGTTATCGTATTGGTTTGCACCACCTGGCTATTTCTACGGACAGTAAAGAGAAAGTCGATCGTTTTTATAAACATCTGCTGGAAAATAAAGTTATAGTTACTGAGCCGCCGCAGAATTATCCGGATTATGGCGACGAAATTTATTATGCGGTATTTTTTACTGACCCAGACGGTTTAAGGCTGGAGGTATTTTTTGAAAAAAATTAGTTATGTTAGAAAAAATCCTCGATCTCCATATCCATTCTCGTTATTCGCGCGCTTGTTCGAAGGATTTAGAGTTGCCAAAAATTGCGAAAGCCTGTGAGACCAAAGGGATAGACATTGTGGCGACCGGGGACTTTACTCACCCGGCCTGGTTTCGACATATTGAGGAGAGTCTGGTAGAAGTTGCGGAAGGATTGTATAAATTGAAAGATTTAGACTCACCAACGAGGTTTATCTTAGGCACGGAAGTGTCTTGTATATATAAACATAAAGAGGCGACCAGGCGCTTACATTTGGTTTTGCTTGCCCCCAATCTAAAGGCGGTCGCTAAACTAAACCAGGCATTAGAAGACCGTGGGGTAAATATCCGTTCGGATGGTCGGCCGATTATGGGGTTGCCGGCTAAAGAGCTGTTAAAAATAATGTTAGAGATAGACCCCAGGTTTATGATGATCCCAGCGCACGCCTGGACACCCTGGTTTGCGGTTTTCGGGTCGAAAAGCGGCTATGACCGCCTTGAAGATTGTTTTGAGGAGTTAACGCCTCACATTAGAGCCATAGAAACCGGACTATCTAGTGATCCGGTTATGAATCGGCGTTTAAGTGCACTAGATAATATAGTTTTAGTCTCTAATTCCGATGCCCACAGCCTAGATAAACTAGGCCGGGAAGCTAATGTTTTTGGTTTTAAAGATGAAAAGGAGGTAAATTATACAAAGATTACGGAGATAATAAAAAGTGGAGACAAAAAGAGTTTTTTGTATACAATAGAATTTTATCCGGAAGAAGGTAAGTACCATTACGACGGTCATCGGGATTGTAAAATAAGCTTAAACCCGAAAGAAACCAAGAAATTGAAAAATATTTGTCCCGTTTGTCATAAAGAGTTAACCATTGGTGTTTTACATCGCGTGGATGATTTAGCGGATCGAGAAGAAAAAGATATTGATTCAAATAAATTTATTCCTCATCGGTATATTATTCCTTTAAGTGAAATATTGTCTTCAGTATTAGGTGTGGGAACAAAAAGTAAGAAAGTTGTGAGTGAATATAATCATCTGATTAAACATTTTGGTAGCGAATTTAATATTTTGTTACATGTTGAAACAGAAGAAATAGAAAAAGTTAGTAATTATTTAGAAATTGGTGAAGCAATTAAAAACATGCGGGAAGGGAAAACAAAAATTATCCCTGGCTATGATGGAGAATTTGGGCAGATAGAAGTTGAAATAGAAAAAGAGCGGGGGAAACAAAAATCCTTACTTTAGTTTTTGGCTTAATGAAAACAAAAAAAGCCCTCCTAGACGGAGGACTTTTAATTTAGAGAAGTATTATTTTCTCTTCTTAGCGGCCTTGCGTTTCTTTGGAGCGGCTTTTCTCTTGGCTACTTTTCTTTTCTTAGGAGCAGCTCTCTTCTTGGCCACTTTGCGTTTTTTAGCTGGCATAAGTGTCACCCCCTTTCAAATTCATTCTCGAGTGAGCAATGAATGAGAAATATTTTCTACTCGCGATCGCGAGAATAAAATTTTTATGAAGAATATTTTTTTTACACACAAGCATTGATGTAAAAAAATTTCTATCGACCTATAGATATTATAATACATCTGTAGAAAAAGGGAATAGCGTCAAGTAAAGTTATGCACAGGTAAATAAAATTTATAAAATATTTTTTGTTATGTCGAACATTGACAAATATTCGAAAATTTGTTTAAATATTTAGGTCTAATTTATTTTTAAATTTAAAATTTATGTACGATGAAAACGAAGCAAAGTCTAGAGATACGGCGTGGTTGGAGGGAGACGATGAAATAGAAATGTTAAATTCTGAAGGTGCTGGTGTATATTTTAAGCGCGAGTTTCCAGATTTAAAAAGAGCTTTTTTACCCGAACTAAAATGTGTAGTGTGTATGGATGAGGGCACGGCTCATAAAGATGTCAATGGAGAAGGAAAATTTTGTATGGCTGGGTCAGGTATTTTGTATCCGGCGGCCAACGAAGGAGAAAGAGTTAGAAAAGTGGCTGAGTTATTCATCGAGCGAGGCATAACTCATTTAACCAGCCATGGTGGTTGTGGAGCGGCCGGTCTGGCTTATCGTCGGGATAACCCTGGCATGAAGCCAGAAGACGTTAAGGCTGAAGACATTGAAGCCTGTGCCAAAGACTGGGTTATAAAAGTTGCCGATGAAATGGGTCGAATGGGGCATGAGGTAGAAACTAGTCATATTGACGTTAAAGAGATGGAACGACCAAAAGACTTTCATACAGCACGAGTGGTGTACTTTGATGCTGTTGGTGGTTTTAACCCAGATATTGAGGTCGGGCTGCCAATGGGTTTTGTGGTAGAAAGAAAATATTTACCAGTTGAATACACTAATGAAGAAGTAAGAGTGGCAGCTAATATTGCCTTAGGTCATCACGGACTAGGTGAGAAATTTGATTCACCAAACCACCCTTTTATTATTATTATATTTGCTTCTACACCGGAAGAGCTACAAAGTCTTAAAGAAGAAGTTGGTAAAGTTTTAGCAGTAAACGATAATTACAAAGCAGGAAAGATTAAGATAGATGGAATGGTAATAGAAAAGTAAAAATTTTATTTTTAAAACAGCCCGACAAATTGTCGGGCTGTTTTTGTTTTTCTTATTTAATCTAATGTTTCTTTTTTTGTGGTTAAATAGAAAATATTAGGACCTAGAATCACCCTTCCCCTTAAATATTTCCACAATCATTCGGTACCGTCTTTTAGGACTTAATCCCCGGTGGACATTCAGTAAACCTTTCAGCCGGTTAAAGTA
>Ga0209542_10014821_pt1 | contig 13191 bp, 11 predicted proteins | sample RifCSPhighO2_01_FD_184028 | JGI IMG/M metagenome (GOLD analysis project Ga0209542, IMG submission 184028) | Soil microbial communities from Rifle, Colorado - Rifle CSP2_plank highO2_0.1 (SPAdes) (version 2) | ecosystem: Environmental > Terrestrial > Deep subsurface > Rock core/Sediment ... | reverse complement strand
TAGCGCTTATCTTGCTTTATCTCGCGAGCACTATCTATCATTTCATTCCTCACGAACATCCACGCAAAGATTTTTTCAAAATACTTGATCGCTCAATGATCTACGTGCTTATCGCTGGTTCTTATACTCCGCTCGCGCTTCTCGTTCTTCCTCCAGCGTGGGGCTGGAGTATCTTTGGCGTAATTTGGGGACTCGCGTTAGTTGGCATATTTTTAAAAATTTTTCGCGTGCGGATACCGAGATGGTTACCAACATTTATGTATCTTCTCATGGGTTGGCTGATTGTTGTTGCTTTTGTACCACTCCGCACGCTCATTCCCGCAACGGGAATATTTTGGCTTGCGACAGGCGGCGTACTCTACACAATCGGCACATTATTTTTTGCCCTTTCTTCTCATAAAAACTACCAACCGAAGTATCACTGGTTTACATTCCACGATGCCTTTCATGTGCTAGCTATGGGTGGCAGTATAAGCCATTTCTGGTTTATGTTTCATTTCATCTTACCATAATTTAAATCGTCATTGACATGCAGTTGCCTTGAGGCCAGTATATTGTCCAGACTTGACCGAATTGTTGGGATAGAAAGGAGCATGATAATGCCGAAAAAATATGAGCAAACAGAGATGGGAAGAATTATTCGGGCACGTAGAAAAGAACTCGGCCTCACGCTTGAAAGGTGCGCCGAGAAATTGGGTTTCGGTTCTAGACAGGCAATAAGTCAAATGGAGTTGGGATTAAATCGGTTCGGCAATAATCAAAGACTCGAATGTCTCGCCCAATTTCTCGGGCTCAATATCGATAGTCTACAGGCCATTAGGCCAAAGAGGAGACTGTGTCAGAAGAAAAGAGAAACTCCGTTGGGCGACTTCCTGACCAGACGACGGCTAAAGGTTCATCTCACTCAAGATAAGGTGGCTAGGCGAGCCGGAGTAGGAAGGTTTTTATCAGATATTGAACGAGGAAAGTGTTTGCCGAAGCATTCGACGCTGAATAAGATTGCCGGAGCGCTCGAATGCGAAATTCCAAAAAAACTCGTCCCAAAGACGAAACATGGACGATCGAGAAAGAGGGCTGTGCTAGATCTCGCTATGTGACTAGCAATTAGTGGACCAGTCAGGTTCTTGAGGGCCCGCAACTCCTTCGGAGTTGCGGGCCCCTTTTGTTTCTCTATCATATCGCGAGCTTAATGATATGGTCAACGAAATCGCGGGAACGCCAACCGGTAGCGCAAAGCGAATGGTACGTTAAGGAATCTTCATGAAGTTCTGGCGATATACTAGTTTTCAAGAGATAAATTTTCTTTTTTGGAGTGATAATAAAATCAGAGCTGGAGTAGTGAGAAAGTCCCAGCGCCCGATGCGCCTGTTTGGCTATTTGTTCAATCTGTTTGCCCACGCCCACTTCGCTTCGCTCGGACAAAGTGGGTAGAAGAGCATAGATTTTTTCTTCTCTGGCATCTTCTATGACGGTACAAGTGGCGTCTTTGCCTCTGATAAATTCCTCGACCAACACTCGCGGCGAAAAAGTAAGGGCTTTTTTAATAAATTCCTTAAGCTCATTAAAGGTATACGCCAAAGATACATCGTGAGAACGGCGAGCCGGCTTGACTATTATCGGCGGAAGATAGTTTCGAAAGATGTTAATCAGTCGATCTTCATTCAAAGAATCTTCAGTAAAAATCTCATAAGCGGGTGTGGGAAGATTGTGCCTTTGGTATAGGCGTTTGGCCATATCTTGATTCATGGTCAGAGCCGAAGCCACAGCGCTCGAACCAGTGAATGGAATCTGAAGTCCTTCAAGAACTCTCTGCACTTGACCGTCTTCTCCGTACACGCCATGAAGCGCATTCCAGACAACGTCAGCATATTGAAGAGCGCGATGCGGTTTATGTGCCAAACCCTCGCGATGCCATTCACCTCTTTTAGAAATAAAAATATCCAACGGTTCGTAAGTTTCCGGCATATCTCGTAAAGTAGCCAGAACATGTCCACCTGTCCGAAGAGAAGTATCATAATCATCGGACGGACCGCCACGCAACACAGCGACTCTAATCTTCGAAGAAAAAATCATATCTAGATTATATCCCAGCCTCGACTAGACATCGAGTCTAGGCGGGCCAAATCCTTTTCCACGTAACTTCCGATGATACTGGATAGCGAAACGGTGCGCTTCCAAATTAGCAAGTAAAATCGATTTGGTCAAAGCTCGGCTTTGACCATTACCTAGAATCTCGCGAGCTTTGTGTTTATCATCTTTAACCACAGATACCACATTTATATCCAAACCGGCCTTTCTCAACACTTCTTTGGTAACATTTATTTGTCCTCGGCCGCCATCTACCACAATAAGGTTCGGAAATTTCCACTCCAGATGGGCAAACCTTCTGGTAAGTATTTCTTTCAAGTTAGCGATGTCATCGTTGCCATCAAGTTGAATTTTAAATTTTCTATACTGGTTTTTATTTAATTCGCTATTTTCCACTACGGTCATCACTCCTACGGTATGCGTGCCAGAGATATGCGCGGTGTCATAGGCTTCGATTCTAAAGTTAGCTTCTAGGTTTCTGGTGCTAGCTTCTAGGTCATGCTTCAAAAGTGCGACGTCTTGAATATGTCCCAGGGCAAAGATTTTTCTTTTGATTTTTTCCGCCTCTTCAAATTCGTGCTTTCCGGCAAACATCTTCATTTCTTTCTCAAGAGATTTTATAAGTTTGGATTTCTTCGCTTCAAAGAAAAGAGTGAGGTGTTTGATACTCTTTTGATATTCTTTTTTTGAAATTTGGCCGACACATACACCCGGACAGAGGTAAATTTGGGCGTTGAAACACAATTTACTTTGTCCAAGTTTGCATTTATCGCGATATGGGAAAATCTTACGGATAATTTTAAGCGCCTCCTTTAGTTCTCCTCCGTGAGGAAAAGGACCATATGTACCCGAGCCACGAGTAATAAGTACTTTCGGAAAATCGTCTTTAGTAAAAGTAACATAGTTGTAGCTCTTATCATCTTTCTCTTTGGAATTATAGATTGGTTGATGTTTTTTTATCTCACTTGCTTCCAGAAGTAGCGCCTCAAGCACCGAGTTTGTCTCGATGAATTCAATTTTTTTTGCTTCTTCAAGCATTTTGGCTATAAGCGGTCCTCTAGTGTCAAAGACTGTCTTTGACATGTAGCTCTTAACCCTATCTTTAAGATTCGTGGCCTTGCCGATATATAAAATTTTTCCTTTTTTCCCAAGAAAGAAATATACTCCGGGCAAGTCGGGCAATTTATATTTATTTATATTCAAATTTTTCATCCTATTTCTTGCGCAAAATTTTACGCAGATATTTCCCCGTATGGGTATCGGTATTCGCCACTTCTTCCGGGGTACCTTGAGCGACAAGCTTTCCTCCCCCATCGCCCGCCTCTGGACCGATGTCGAGCACATGATCGGTGCTTTTTATAAAATCGAGGTTATGTTCAATAACTACAACGGTATTGCCTTTATCCACCAGTTTCTGAAGAATTTCAATCAATTTTTTAACATCTTCATAATGAAGACCGATGGTCGGTTCATCAAGAAGATAAATTGTCTTCTGTAAATGCGGACGGTAGAGTTCGGAAGCGATTTTAACTCTTTGCGCCTCCCCGCCGGAAAGTGTGGTTGCAGATTGACCGAGGCAAAGATAACCCAAACCAACATCATTTAAACTCTTGAGCCGATCATAAATCGCTGGAATATCTTCGAAGAAGGCAAGCGCTTCTTCAATAGTCATCTCAAGAACATCGTAAATACTCTTCTTACTGTATTTCACCTCGAGTGTCTCCTTCATGAAGCGTCGACCGTTGCAGACATCGCACGGTACATAAACAGTCGGAAGAAAAAGCATTTCCACCTCAATCATGCCGTTACCCTGACAGGTCTCACATCGACCTCCTTTCACGTTGAAGGAAAACCTGTTTGCTCTCCAACCGCGCGCTCGGGCTTCCGCTGTTTCGGCAAAAAGTTCACGGATAAAAGTGAAGGCGCCGGTGTAAGTGGCCGGATTAGAACGTGGAGTTCGGCCAATCGGCGACTGATCTATCAATATCGCGCGACCAAGATATTCAGCACCCTCAAAGGATCGGCAGTTATATGTATCGGCGCTTCGGTAACGCCGATCAAATCGAGCTTGGAGATTTTTATGGAGAATTTCATAGACAAAAGAAGATTTGCCGGAACCAGAAACTCCGGTGACTGCGACTAACCTACCGAGCGGAATATCAACGTTGAGATGCTTGATGTTAAATATGGAACCGGCGCGAATAGCCAACTTACCCTTCTCCGCCTTCCTGCGTTTCTCCGGTACTTCAATACTTTTCTCACCGCGCAGATAAGCAAGCGTTAGAGACTTACTCTCCCCACCAGTTAGCGGATTCTTCGACAAAAGAAGCGGTTCAAGGTAATCTGCCACCACTATCTTTCCACCATGAATACCGGCTCCCGGACCGATATCAACCAAAAAATCTGACGAGTAAATAGTCTCTTCATCATGTTCAACCACGATAATGGTATTACCCAAGTTGCGTAAATTAAGAAGTGTTTTAATAAGGCGAGCATTATCGTGGGCATGAAGACCGATGGTCGGCTCGTCGAGTACATAAAGCGCGCCGACTAATCCGGAACCAAGTTGCGAAGCCAAGCGTATGCGTTGAGCCTCCCCGCTGGAGAGCGTGTGAGCTCGGCGATCAAGTGAGAGATACTCAATACCAACATTGAGCATGAAGGAGAGGCGCGCCTCTATCTCTTTCGTCACTACTTTAGAAATATTTTTCTCGCGGACAGTCAATTTAAGTTTTTTGAAAAATTCGTCACAATCTTTGATTGATAATGAAGTCAGTTCAACAATATTTTTACCTCCCACTAAGATATTTAACGCTTCTTTTTTCAGACGTTTACCAAGACAAGATTCGCAAGATTCAGTACCAAAAAAATACTTGGTGCCAAGACCGTTACAATCCGGACATGCGCCGTAAGGAGAATTGAAGGAAAATAGACGCGGCTCTATTTCAGGAAAAGAGAAACCGTCTCTCGGACACGCCCATTTAGCCGACATGAGAAATTCGGCGTCCTTAAGGCGCGCCAGAAGAAGACCGTCCGATTCATCGATAGCTTTTTCTATGGCCTCTACCAAACGTTCGTTGGCATTTTTTTCATCCGTTTGGAATTCAGATAACTTGATAGAATCCACCAGGACCGAGATTTCGTGTTTCTTGGTTTTGGTTAAAATAATTCTTTCTCGAAGCGATTTCTTTACACCATCCACTAAGACTTCACCATAACCCTTGCCCAAGAGATCATAGAGAAGTTGATAATACTCGCCCTTCCTGCCTCGGACAATAGGAGAGAAAATTTCAAGCAGTCCAACTTTTTCGGCAATCTTTTCCAATACAAAATCTTTGATTTCTTCGTTGGAAAGCTTCTTGATCTCACTGCCGCAAACTAGACAATGCGGCCGACCTATCCGCGCGTAGAGAATGCGAAGATAGTCATAAATTTCGGTAATGGTCGCAACGGTTGAACGCGGATTGTTTGAACGGCTTTTTTGATCAATCGAAATAGCTGGAGAAAGACCGGTTATTTCATCCACGTCCGGCTTCTGCATTTGGCGCAAGAACTGCCTGGCATAGGATGAGAGCGATTCCACATAGCGCCTCTGCCCCTCGGCAAAGATTGTGTCAAAGGCGAGAGATGATTTACCCGAACCGGAAAGACCGGTAAAAACGATCATCTTATTGCGCGGTATCTCAACAGTAATGTTTTTTAGGTTATGTGTCCGCGCGCCTTTAACTATAATCAGATCTTCGGATTTTCTGTCTTTCATAACAAATTTATACCCCCCGAGGCAAGGCCTAGGGGGCAACTATGGCGCGGAGTATAACACAATAACTATCCGTTACCTAAATGATTCTCGAGAATTTTTATTTCATCGCGAAGAATAGCGGCGGTTTCGAAATCAAGATCGCGCACAGCCTCTTCCATTTCTTTTTTCTTATTTCTAATCAGTTTCTTGGGACTTTTAGCAAGTAATTTTTCGTCCGTCTCCAAAAGTAAATTGACCGCGGAGCGATGTTCGCGCTCGAGTGTATCCGTAATATCTTTTATTTTTTTGATAATTGTTTTAGGGGTAATGCCGTGTTTTTTGTTATGAGCTACTTGGATAGCTCGGCGGCGCGCGGTCTCATCCAAAGCTCTTTCCATAGAGCCAGTCATCGTGTCGGCGTAGAGAATGACCCGACCAGAAACATTTCTGGCCGCCCGACCGATGATTTGAATGAGGGAAGTATCGCTCCGCAGGAAACCTTCTTTATCGGCGTCCATAATTCCGATAAGAGTCACTTCCGGTAAATCCAGCCCTTCTCTTAAAAGATTGACTCCTACCAGACAGTCAAACTCGCCCCGGCGAAAAGCGGTTAGAATTTCAATCCTTTCAATAGTTTTGATTTCACTGTGTAGATATCTCGCATTTACTTTTTTATCTTTTAGAAACTCACTCAAATCTTCCGCCATTTTTTTGGTTAACGTAGTAGCAATCACTCGCCCGCCCTTGCCAATGGCTCTTTCCGCTTCCGCTATAAAATCCAGAATCTGGCCCGGATACCCCGATCCTTTGAACTGAATCGGTTTGACCGAAACTTCCGGGTCAACCAAACCTGTCGGTCGTATCACTTGCTCCACCACTTGCGAACTATATTCCCTTTCGTATTTAGCCGGTGTGGCACTGGTAAAAATGACCTGTCCAACCCGCTTTTCAAATTCTGTAAATTTTAAAGGCCTGTTATCTCTCGCTGACGGTAAACGGAAACCATGTTCAATCAAAATATCTTTGCGTGATTTATCTCCGGCATACATACCGCCGATCTGTGGCACCGTAACATGCGACTCATCTATAATTGTCAAAAAACCCGCCTGACCGTCGGGCAGGTCTTTGGGGAAGTAATCCAACAAAGTGAAAGGCGCCTCGCCGGGTAATTTGCCGGAGAAATGTCTAGAATAATTTTCAATGCCATTGGTATAACCAACCTCGCGAATCATGGCCAGATCATACGTAGTGCGTCGTTTGAGTCGTTCGGCTTCAAGCAGTTTGCCTTCTTTTTTTAATTTTTTCAGCTGCTCTTCAAGTTCTGCCTTGATGCTCATTAGGGCGCGTTTGGTAGTGGCGTCAGCAGTAATAAAGTGCTTGGCCGGAAAAATAAAGAAAGTTTGCGTCTCACTTATCAGAGCACGGGAAACAGCATTTATTCTTTTGATACATTCAATCCGACCATCTTGAATCTCAATTCTGTAAATAATACGCTCTGAAACTGGCATAATTTCAACCACGTTACCAAGCACTCGAAATGTTCCGGGCTTCACATCTGAATTAGTGCGGGAGTAGTGAATATTAATAAGCGCACGGATTAAATCGGCGCGCGCAACATCTTGTCCTTTCTCCACCTTGATATTTACTTTTTCGTATTCTTCCGGATTACCGAGACCGTAGATACAGGAAACTGAAGCGACAATAATAACATCTTTCCTCGTGAGAAGCGCTTGGGTGGAAGCGTGACGTAGGCGTTCAATTTCTTCATTAATCATTGCTTCTTTTTCGATATAAGTATCCGTGATTGGCAAATACGCTTCCGGCTGATAGTAGTCATAATAAGAAACAAAGTAATGCACCGCGTTGTCGGGGAAAAATTCCCGATACTCTTGCGCCAATTGAGCGGCCAGAGTTTTATTATGCGCGATGACTAAAGTGGGTTTGCTGATTTTTTCTATCACATTGGCAACGGTAAAAGTCTTACCAGAGCCAGTCACGCCTAAAAGAGTCTGGCATTGAAGACCTGTCTTTATACCGCTTACCAACTCTTTAATAGCTTTAGGCTGATCCCCCGCCGGTTTGAACTCTCTATGAATTTTAAAAACTCCCATGAAACAGTAATATACAACACTTTGTTAATATTCACGATTTTGATTTGACTTTTTAATATTAAGTATGGTATAATAAGCGTATTGGTGAGAAGTAAGTATTCTTGCCTCCCTACTGCAGGGTTAGCAGAGTTCTTTAAGGAGGTGTTTATGACGGAAGATCGTAGGAAAGAAATCGCGTTGAAATTGGTTGAGCAGAGACTCGCCGAGCGCGGCATTCCGGGAGCCGAGGAACTCAAACGAGACCTCGGAAATGCAGCCAAGAAAATTGGCATCAAGACGGAAGAACTCATGGAGTTCTACGAATCTTGTGTGCCGAATTTGTTGACCAAAATATTCGGCACTAGTGATCTCTTCTGTGATACTAGAAAACCAAGGTGAGAGCTGTGCTCTCTTAAACGGGTAAGTGTACCTCCTCACGCAAGTGGGAAAGGGCAGAACAAGAACCGTTTCCTCGTTTTCCGACAACCAGCTGTGTGGGTCCGTACGATTCACACAGCTTTTTTCTTTTATCTTTTTTATATACATCTAATTTATACGACCGTGAGTTATAGATGTAAGGGATTATGATATATATTTGGAAAGAAAACTGTTTTTAAATTCGAAGAAAGTGCCGTCGAGAATACTGCCACGCATGCGTTTGACCAGATTAATAATGAAGTAGAGATTATGCATTGAGCCAAGAGTCCCACCGAGCATTTCGTGCGCGCGATAGAGGTGACACAGATAGGCGCGCGAGTATTTTTGACAAACTTCACACTGACAATTTTGATCAAGTGGTCCTGTATCTTCTCTAAATTCCGCGTTTCTAATATTTATTTTTCCTTTTGAAGTGTAGAGCGTGCCACCACGACCGTTACGCGTCGGCGCGACACAATCAAAGAGATCTGCGCCATTTTCCACTCCCATAAATAAATCATCTGGCTCGCCAATACCGAGAAGATGTTTTGATTTTTCTTTGGGTAAAATTTCATTGACCCACCTTACGGTATTTTTTATATCTTCTTTGGCGAACGAACCACCGATACCGAAACCGTCAAATTCTAGTCCGCCGATAAACTCCGCCGATTTTTTGCGAAGTGATTCTTCCCTGCCGCCTTGAACTATTCCAAAAAGTGCCTGAGTTTGTGAATTAACTTTAGACTTATGAGCTTCTAAACTTTTCCGAGCCCATCGGTGTGTTCGTTCTAAAGCTTCTTCTTGATATCGATAATCTTCGTTCGGTGAAGTACATTCATCAAAGGTAAAAATGATGTCGGCGCCGAGGTCATGCTGTATTTCAATTGATTTTTCCGGCGTGATGTAGTGGAGAGATCCGTCTATATGTGAGCGAAATGAAACTCCGTCTGCGCCAATAGTGGCGAGACGTGGCACTTCAGAATCTAGTGATCGTTCAGCAATCATCTGTGACGGATCAGTAATTTTGGTAATCTTTGATAACTCTTTTCCATACGCCACGCCGAGAGAAAAGACTTGAAAGCCGCCCGAGTCAGTTATCAGTGGCCCGGACCAATTCATAAACTTGTGTAACCCGCCGAAACTTTTGACACGTTCCGCACCCGGTTCTAAATAAAGATGATAAGTGTTGGCTAAAACCACTTCAGCGCCAAGTGCTTTTACTTGTTCTGGAGTTAGCGCCTTCACTGTCGCCTTAGTGCCTACCGAAACAAACGCGGGGGTATGTATTGTTCCGTGCGGAGTCTCTAAAATTCCCGCCCGTCCCAGCGCCCCTTTCAATTCTTTTTCTATCGAAAATTTTATAGCCACTACCTCTTAGCAATAATAGATTTCTTGTAAGTATCGAGGTGTTCCAGCGCCACGCCAGTGCCCTTGGCAACGCAAAAATACGCATCTTTCGCCATCACCGCCTTGACACCGGTGCGGCGAAACATGAGCTCCGGGAAATTACGTAATTGCGAGGAACCGCCGGTCATAATAATGCCATGGTCGATAATGTCGGAAGAGAGTTCCGGCGGAGTTTCTTGTAAAACTTCTCTGACTGCCTTAATCATCTCGCGTAATTCTTTCGAAATCGCTCTGACTATTTCATTGGTTTTAATCTCAATAGTCCGCGGCAAACCCAGTACGAAATCTCTACCCTTCACGGCCATCACCAACTCTTCGGCAATGGGGATGGCGGAACCAATGGCAATTTTAATATCTTCGGCAGTTTTATCTCCGATGACCAGATTAAAATTTTTCTTGATATAGTCGGCAATGGCGGTATCAATCTTATTGCCAGCCACCTTGACGGAAGTGGAAGCAACAATACCTCCGAGAGAAATGACCGCCACATCTGTAGTTCCCCCGCCGATATCCACAATCATGTGGCCGGTCGCTTCTTGGATGGGAATACCAGCACCGATGGCCGCTAAAATCGGCTCCTTGACTACATAAGCGTTTTTAGCTCCGGCCTTGATAGCCGCTTCAACCACCGCACGTCGTTCGGTTGAAGTCACTCCCGCCGGTACCGAGATCAAAACATCCGGTTTAAAAATGTTCCATTTCCCAAGCGCTTTATCTATATAATAACGAAGCATTGCTTCCGTCACTCGATAATCGGCGATAACGCCATCTTTCATCGGCCGGTAAGCAATAATGTTCTCTGGCGTTCGGCCAATCATATTCTTGGCTTCTGTGCCGATGGCTAGAATCTTGTTATCTTCAGAAACTGCCACCACTGACGGCTCGTTAAGCACGATACCTCTGCCCGGCACAAAAACCAGGATATTGGTAGTGCCAAGATCAATGCCGAGTTTATTTGCCATAATCAACGCTATGATACTATAATTTCATAATAGGATGAAATCTCTTAACGAAAGCTTAAAAAAGCATAATATCAAAGAGCTTTTTAAACATCCGCGCTTAAAGATGCTCGATGAATTCCACCGGCGAATCAATGCTGAGAGAAAGGCGGCCGATATGAAAGAGTTGCCGGTGAGGGCAATAGCGGTCAAAATGTCCCACCTATCCGTCGAAGATCTGGCCTATCTATTAAAAAAATGCTCCCAGAGTTCTAATTTCTCACGCTGTTTTTTCGGCAGTCTGAAAGTCAAAGATGATCAAAACTAAAATCCTACAAAAAGACGCCCGGGTGCTCAGAAAAAATGCTTCAAACGTGCCGCTTAAAAATATCGGGTCTAAAAAAATTCGAGCCATCATCGGCAGAATGAAAAAAGCGCTGAACACCGAAGAAGATGGTGTGGCTATCGCCGCGCCGCAAATTGGAGAGAGTCTTCGTATCTTTATAGTCTCCGGCAAAGTTTGGACTCTCATCAAGAAATCCAAAAGCGCGGACGCGAGCAAGGAACCGAAAGATATCGTCTTTATTAATCCGGAGATAATCAAATTCTCAAAGAAAACCAAAAAGGTGGAAGAAGGATGTCTATCCGTGCGCTACCTCTATGGACAAGTTAAAAGAAGCGAGAAGGTAATCATCAAGGCCTATGACGAAACCGGCAAAGCGTTTGAACGAGGAGCATCGGGACTTTTGGCCCAAATTTTTCAGCACGAAACAGATCACTTGAACGGTATTCTCTTCATTGATAAGGCGGAAAATGTGAAAGATGTACCCCCCATACCCAAAATTAAATTCGTCTTTTTCGGCAGTTCTCAATTCTCTAACCACGTGTTAGAGGAACTTGAATCGGCGGGTCTTATCCCTTTGCTCAAAATCAATTCAGCTAGAGATCCCCTACCGATAGAAGAATTGAAGAAACTGGATGCGGATGTCTTCGTAGTGGCTTCCTTCGGCAAAATTTTACCGAAGGAATTAATAGAGTTGCCCAAATTCAAAACACTGAATGTGCATCCTTCCCTTCTGCCACGTTTGCGTGGTCCGGCGCCGATCCAAAACATAATTCTTTCTCACGATGAGAAACCGGGAGTCACCATCATTAAGATGGATGAGATAATGGATCATGGACCGATTCTGGCGCAAATAGAGACGCCCATCACTCCCTGGCCGGACCACTATCGGGTTGTGGAAGAGAAGCTTGGCCGGATCGGTGGCAAAATGCTTGGAGCACTCCTACCGAAATGGGTAAATGGCAAAATAAATGAAATACCTCAAGATGATACCCAAGCAAACTACACCAAACTTATTAAAAAAGAAGAAGGCCTATTGAATCTTGACGACAAAGCAGAAATCAATCTAAGAAAAGTGCTGGCATACAGTACCTGGCCGAGCGCTTACATATTTTACACAAATAAATGGGGCAAAGAAATTAGAGTGGTGATAAAAGACGCGCAAGTGGTAGATGGCACATTCTCACCTACCCGAGTTATTCCGGCCGGCAAAAAAGAAATGTCTTGGCAGAGTTTCTTAAGAGGCAATTAAACACTGGTAATAGTCACGTGGAACTCTGCCTCAATCCTAGTAAGCCACAATAGAATAAGCGCAGAAAGTAATCCTCCAGCCAAGACAGCAAAAGAAACCCATGGCACCGCTTTTTGTTTCCAATAATTCATTTTCTTTTCTTAAAGCTACTAATAATACCCTTCATTATGTTTTTCATTATTCCAGCGCCCTTGCGCGAGAGCGTCTCACGCTTACCCTTTAAGTGTACTATATTGCGCACTATTTCATCTTTAACAATATCAATGGCCGCATAGAGATCTTCCATTTCTGAAACAGCGTACGCATCCAAATTTATGCCCATAATATGGATTTCCGCTCGGAAGATATTGCCGGCCTTATGATGACGCGTGCTCCTGCCTACTTCCACCTGCGCAACTATATCTGGATTATTTTTCTGGTCTAGATATTTTTCGATTGAAAAAATTCTTTTGTGCACATAATCGGAAATAGCTTGAGTAAGCTCTATACCGGTTGCCTTGATATTGATTTTCATCCCGTTAGAGATAGTTAATTATACTACCAGTCAAACAATTTGATAAGATAGGTATCTATCTCGCGCTGATCGAGGTCATAAAAATATTTGTTTTCTCGATGAAGCATTTTGGCCAACTCTACCCCAACAAATCTCCAATGCCAAGACTCAAATTTATAATAACTATTTTCCTCCGGATACGAAAGTATAAAACCGTAATTATGGGCATTATTCTTGAGCCATTGGTAAGCGGGATCTATCCGGAACTTCGAGAATACCGCTCCCGCGTCAAGAGTGGTAAAATCCACGGAAGTGCCCAACTGGTGTTCCGAGTATCCTTGGTCGGCAGAAAATTGATTGGCTGTGCCGGCGCCATACGTTATTTTGTATTCAGATTTTAGAGCCGCTTGAGTGTCAAAGGAAC